>Ga0315314_1000212_pt1 | contig 75274 bp, 55 predicted proteins | sample TDP9_MG_FD_203631 | JGI IMG/M metagenome (GOLD analysis project Ga0315314, IMG submission 203631) | Freshwater sediment microbial communities from Lake Towuti, South Sulawesi, Indonesia - TDP9 | ecosystem: Environmental > Aquatic > Freshwater > Lake > Sediment | place: Indonesia: South Sulawesi...
TGTTTTTGTTAGCAGCGGTTACGGAGAGGCTGCTGTTATAAAGCCACGGGGCAATGCAAAAGTAGAGACTGGTGAGCAAAGAGGGTCACCAGTCTTTTTTTCTTTTAATTAACTTCAATCCAGAGGAAATTCGAAACAAACTCGTCCTGAGCCCTTTCGACTTTGCTTAGAACCTGCCCTGAATGAGCTGAAGGGGTAAACTGCGTCGAAGGATTCGAATGACTAAAATGTAGAATCCGAAAGCAAATCAAAGATTTCTGGTAAGCTAAGGTCTTGAGTTGCACAGTTCAGCCGGATTTTCAAACATCGGCCCTGAGGCTTGGAGGAAGGCTGATTTAGGGGCGATAAAATTGAAGATTTTTCTTGAAATGAAGGTGTCTGTTCTGGTATAAATAAAGGAGCGAAGGGTGTGTAATTTTCTGCTTCTGAGGTGCCACATTTTCTACGGTTCTTCCTAAGAGGCAGGAGCTACACGATGTAAGGCCCAAGATTGTAGTGTGAGTTTTGCACCGCAGAATCAAGATATTTCAATTTAGATTTCCGAAGGAAGGAGGTAAAAAGAGTTCAGAATCTTGAGTAGGATGGGTAACTATATGTTGCCCATGCTGAAATAATCCGCATGGGCAGGGAATCCTTCGACTCGCCCGCCTTACGTCTGGCGGGCAAGCTCAGGACAGGCCTGCCCATCCTACAATTGGTTAAATGGTTGAATAATTTACCATTTACCAGCTTGCCCGGCGTAGCCTTGGCGAAGCGGGGTTACCAATTACCAATGTTTGAGATAGGAGGACTATTATGTGTAAAAAACTGACTTATCTAATTTATTTTGTTCTGGTGTTGGGGCTGACCACAGGCGTGGCAAAAGCGGCTCCGTATCAGCAGGACCCCGGTCCGGATGGTATTGTGTCGATAGAAGCTGAGCACTACGACAATGTCGTCAACAAACCTCCTGACAATTGGTGGGAGCTTGTCACGACAGTAGCCGGGTTCACAGGAGTCTTTAGCGGCACAGGTGCAATGCAGTGTATGCCGGCAACGCTGCTGGGCGGTCGTTCCTACGATACGGATTATGCGGCGAGGAGTCCGAGGCTGGACTATGAGATTAACTTTGTCAAGACCGGCCCACACTACATTTGGATTCTCGCCTACGGTATGGACGGCAATTCAGATACCTGCCACGCCGGTCTGGATGGCAAAGAAACACCACTTTCTAACCGATTGGATGGCTGGAACAACAACTACAGATGGCGCAACACCCGGTATGAAAGGCCGGAGCGGGCGCAGATTGAGATAACTACGCCCGGCCTGCACGTCCTGAACATCTGGATACGTGAGGATGGTCTTGCTATTGACAAGATCGTCCTGACCCCCAATCCCAATTTCACGCTCACGGGGAGGGTGCCTGGCCCACCTGAAAGCACACGCTGGTCCGGCTTAACAGCGTTTAGACCGATTCCCACGGACGGTGCAACAGATGTCCGCAGGGATGTAACCCTTAGCTGGAAACCGGGAGTGTATGCCGATAAACACGATGTCTATTTAGGCACCAATTTTAGCGATGTCAACGACGCCAGCAGAACCAATCCGCGCGGTGTGCTGGTAAACCAGAACCAGGATCCTAACAGCTATAGTCCTGCTGCGGTTCTGCAATGGGAGCAGACTTATTACTGGCGTATTGACGAGGTCAATGCACCACCTGACTTTACGGTATTTAAAGGCAAGGTCTGGCAATTCACGGTCGAGCCGTTCGCTTATCCCATTGCTGGTGCGAATATAACCGCCACAGCCTCCAGCTCCAGCAGCGCAAATGAGGGACCTGAAAAGACCATCAACGGCTCAGGACTGGATGCCAGTGGCCTGCACTCAGCAGCAAATACGGCTATGTGGATCAGTAGTATCACTGGGCCACAGCCAACCTGGATACAGTATGAGTTTGACAAGGTCTATAAGCTGCATCAGATGTGGGTCTGGAACTATAATGTCTCCCTTGAGTCTGTTATCGGTTTCGGGTTCAAGGATGTTACCATTGAGTATTCAACTAATGGGACCGACTGGACGGCATTAGCCGGTGCGCCACAATTTGCTCGGGCACCTGGTACGGCTGGTTATGCCTACAATACCACAGTTGAGCTTGGCGGCGTGGTAGCTAAGTATGTCAAGCTCACTGCTAATAGCAACTGGGGAGGCATCATTCCACAGTACGGCCTAAGCGAGGTTCGCTTCTTCTATGTGCCTGTCTTGGTAAGAGAGCCTAATCCAGCTTCCGGGGCGACAGATATAAACGTGGAAAATGTGACTCTTAGCTGGCGGGCAGGAAGAGAAGCAGCTAAGCACAATGTGTACTTTAGCGACAGCAACCAGGCTGTGATAGACGGCACTGCCCCTGTTACTACCGTTTCTGGGACCAGCTATGACACCGGACCACTTGAATTAGGCAAGACTTATTACTGGCGTGTCGCTGAGGTCAACGAAGCCGAGACTCCCACCACTTGGCAAAGTGATGTTTTGAACTTTACCACGCGTGAATTCCTTGCAGTTGATGATTTTGAGGACTATAACGACTTTGAGCCTGACCGGATATTTGACACGTGGATAGACGGCTGGAATGTCCCCACGAACGGCTCGCAGGTAGGTTATGCTACGCCTCCTTTTGCTGAGAAAAGTATCCTCCATGGTGGCAGGCAGTCAATGCCGTTGTCTTACGACAACACCGCTGGCGTGGCATACTCGGAGGCTGAACGCACTTTTGCCAGCCCGCAGGATTGGACCAAGTATGGCATTAAAACCTTGACGCTGTACTTCCATGGCGATCCGAACAATTCAGCTGGGCAGTTGTATGTGAAGATCAACAATTCCAAAGTGGTCTATGGCGGTAATGCGGCTGACATGACCAAACTACGCTGGAAGCAGTGGAATATCGACCTGTCCGCCTTTGGCGGATTAGGCGTAAACCTGCGGAATATCACCAAGCTGAGTATTGGGATTGATGGAAATGGCGCCAAAGGTATATTGTACTTTGATGACATTCGGTTGTATCGGTTGGCTCCTGCGGTTGTGGTTCCTTCGGAAGAGATTTGGATCGAGGCGGAGGCGGCCAATACGATAACCGCACCCATGAAGGTTTATGATAGTCCCAAGGCATCGGGTGGTAAATATATCGGCACAGATGTCGGCACCGGTAACAGCAGTAGTAATCCGCCAGCTCCTGCCGGTACTGCCACTTACTCTTTTACGGTAGCAGGTGGAACCTATAAGATCAGTTGCCGCATAATTATCCCTGCTGGCGATTCCTTCTGGGTTCGCATCCCAGGCGCTACCACCCAGACGACTAACCATGCCAGCGGCTGGGTGAGGTGGAGCGACCCTCCGAACTCAAGCAACTGGTACTGGTACGATGTCTTCAGTGCCGAAGATAATGCTGCAACGGTGCTATTCACAATGCCTGCTGGGACACATACTCTGGAGATTGCCTACCGGGAAGACGGTGCGTTGCTGGATGTTATCGTGATTTCTAAGATTGACTAAACGACGTTGCCGGATGTGATTGCTCAGGTGGCTGCTGGGCCGTAAAAAGGTTGATTTTTCTGAAGCCTTTGCATCAGTTCGGGGCCTATGCCGATTAACTTAGCATAGGCCCCCTTTATTTTAATTTTGCCGCCCTAACGGTGATGGTAAACAACCTAAGTATCCGTGGGGAAGGAAAAACCCCCAGATAAATCTGGGGGCGTTTTTGTTTTGACTGAAATTGCCTTTGTGGTTATCTTATGGGTAGGCTTGTTGCTCGTGTCAGATAGTCTAAACGCGGGTAAACAAAAAGTATGCGTGTAGAAAAGGAGAGTTGAAGTGCGAAAGGAAAAAATCTTATTAATAGTTTTGCTGGCCGCCTCGGTTGTATCCGTCGGGGGCTGTGTCGTTGCTGCGGTTGGGGCAGGAGCAGCAGGTACGGTGGCGTATCTCAAAGGCGACCTGGAAGCGGTAGAGTCGAACAAGCTCGATGAGGTTCACGCAGCAACATTAAAGGCGGTAGAGGAGCTTGGGCTAAAAGTGACGAAAGTTCGCAAAGATGCACTATCAGCAGCGGTTGTCGCGCGCGATGCACAGGATAAAAAGGTTACCATAACGCTTAGTGCAACCACAGAGCAGACCACCAAACTGTCGATACGAGTCGGGGTATTCGGCAGCGAAGCGAAGTCCAGGCTTATTTACCAAAAGATACACGACCACCTTCAAAAGTGACGCGCAACGTCATTGCGAGGAGCGCAGCGACGTGGCAATCCCTTTAGATCGCCACGGCCCTTAGGGCCTCGCGACTCTTCGCGATTTCTGTTTTATCTTCAGAATCATAAGCGAGGTGCACTATGAGAAACCCTTCATTAACACGGCGGTCATTCATAAAAAAGGCCTCAACAAAACTGGCCGGCGCAGCCTTAGCGGCAACGGGCACAAGCTCTCTTTATGCAAGTCTGGTCAAAAAGGCAGATACTCTGGCGCTTCTTGGTGGTGCTCCTGTCCGCAGCAAGCCGTTTCCTTCCACCTGGCCTATTTTTGATGAGAATGAAGAGAAGGCCCTTCTAAAAGCGCTTCACAGCAGGAACTGGTGCTGCTTGCGAGGCAACGCCGTTTACGATTTTGAGAAAGAATTTGCCAAGGCTATGGGTGTGCCATATTGCGCTTTATCAAACGGTGGGACTACCGCACTTAGCGCTTCTCTGCATGTGCTCGGCGTAGGGCCGGGTGACGAAGTTATTACCACACCAAATACATTTATCGCCACTATCAATGTGATATGCAATGCTCATGCATTACCTGTGTTTGTGGATATTGACCCAGACACCGGCTCAATAAATGCCGACCTTATAGAGGATGCCATCACGGAACACACAAAGGTCATTATGCCTGTTCATCTGGCAGGATTTCCGGCGGATATAGAGAAGATCATGGCGGTAGCCAATAAGCATAAGATTCCGGTTGTTGAGGATGCGTGCCAATCTGTTTTTGCTGAGGTAAATGGTAAAAAGCTCGGCGTGTTCGGCGCTACAGGCTGTATCAGTTTTCAGGAGTGGAAGTCTCTTGTTTGCGGCGAAGGAGGGGCCATATTGGGCAGCGATGAAGACCTTATGCGCAGATGCGCCGCCTTTGTCAACAACGGCAGAGACCCCAAGAAAGCCAAGAGAGGCTATCCGTATCCCGGCTCGAACCACCGAATGACTGAGTTTCAAGCTGCAATTCTTACAGAGCAGTTCAGACGCTTTAAGGAGCAAGACAAGATTCGTCAGGAAAATGGAAAATACCTGGAGAAAAAATTGACGGAAATTGACGGCCTGAAACCCCGAAAACGCTACTGCGAAAACACGAGGATAACTTACGTCGAGTTTGAATTAGACTACGACAAACAATGTTTTCACAATGTTTCTGCATCGAGGTTTGCAGAGGCGATTCGTGCTGAAGGTATTCCTATCTCGGCAGGACCAAGAAGATACGAGCGGGGATGTCACAAAGAAGGGATGCTGGAAGAACACCTTAATTCCCACGCATTTCAAGTATCGTTTTCAGAGGCTCGGCTCAAAAAGTACCGGGAGTCACTACGGCACCTGCCAGTTATGGATAACCTCACGCCCAGTGGAAAAGAGATGCTCTCTATGGATAGTAAGATAATGTTCCTGCAGCCTAAGAAAGATATAGACGATATTGTAGAGGCTTTTGCGAAGGTCACGAAAAATATTGATAAATTAACATAGGCAGTGGTAGAGAGGTCAGGTCAGCTCTATATTGATTGGCTTTTCCGGTAGGGGGGTGTCGGCGGAGGCTAACTCCTTGCCCAGGCGGAAGGCTTCTTTCATAGCTAAAGGATGCGTTATAATCGCACCACGAGCATCAACTTTGTTGACGAATAAATTGGCAACATATTTAATATCCAGCACATCAAAATAAGCCTTCATAGTCAATCGGATACTCTCGAACTGCTTCGTACCTTTTGAGCCGCCTATAGCGATGACCATTGCTCGGCGGTCACGCCGAGTGCTCTCAAAGAGCGGCTTTTTCAATACATGCTTACCGGCCCAAAGGCACTGGCCGCGGTCAATGAGCATCTTTGCCTGCGAACAGACAGTCATAAAGAATACCGGCGTAGCGAAAATCAGCCGATCCGCATCCAGCATCTTTTCTAATATCATCTGATAATCATCCTCAACCCGGCATTTGCCGGTCGTGTAGCAGCAATTACACTCTACGCATGGCCCGATTTTAAAATCACAGAGGCGCAGATACTCAACCTGCGCCCCGGCGGACTCGGCTCCGGCTAAAGCCTCGCGCAGAAGCAAATCAGAATTGCCCTTCAGCCTCGGGCTGGTCGAAATCCCAAGCACACTCACACTCATGTTGGCTTATCCTTATTTACTGGTGACTAAGAACATACGTACTACAAAACAACCCCCCAATAAATTGGGGGGCTAAATATGTAGTTCTCTAATCTACCAGAGGCGTAACACTTCGGCGTACGGACTTTGGTGCTTGTGGTGTTCCAAAGTCGTAGTGGTCGGCTCTGCTTAGCCGCCACGTATGTCCGGTCTGGGTGTCGACAACGAATACAGCAAGCTCATCACCGTCGGCGGCGCAACATTGGTATTGTCCGGTGCCGCCTTCATTACTGCTTGAAGCCGCGATAGCCAGCGTCACGCACAGGCCCAGCAGAAAACCAATCACGAGATTCTTTAGGCCTGCATTCCAGCTTTGTACCGGTTTTCCGTATTGCATAATTGTAGCTCCTTAAGTTTTTTTCTTGACTATGATACCTTTGAAGGACATAAAGCAAAAGTATATTCTGTGCTTTATAGTTAATAGTCCGCCTTTTTTTATGTTAATGGGATTCAACTTTGTGTTGAAAGTCAAACATTAAACGTGAGTTTTAATTAAGGAGGCATAGAATGAAACGAACTTACAACGCTATAGTTCCAATGACTGTTACGGTCGCTATTGTGACTTTCTTTTGTCTGGCAGCGACTCAGGTGGATAAGAGCAATCCTGGTAATCCACGGTTGCCTGGGGCTCAGCCGGTCATTGATGCAAGTTGTTACCCCAGCCTTCAGGCGGCGATAGACGCCTTGCCAGCTGAGGGCGGGGTTGTTCGTCTGCCACCGGGCACGTTTGAGATCAATGAGCCGTTGATGGTGACTAAGGCAGACGTGCTTATTGAAGGCTCTGGCACTGCTACACACATTAAGAACATTAATGCTGAAGGCAAAAGCGCTCTGATTCTTCAGCATCCCAGCGGCGCGGAGAACCGAAAAGCTGAGTTGTGGCGGATTCGGCTGGCTAACTTTCGCATCACCGGCACCGAAAAGAGCGGCCACGGAATCGAAGCCCGGCGAATAAACGAAATCTTTATTGACGGTGTCACCGTCAGCTATCACGGCGGCGACGGCATCCACCTGCATTACTGCTACGAGGACCCACGCATCTGCGACTCGCTGATAACCTATAACAAAAGGGCCGGTCTCAGCCTGATTGGCTGTCACGACATTGTCGTCGCCTCCAATCAGTTCGAGGAAAACCAGGATGCTGTTCGGTGTATGGATAGTTTCAATCTTTGCATGACGGGCAATAACCTCGATGACCATCTGGGAGATGGCATCGTTATTGAGAACACCTACGGCTCGGTCGTCTCGGGCAATATGATTGAGGAGTGCAACGGTACCGCTATTGTGCTTGACCGCGACTGCTATGGTATTACGCTGGGCGCCAACGTGATTGCACACAACGGCTCCGGCGGGATTGACCTGCGTGACGCCCACGGCTGCTCTGTCAGCGCCAACACCTTCACCATTATGAAAAGAAGCGCTCTGATTATTGCGGCCAATAGCGGGCGCATCACAGTTACCGGCAACAACTTTTCTGACAGCTACATCGGCCAGGACAAGGTAAAACGTGCGGCCGATGACCAGGCAGCAGCCGGTATGGTTCTCAATGGCACATCAGATATCGCTATCGTGGGTAACCTATTTTCGAGCGTTCGACCAAAAGCACTAACAGTGGAAGGCAAACAAAGCAGCAGGGTGCTGTTTGCGGATAATGTTCTAACCGATGTGGCCAGCGACCACCAGAAACTAAACGCATCGTTGGTTAAAGATAATCTGGAGCCGACAAGTCAGGATTAACTGTGAAATTTGCCCGTTTGACTCGATAGTTCAGCGGAGTTAGCCCGGTTGATTTAACGTGGTAGGCAGTATACAGAAATATTCAAGATTTCCGGCAGTATCTGCCGATGTATAATATAGAATTGGAAGCTGGGTGGCTCTGGAAAAGTGCCCATCTTATCAGATTCTTACATACAGGTCAGATCGAGATGCGGGCAAGGGAATGAGAGCTAAAGATCAAAGGAAGGAGCCACATAAACAAAGGGAGAGCTAAAAAGCTCTCCCTTTTTCTTTCCGCAACCTCACTACTTTGTCTATTTATACAATTGCCTCACCGCTGGGATAAGATAGGTTATTTTTGGAATACAATTTTGCCACCAACTATGGTTGTATGAACGGAGCGATCGTGGTCGAATAGAACCAAGTCGGCGTCCTTTCCAGGTGCGATGGAGCCTTTTCTGTCATCCAGGCCCAGCAGTTTTGCTGGGTTTATAGTAGCCATTTTGATTGCAGCATCGAAGGAACAATCTGTAAATGTTATAAATTTTTTTAGTAGCTGATTTAAGCCCAGAGCGGTGCCTATAAGAGTGCCGTCTTTATATCTTGCAGTTCCATTTTTGGATTCATATTTGATGCCGTTGTAGATATATTTGCCGTCGGCAAGGCCGAGGGCCTGCATGCCGTCGGTAATTGGTATAATGCGATTAGGGCCAAGTATTTCGAAAACAAATTTTAGAACGGACGGATGTATATGAACGCCATCAGTGATAAGTTGACAGGTTACTTGTTCTGTCTCGAAGATAGCGATAATTGGGCCGGGGCAGCGGTGGTGAAGTGTCGGCATGGCGTTGAATAGGTGGGTTACATGTGAGATGCCAGCTTTGAGGCCATCGATGGTTTGCTCGTATGTGGCGTTGGAGTGGCCGAAAGAGGCGATAATGCCGGATTCGGCCAGCCGTTGAATTATGGGCAGGTTGCCAGTCAGTTCCGGCGCAATGGTCATCATTTTGAGCTTGCCGCCAGTTATATCCTGAATTTTGTCAAGGATTTCTGAAGATGGCGGACAAAGGCAATCGGGTAGGACCATTCCTCTTTTTTCCGGCGAGATAAATGGGCCTTCCAGATGGATGCCGAGAAGATTAGCGCCGCCGAGGTCTCGGCCAGCATACTCAGCGGCAAGAGCCAAATGCCGGTTTTCTTGGTTTGGCTTGAATACGGTTGTAGCAAGAAAGCTGGTAGTTCCAAAGCGGGCGCAGGTTTTGGATATTGCTCGTAAGCCGTCAACGTTAGAGTCAAGTATATCCGCTCCGCCTGCCCCCTGGATATGAATATCGATGAAACCGGGGGCGATTATTCGGCCTTGTGCGTCCAGTTTTTTATCGAAGGAAGCTGAGTTATCAATTTGGCCAATTTGGCTGATGGTGTCATTTTCGATGAGAATGGAGGCAGTTTGTTTGTCATCCGTTGCGTCGAATAATCTGCAATTGGTTATAAGGAGTCTTTCAGACATATTGTTTTTCTTTCTGATATTTTTTAGCTGTAAAAGGATAATACATTCAGGATATCATTGCAAGTCCAGTAAATGCTATGTAAAACCTATCACACTTGACACAGATTATGTCCGCTCTTATGATTTGTACCAATGATACTTTGTTTTTGGAGCATGTAGAATGTCCAAGGGGAAAAAAAGCTGGGAGAAACGGCTGGCAGGTGAGCCGGATGAGTTGATGGTCGATTTTGTAGAATCGCTTTCTTACGATACGCGTCTCTATAAATATGATATTGTCGGCTCAATTGCACACGCTCAGATGTTAGCGGAACAAAAGCTGATAACTTATGATGAATTCAAGCAGATCAAAGATGGACTTATCGAAATCAGCGAGGAAATCGCGGAAGGGCGGTTCAAGTTCGATAAAAGGTGTGAAGATATTCACATGGCCATCGAGGCTGCACTGATTGCAAAAATCGGCAAGGCCGGTGAAAAACTTCATACCGGCAGAAGCCGAAACGACCAGGTCGCCACGGACATTCGGCTTTGGATGCGCGACGAAATAGAGCTTCTGCAAGCCAAGATAGCGCTGCTGCAAAAAGCCTTCGTTGAATTAGCAAGCAAGCATACGGAAGATATAATGCCCGGCTATACCCATCTTCAGCGTGCCCAGCCGATAGTTCTTGCAGCTTATTTATTGAGTTTTGTCGAGCAGTTGGAGCGTGATTTTATTCGGCTAAAAAACTGCCGGTCTCTGGTGAATGTTTCGCCGTTGGGCTGTGGGGCTGTGGCTGGCTCAACTCTGCCTTTAGATAGAAAAAGCACCGCCAAGCAGTTAGGTTTCTCGGATATCAGCTACAATAGTATTGACGCAGTAAGTGACAGGGACTTTTGTGCAGAGTTTATTTTCGATTGTGCGCTGATAGTGACGCATTTATCGCGATTAGCTGAGGACTGGATAATCTACTGTTCAAATGAGTTCGAGTTTGTGCGGATTGACGATAGCTTCTGCACATCTTCGAGCATGATGCCGCAGAAGCGCAACCCTGATGTTCTGGAGTTGATTCGCGCAAAAACAGGCTCGGTTTACGGCTCATTGATAGCTATGCTGACGATTCTTAAAGCACAGCCATCGGGCTATAATCGCGATTTGCAGGAGGATAAGATTCATATCTTCGCCGCCAGTGACACTGTTTCTGCATCATTAGATATGACGCAAGCCATCGTTTCGCATACAAAATTCAACACAAAGAAAATTTCTGCCGGGCTGGAAAAGGGATTTCTGGATGCCACTGCTTTAGCTGAATATCTGGTTAGAAAAGGCGTCCCTTTCCGCGAGGCTCATGGCGTTGTAGGGTCACTGGTTGCAGACTGCGAAAAGCAAGGTAAAAAATTAGCCGACCTGAGCCTGGATGAGTTGAAAAAATGCTCGGCATTTATTGAGAAAGATGTTTACCAATACCTCGGCGCCGAAAGTGTAGTCAGCAGATATGTCACTGAAGGCGCAGCCGGCCCCGACCAGGCAAAAAAACAAATTGCATATTGGAGCAAGCAGTTGTCGCAAAGATAAATATTTAGCCCCCCAATTTATTGGGGGGTTCTTTGGTACGAATGGATGAGTGCAGGTGAAGATGAGATTACGGCGTGGTTTGCACGCCAGAGCAAGTTATCTGCAGTGGATTTCCCCATCGGCATCGGCGACGATATGGCTGAAATCCGGCTGGCAGAAGATATTTCAATTCTTATCACAACTGATATGCTGTTGGATGGCGTGCATTTCGACCTGAAAAAAGCAACTCTAAAACAGGTAGGCTATAAGGCTATGGCGGCAAGCCTGAGTGATTGCGCGGCGATGGCGACAGTGCCGGTCGCTGCGGTTGTGTCTGTGGCGCTGCCAAGACGTTTCGGCGAAAAAGAATTAAAGCTGCTTCATTCCGGGATTACTTTGGCCGGCGATAAACACAATTGTCCTCTGATAGGCGGTGACATAACCGCCTGGAAAGCAAAGGAGCCATTTGTGATAAACGTAGCGATGCTCAGCAGGCCTGCCGGTCACAAGCCTGTAAAGCGGTCGGGCGCAAAAGTCGGTGACAGTATCTGCGTCACCGGCCAGCTTGGTGGCGCCGTCAGTGGCAAACATCTGAAATTTGAGCCAAGAGTCAAAGAGGCAATAAAAATTTCCCAAATGGTCACTGTAAATTCAATGATGGATATAAGCGACGGCTTAAGCAGTGACCTGAACCGTATCTGTCAGGCCAGCCAGGTAGGGGCTGTCATAGATGCAAAAAATATTCCGTTGTCAGATGAGGCCAAAAAAAGTGAGAATCCATTAAGTTCGGCTCTGAACGATGGTGAAGATTTCGAGCTGCTTTTTACTCTTTCGCATGGAGAATGTGAAAAATTGTTAAAGAAGTGGGATGGGCCGATACCAATTACGCGGATCGGCACCATCACCGACACTAAAAAAATGCAGATAAGGATGCCCGATGGCCAAATCCGTGATTTGCAAGCCGCGGGATATGACCATTTGAGGAATTGAGCAGATTTTTTTGGAGGTATGAAAGATGAGACTTCGATTAGTTTTTAGCTGGATGAGTATGTTTTGTCTACTTTTTTGCCTGGCTACTAATGGCAGGGCAGCGGAGAAACTAGACCGTGGTCTGGTGGCCCTTGAGCGGGAGGATGGCTCAATTTTTCTCAGTTGGCGACTGCTTGATACCGACCCTGAAGATATAGCGTTCCATATTTATCGCGGTGCTGCCGATCAAGCTGCGCTTTTAACCAGCGACAAGCCATATCAACTGACTAATTTTGTGGATAAAACTCCAGAAAAAGATATGGCAGGAAAAATTCTTACCTATAAACTTTATGAGTATGGTTCAATGAAAAGGTCCTCCACGCCCAGATGTTTGGCGGAGGTTACCGTTGCGCTGACTGGCCGGCCGAAGCCGTACATCAGCATTCCGCTGGCAGGTGATTATGATTTCCAGAAGGTAAGTGTTGCTGACCTGGATGGCGATGGCTGCTATGAGTTGGTTATCAAGCAGCCGAATTTCAATAGCGACCCTTACCAGCAGCCCGGCTATTGGAAAAAAAGTCCTACTACTTATAAAATCGAGGCCTATCGCTTAGACGGCACTATGATGTGGCGCTACGATATGGGCTGGGCCATCGAGGCAGGCATCTGGTATTCGCCCTGGATTGTTTATGACATTGATGGTGATGGCAAAGCCGAGGTCTATTGCAAGGCCGGCGTCGGCGACCCAAGGGACGAAAAAGGACTTGTCCAAACCGGCCCAGAATATCTTGTCAAGCTCGACGGCCAAACCGGACAGATTATCGCCAAAACGGACTGGCTAAGCCGGGATGGATTCGACCAATACAATTATTACTGCCGCAATTTCCTAACGGTGGCATATCTTGATGGAAAAACGCCCTCCATAATTATGCAGCGGGGGACATATAACCTAATCAAGATAAAAGCACTGGATAAGGATTTCAATCAAATCTGGTACTGGGAGGCGCCGCAGGAAAAACAAAAATACCGTGGCCAAGGCTCTCATGGATTAGTCACCGCAGATGTCGATCAAGATGGCCGGGACGAGCTTGTCATCGGAGCTGCGGTGCTGGACGATAATGGCAGAGGGCTTTGGACGCTGGAGATGGGACATCCTGATGTCTGTTACGTTGCCGACATCGACCCGAACAATCCTGGCTTGGAGGTTTTTTATGGTTTTGAATCGCGTCAAAAAACAGACGGCCTCTGTGTTGTGGACGCCAAGACCGGTCGCAAGCTCTGGGCGCACAAAGAGCCTACGTACCACATTCACGAACAGGGGATGGTCGGCGACATCCTCGCGGAGCATCCGGGTATGGAGGTCTATGCTGGAGAAGCAGATTATCAGAAACGATGGCTATATAGCGCCAACGGTAAGCTCATACAATTTCGCCAGAAGGGGGAACTAAATCCTCGGCCGGTTTGGTGGGACGCGGACCCGCAAAAAGAGGTGGTTATGGATAGTGTGATTCGTGACTGGGGCGGCAAGACAATCCAGCATATTGACGGTGAGCTTGTTGCGGTAGTTGATTGCTTAGGCGACTATCGGGAGGAAGTCATAACCAGCCTGAAGGGAGAGCTTCGCATTTACAGCACCACGATCCCGGCGCAGGACCGGCGTGTCTGCCTGATGCAGGACCATCAATATCGCTTGGGCGTCGTTGCTCAGACTATGGGCTATTACTACCCCGCTCAATTGGGTAAATAATTGTCAGAACCCCCGGTAAAACCGTAATAGATAACCCCCAAATAAATTTGGGGGCTAAACTATGCGAACCAATTTTAATATTATTTCAAACTCACCGCAGCAAACCATCAAAGTTGGTCAGAAAATCGGCTCGCAGTTAAAAGGCGGAGAGGTTATCGCTGTTTGTGGGCCGTTGAGCAGCGGCAAGACACATCTAATTAAGGGCATTGCAGCCGGCGCGGGAGCTAAAGACTGTAAAGAAGTCACCAGTCCTACATTTGTCATCGTTAATCAGTATTTAGGCCGCTTGGATATTTACCACGTAGATGCCTACCGACTCAATTCCATCGCTGAGTTCGAGACGCTCGGCTTTGATGATTTTTGCTATCCGCAGTCGGTGGTTCTGATTGAGTGGGCCGATAAGGTCGAATCAGCCCTAAAGAATTTAGATTACATTCGCATAGAAATTTCTCACGCAGGTAAGACCAAAAGAAAAATACATATCAAAAATGCACCAGAATATATGGTTTTATAAACGGTAAGCGTCCTTTTCTTTGCAAAAATTCGAAGCACTAAATCCGAAATCCGAAACAAATCCGAATTACAAAAATTCAAAATTCAAAAACTTTTGGTCATTGGGACATTTGAATTTCGATATTGTTTCGAATTTCGAGATTCGGATTTCGAGTTTAATTTATTTTATTCCTGCCGATTTGGCAGCGCTGCATTTCTTTCTCATACTTTAATTAGATGGTTTACACATAGCCTCTTCAAGCTGGTCAGGAGGGTTCTCGGACGTATAGTTGGGAATTTTATTATCTATCGAGTGTTTAAGTGCGATTTTTGACGTATTGTTACTGCCATTTTCCATGTTCTATTAATTGGAGGATACACCTGCCAGAACAATTATGTGTAGTTAAGTTGCGTATCGATTAGGCCGATACCTTGAATTGTACAAAAAACTATGGGACAGAGTAGTGCGTTCACAAAACAAATCTATGTTTCTATTAAAGGGGTGAGAAAATGAAAGCAAAAAGTGGTTTTACATTGGTGGAAATTTTGATCGTAGTGGTCATCCTCGGAATTCTGGCTGCCATTGTGATCCCTCAATTCACTGAGGCAAGCACCGAGGCCAAGACCAACAGCCTGATGAGCGACCTTCAAACGTTCCGTTCACAAGTTGAGCTGTATAAAGTTCAGCACAATGATAATCCGCCCACTGCTGCTGGCTTTGTGGCTCAGATGACTGAGACCAGCGATATTACTGGAGCCACCAGCGGTAACAAAATTCGGACTGCTACTTACCCATACGGTCCATATCTCCAGCAGATCCCAGCCAATCCATTTAACGACCTTAATACAATCGAGACCACTGGAACTGCTGGTGATGGCGGCGCTGGCTGGCAGTATGATGCAACCACCGGCGAAATTAATGCTGATGATTCTGTAGCACATGCAGCTCTCTAAAAATATGATTGTAACTGTTGTGCCATGATATTTGCACAACCACCAGCATAGGCTGGTGAGTATCGCGAAGTAGAAAAGGCTGACCAGCTGAGGCGAAGGCCGAAAGCAGGTCAGCCTTTTTTGAGCAATTTAGGGGGAGGGTTATGACAGAGGAGACCCGCTGGTCATACGTTAAAGCGGTAATCATAATAGTTATATTGGCAATAGTAGCGGTAAAAGTTGTCCCCCAGTTTGCGCAGGCAAGTCGAGAACCCAAGATTTCCAAACTGATGGATGGACTTCAACAGATGCGTTCTCAACTTGATTTATATAAGGCTCAGCACGAGGATAACTTACCACTTACTGATTCATTCAAAAGCTTCAAAGCTGGCCTGACAACGAAAATGGGACAGCATGGCCCGTATATCAGGAAGATTCCTATGAATCCTTTTAATAGTCTTGCCACGGTTCGGTTTGATGGCCAGCCGGCCGGCAGCGGAGCGGCCGGCTGGAGACTTGATACCAAGACTGGTTTATTCCAGGCTGATGATAGCCCTGGACATGCGGTTCTCTAAAAATATGATTACCCCCGCGCTTTCTTGCGAAAGCAAGAGCGGGGGTGCCATGATATTAGCACAGCCGCCAGCATAGGCTGGTGAGTATCGCGAAGTAGATAAGGCTGACCGAGCTGAGGTGAAGGCCTGTAGCAGGTCAGCCTTTTTAGTGAACACAAATATTTAGCCCGCGAATTTATTCGCGGGTTTCAACCACGAAGTAAAAATGGATTCCCGCCTTCGCGGGAATGACAAAGGGTGCGTTAATCGAAAGGTCATCTTATGAAAACAGCAAAGGCGTTTACGCTCGTCGAGGTTCTGATAGTGACGGTCTTGCTCGGCGTGCTGGCTGCAATTGTTATTCCTACGGTTTCAAATAGCACCACTTCAGCTAAAGGAAGCGCTGTGGCGACGGATTTGCAACTGCTTCGCAGATTTATTATGGTTTATAAGGCACATCATCTGGAAGTCGCTCCAGGCTACCCCGATGGTGATACTACAGCAGCACCGACTGAAGATGCTTTTGTCGCGCAGGCAACATTGTCCAGTAACGCTAACGGCCAGACGGCTGCGGTTGGTACAGCCGGCTATGAACGGGGCCCTTATATGCAAAGGATACCCATTAATCCTTTTAACGGCGAAAGCACAATTGAGATACTGGGCAATGGTGAAGACTTTCCGGCTGATGCCGATAATAGTCACGGCTGGATATACAAAGCCGATACAGCGGAGATACGAGCAGATAGCACAGGAACCGACAGTGGTGGAAAACGATACTATGATTATTAGTTATCAAATTGGTGGGCGATGCCCACCCTACCATAGGGCACGCGGCGGATTTACCCTTGCGGAGGCAATGATGGCTACAGTCGTGTTGGGCATTGCCGCTGCGGGAGTGTTGCTTCCGTTTACAAGTGGGGCAAGAGTGCGGGCTGAAGGTGTTCACAGGACTTTGGCCGCTAAGTTAGCCAGCGACTTGATGGAGGAGATTATTAATACAAAATTCGAGGATATAAAAGCCACGTATCCTGAGGAGGTATTTGCCGACCCTATGTACGCAAATTTCAGCAGGGGGGCAAGCAGCGTGAATGTTGATGTTCCTGTGTCACCGGGTAGGTACTCGGAAAATGTAGAATTCATTCTCGTCACGGTGTGGGTCAAATACAACGGATGTGAAATGGCCGTTATAAAAAGGCTTATAACTGAGTAAATACGAAGCACGAATATCGAAATCCGAAACAAATTCAAATGACCAAAATTCAAAATCATAAACAAATTGTTTTGAACATTTGAAATTGGAATGGATTCGACAGGCTCACCACAAGTTTTGATATTGTTTAGGATTTGGAATTTAGATATTAGGATTTTTGCAACATGCGAAATACCAGATATAAAAAAGGTTTTACCCTTGTTGAGTTGTTGGTCGCTTTGATTGTAAGCAGCATAATTTTAGCTGCGGTGGCTACACTTGCTTTTGCTATGAGTTCGGCAAAAGACGCCACGGACGATACAGATAGCAAACAGGCTCAGGTCCGGTATGCTACAATGAGAATCTCGGAGCTGATCCGGCACTGCAAACTAATATGGGACACTGCTGGCAGTGATATTACCATCTGGAAAGCAGATGCTGACGGTGATAACACAATTGACTCTGATGAAATAGTTTACATAGAAGCCGGCGAAGATGCAGACTACATCCAGCTTCGTGAGCCTGACATCGGTCTGGTGGTGCTGATTCCGAAGTGCAGCAATGTGCAATTTCACTTTGACGTGTCCCCGCCTATGAGCAAATTTCTGAGTATCTCCTTCGACCTTATTGAGAGCAATGTTAGCCGTCATTACCAGATAAATAACGCGCTTCGCGGCTGGGCAGGGAATCTGCTCAGTGCTGATGGGCAGAGCATTGTAAGTGATGATGATTAAATAGAAAAAAATTCGAAATCCGAATATCGAAATACGAAACAATATCGAAATTCAAATGTCCGAATGACTAAATGTTTTGGAATTTTGGATTTTTGTAATTCGAATTTGTTTCGGATTTCGTGCTTCGGATTTATGCAAAGGGTGTGCACTATACACGATTAAAAATGATAAAAATTATCAATAATCAATCCGACTTCGCTAAAGCTACGCCGGACAAGTTATCAATAATCAATCGCAGAGGGGCTGCCCTACTTGTCGTCCTTTTTGTCGTGATGGCCATAACGATTTTGTCGCTGGGCTTTTTGACGCGAAGCGATGTCGAGTTAGTCTGCGGCCAAAATATGGTATTGCGAACACAGATGGATTATCTGGCGGAGTCGGGCTTACAGCACGCCAAAGGCCTTATTCTAAATCCGCAGGACATCGAGCAAGAATATTGGATGGGAGCTACAGCTCAACAGTTGGCTTCGGGCAGTGATTATTATGATGTTGTGGTTAGCCAGGATTTAACTGACCATTGTAACTATATCATCGACTGCAATGCCTATCGGCTAAAAGACGGTGAGGAAGTTGGCCGAAGCGGTTTAACAGCCGAGCTTCGCCTTGACCCTTGCATCGCTTTATGTCTTGGTACTAATAATACGCTCTGGAGTACCGTAACCGTCAACGGAGATGTCAATTGCGTCGGCACGTTGACAAATCAGGGCAGGATATATGGTGATGTTTTTGCCACCAGCCTCATAGGTACCGGCATCAAAACAGGACAGCTCAATCCTCAGATTCTTTCGCTCACCTGGCCTAATGTCAACGTAGAAGATTTCAAGGATAAACCAGGTGTAACCTACTTTTCGGACGACCCAAATGGAGCCGTCAATATAAATGGCATGTTAATCGTTGATGCAAATCTTACAGTTAGAGGTCCCAACAACGTCATCATTGCAAGCAAAAATCTACCTGCACTTTATGTCACCGACGATTTAATCATTGAGAAAGATGCAAGCCTAAAGATTGAAGGCCTGGCAGTTATTGATGGTAGTGTCTCGTTAAAAGAAAACGCCAGCCTAAATATTATTGGTGGATTGTTTATTCGAGGAACGCTTTCCGGCCCAAATACCTCAGTTATCATCACCGCAGAACCATCAAAGACTGCAATTATAACCTGGTCCGAGGAAGGAACGCCGCAAAAGTGGGGACAGGCTGCCGGGGCATTTTTCAAAAGTATCCAAAGAAAATAAAGGCGACCTATAACACTTCATAATTGATTATTGACTATTGATTATTGACTATTGAACGTTGAAAGTTAGTGGTCGGTATGCTTTTGACGGTTGTACCAATTTTGTTGGCCTTAACTTTTCACAGTATGAAATTTGACACTTGTATCGGAGAAAACCCCGCGTGAAACGCTGGGCTAATTCCGCCTTCGGTGGATAAATATTTAGCCCCCAGTTTCACTGGGGGTTTTGTTTCACGTTTTACGTGGGGTTTTTCGACCTGCTTGGTAAAGATGTATCTTTAACAGGCCGAAAAAAGAACGGAGGTAGGCATGACCGGTAAATTCGAAATTCCCGCTCCCCGCCTTCGCGGGGACAATTCCTGCCTTCGCAGGAATGACGTCACCCCCGCGAAAGCGGGGGTTGCCTCTGCAGAGGCAGGGGGCGGGTGCAACGGCTTTACCCCGTTAGATAAAGCCACCGATTTTAATCGGTGGTCGTTACCAGTTAAAGCCGACTGTGGTTTAAAGCCGGGCGTTAGAGAATTTCGTTATCTAACGGGCTTTACCATTATTGAGATTTTGATTGTGGTTGTGATAATCGGCATAGCAGCGTTGATAGCGGTGCCAATGATGTCGTCGGCAGCTTCCATGCAAATCCGCGCTGCTGCAAACATAGTTGCAGCGGACCTGGAGTATGCCAAAAGTATGGCAATAAGCAGAGGACAAAATTATTCGGTTGTGTTTGATAAGAGCACCGAGAGCTACAGCATAAAGAAGGACGGCAGCGTAATACCGCACCCTGTAAAAAAGGGTTTCGATTACATTATAAATTTCCAAAGCGACAGCAGGCTGGACAGAGTTGATATATTTAATGTAGTTTTCGATCCTGGTTCCAGCCAGACGATTACATTTGATTATCTTGGCAGCCCTTATAGTGGTTCAAGCCCGCTTAATAGCGGTATCATCACTCTGCAAGCAGGTGGGATCACTAAGAGGGTCCATGTAGAGCCTGTTACAGGATATATCTCGATTACAGACTGATGAAGGTAAAACCTAAATGTTTAATTGGGGACTAAAAACTCGGGGTTTAAGGCCGATAGGTTTGGACATAGGGCATCATTCTATCAAGATGATTCAACTGGCAATCAACGGCGACCAAATTGTCGTTCTGGCAGCAGATGAAGCACGTGTCGATGCCGGTATAGATGGTGATAGCCAGGAAAGAAGGAGGTCTATTATTTCAGCAATAAAGCGTATGCTGGCGGAGGGCAGCTTTCACGGAAGAAATGTGGTCTCCTGTTTGCCCAATGACAGATTGAAAATGACCTCTCTACGGTTGCCTGAGACGGAAACGGCCCAAATTGAGCAGGCTTTAGCAAAGGAAGCTGCGCAGCGTTTCGGATTGGACCCGGCCAAAGATGCCATTGCCTATATGCTTGCTGGCAGTGTTAGGCAGGGTGATGAGATTAAGAATGAATTGATATTGTTTGCCACCGATGATGAAACGATAAGAAGTCACATCGCAATGCTGGAAGAGGCTCAGCTTAGGCCGGTAGCCATAGATGCTATTCCATGTGCGTTGTTTAGGACCTTCGAGAGGAGTCTTCGGCGTCAAGAGGATAAAGAGCGTACGGTAGTTTTTGTGGATATAGGAAGCCGATTCGCTACCGTAGTATTTGGACGGGGAGGTGAAATTTGCTTCGTAAAGCAGGTAGCGCTGGGTGAGGAAAGACTGAATCGGGAAATAGCAGCAAAATTAGGCATTAGCATCAATGAGGCGCAGATGCTGCGGGGTAGGCTTCGAATAGAGAAAGGTCTTTCGTCGCCCTGGTTGGGCGCGGCTGAACATGCTTCTGCTGATAATATCCAGCGGCTCGACGCGTCCACGCGACAGGTAATAATTAACGCAATAAGTGCAGTTGCTGAGGAGCTGGCCAGAGAGATATCGCTATGTTTCAGATATTATACAGTGACATTTAGGGGCAAGCGCATAGAGAGAGCCATTTTTAGTGGAGGCGAAGCTTATGAAAATATCTTGCTTGATGTTTTAAGGCAGCAGTTGAGGGTGGAGATTGAAGTGGCTCAGCCATTAAGAGGCTTCGATATGAGGAATGTAAAATTTGATAGTTCCAAACAAGATTTGCTTTGTGAGTGGGCAGTGGCGGTGGGCCTTAGCCTAAAGGGCTCCAATGGAGGGCCCAGCGAGCAGAAGACGCCTGGCACGCAAGAAAGTGCATTTGGCAACGGCAATAGTTATGAAAGAAATTGATTTTCTTCCAGAATGGTATAAAAGCGGCAGACGCCGGCAGTTTGGTTATCGCACACAATACTTTGTTTTGGCTGGCATGTTTGTGGTGATGGTGGTGTGGAATTTTGCTTCCCTCAATTCCATTTCAAAAGCTACCGCAGAGCTTGCTCTAACGGCATCGAGGCAGGCAAAAGCACAACATGTGGCAAAAGAATTCACCAGCATCAAAAACAAGCTGACAGAGGTGCAGAAAAAAGTGCACATTATCGAAGAAATCGATTCCAAAATTGATATAGCAGACGTCTTAGCTGAGATGAGTTTTTTGATTGATGAAAAAATTGTGCTCAGCAAAGTAGAACTGGTCGCGGAGAAGTTCTTAGACAAAGAGCAGAACCAGCCAAATAGCGGTTCCGTCGTCAGAGTAGCTAAGGCTAACTTTGACAAGGAACAAGAATTACCACTCGGTGACGTCCGATTCAAGGTTCTGATAAATGGCGTAGCATCTGATGCAAGCGACGTTGCAGCTTTAGTATGTAAATTGGAAGACTCACCATATTTTTGTCAGGTTTATCCGAGCTTCTCAAGAAACAAAATGATAGAGACCACTGATAAAATCGAAAATCGAAAATCGAAAATCGAAAATCTCACTGGAGGCGGGCTTGCTGTAAGCGAGTTTGAGATAAGCTGCTACCTGGCAAATTATCGGCAAGATGAGCCTTAATTTATGCAAAAATAGCAAAGCAAGAACCGGTAAAGAAAAGAGACTTATATAGTGTTTCTGCGAAAAAAACAACAATTAGCAATATGTGTTGTAGCTGTGGTGCTGATAGCTGATTTTCTATGGTTTGGCTGTCTGCCTTTATGGAAAACCATGAGGGCTATCAAGCAGACCAAAGCTGCACTAACGGTGGTAATTGCTAAAGGTACCATCGGCAGCAGACAATTGCCTGCACTTTCGGAGCAATTACAAAAATTGCAAGGGACAGTTTCAAACTACCAGGTAAATGTACCTGCGCAAAGTGACCTGGGCGGGTTTTTACAGCAGATTGCTAATTTGATGACCGAGCATAATCTAAGCGAGCAGGTAGTCGCTCCCAGCAAAGAAATACAAGCCGACGGCTTGAGCTGTATACCAATAAATGTGAAGTGTAAAGGTAGATTAGCTCAAGTTTTCCAATTCTATAAACGGCTGCAAAGGCTGGATAGGCTGGTCCGCATCGAGCAGGTCAATCTCGTAAATGACAGTGACTTCAGCGGCCAGGTAAGTATGGAAACCAAGGCGGTCATTTATTATCGGCCAGAAGCCCGCCTTTGGCGGGACAAACGGCATATAGGTGATTCGCAGAGTTTATGAAGCAAAATATAGCAAATACCGCTAATACGATTAATAGGCTTCTTGCTCAACTGACAGGCGCGAGGAAAAAGACCGTATTAGCTTTTTGTTTGATTGCGGTGATGGCCTTTATGTGGGTGAGAGTATTTAAAAGACATACACCAGATGCTGCGGAAGCGGCTTTGATGACACAAAAAGAGAATTTAAATGACCAGCCCCCGATCGAGTCGGGGGTAAAAATATCTTTTATCGAATTGCCAAAAGTTTCAGGGCGAAATGATGTAATCACCAGAGACTTTTTTAATTCTGCCCGCTGGCGAGGCTTTATAAAAGATAGAGAAGAGAAAAGCTTGGTTGGTTATAAAGAAGTAAGTGTCACTTCAAATAATGATAGACAAGAAGTACTGAGCAAAATCGCAGGGAAGTTAAAGTTGGAGGCAATAGAGTTAGGTGAAAATCCCCGCGCCTTTATCAACAGCAGGTTGCTGTCGGTGGGGGATAAATTGCACCTCAAGGATGGGCTCGAATCCTATGAATGTGAAGTAGTTCGAATTGAACAAGATTTGGTTTTGATCAAGTGTGCAGAAGTAGAAATAACGTTGAGACTTATGTCGATGGTTGAAGCAATTGATTAGTTAGCAGAATAACTAAATATTTATCCGCCGAAGGCGGATTTAGCCCCACGTTTCACGTGGGGTCTTTGTGCAAGTTTTTAGAAAAGTAGGAGCTCAACTATGTATAACAATAAAAGTTCAAATAGCAGGACCCAGATAGGCAAAGCCTTATACATATTTGGATTTGTGTTGATTGTGATGGTAGCTATTGCAGGTGGTGGCATGGAGCAGAACCCCATCGAGGACTTCGGCGATCCGCTGGAGGCGGACGCTGGCCCCAATCAAAGCGTCGTTGCATTGGACGTTGATGTAAACCGCGCTGAAGGTCCGCCTACTGTAGGTGAGTCTGGATCGCAAGCGCAGCAGGATATTTCCACAACTGCCAAGATTCAGTCAATCTCTTTTAAGAAGGATTGGGCAATACGCGATGCACTTCAGTTCTTGGCGGCTCGGTATCAAAAAAACATTGTGCCTTCGACAAAAGTGGATGGCTTGATTACCGTTACCAGCCTACATAATGTGACATTTGAGGAGGCATTAGAGTCAATTTTGGGCTACGGCTTCAAATATGAACAGCAAGGCAATTTCATCAAAGTCTACGCCGCCGATGAATATAAACAGATCAAGGAAGACCCAGACCGGATGGTATACCAGGTTTTCACTTTGTATTACATCTCCGCTGCGGAGGCCAAGAAGCTAATCACACCGGTGCTCAGTAAAAATGGTCGCATCGAAACCACTGCCGCAGCGGTGACCGAATTCCCTACCGGGGAGTCTATAAGTTCCGTGAATGGCGGCGGTGACGCTACGGCGATGAATGACACCATAATTGTCTACGACTACCCGGAAAACCTCCAGCAGGTCAGCCAGGTGCTACGCTCCGTTGACATCAGACCCAAGCAGGTCCTGATTGAGGCGACCGTTTTAAGTGTTACGCTCACCGAAGATACGCAATTCGGCATTAACTGGCAGACTCTCCTTGGACGTGCGTCTGGAGCGACAGATTTCATTGGAAGCGCTAAGGACTCCATTAAATCTCTGGGTAACTCTCAGGTGACTAAGACAGGCGGCTTGACCATCGGTTTCTCACACGACAGCATAGCTGCGGTTATCAAGGCTGTGGAAGAGGTTAGTGATGTAACCATTTTGGCTAACCCCAAAATATTAGCAGTCAATAAGCAGCTTGGTCAGGTTTACATCGGCAAGAAGCTTGGCTACCAATCTCAAACCACACAAACGGAAACATCCACTACTCAGAAGGTTGATTTTCTTGATACCGGTACTAAACTGTCGTTCAGGCCTTACATCGGCGACGATGGTTATATTCGGATGGATATCCATCCTAAAGACAGCGCCGGTACTTTGAGAACCGTTGGCAGCACCGCTATACCTGATGAGACATCAGCAGAGCTGGTGACCAACATAATTGTCAAAGATGGCGAGACTATAGTCATCGGAGGATTGTTCAGGGATACGATTACAATTGGCAGAACCCAAATTCCTTTGCTCGGCGACCTGCCGATTGTGGGTGGGGTTTTCAGGGGCACCGCCGACCAGGTTAAACGCGAGGAGGTTGTTGTTCTGCTTACGCCTCATATTATAGAGGAACCTGCCCAGACAGAGGGCCAGGCAAGAGCAGACGATGTGAGCCGTAGGAGGTTTGGTGCAAAGGATGCGCTGCAGCCGATAGGCAAGGCCAGAATAGCCGAAGACCGTTATGCAGAAGCTGTCAAATATTATCTTGAAGGTGACAACGAATCTGCGATGTGGCACCTGGTTATAGCACTTAAACTTCGTCCGACATATCTTGAGGCGCTGCGGCTGAAAGAAAGAATTATTGCCGCAACCAGACCTGAGGATCTGGACAAGATGGAGAGAGTTATGCTGGAGGTTATTGACCGGCAGGAAGCTTCTAAGTGGATGAGGAGATGATGTATGAAAGCACGAAGCACGAAATTCGAAGCACGAAAAAAGTACAGTGCCTAAAGTGAGCTAAAGTGTCTAAAGTGAGCTAAAGTTACAATTTCAATTTTAGGCACTTTAGGCACTTCAAACTTTAGCTCACTTATTTTGTTTCGGATTTCGATATTCGATATTTTATGCGATAGCAGAGGGTTATTACGTTGAACCGTATAAGAATTTCATACATCATTGTTACAACCTGTGTGGCGTGCAGTTTGCTTGTAGCAGGCCTAATGGGCTGGCACAGCAGGCACGCTGCACTGTGCATGTTCGCATATTGTGTCGGGGCTGTGGGTGTGATTTGGCTCAGCTGGTTCTGGCTAAAACTGGCTCGCTCAATCACGTCCATAGCCACAGCGCTCGAGGCCGAACTGCCAGAACTTGATGCTGGGTTCCCGCAAGGCGGGGGCTCTCGACGAGTATCGAGTATCCAGTATAGAGAATCGGTAATTAAGCGCATTGGCAGTTACTCTAACCTGGTAGAGCAGCTTTGCAAACAGGTCAAGGACTTGCAAATCCAGGTTAAACTTTCGCAAAGACAAAAGGCAAATACCGAGGCCATCATATACAGCCTACCTGATGCGGTTATCGTCGTTGACGAGTCTGACAGGTTGTTGATGGCAAACCAGGCAGCGGGCAAACTTTTCCATTTTGATTTCAAAAGTTCGCAGTATAAACCTATTGATGAGCTTATAGCTGGCGACAAAAGTAAATTTGTGGATTTTCTGCGTCAAACCAAGCACAGCCAGGTTGAAGCAACCAGACACGAAATCGAATTTACACAGGATGAAAGCTCAAAAATTTTCGACTGCATTATCTCCTGCGTTTACGATGAGAGGCATCAGGTTTGCGGAGCTGTAGCAGTGCTGCACGACATTACGAGGGACAAATTAATTCAGCAGGCCAAAACCGATTTTGTAAGTCATGTCTCGCACGAATTAAAAACACCTCTGGCTTCTATCATGGCTTGTTCTGAAATGCTCGCTGATGGTGAAGCTGATGATGAAGAAACAAAAAAACAATTTTATTCCGTGATTCAAAATCAGGCCAAAAGATTAAATCGGCTGATCGAGGACATCCTAAATATATCACGGATAGAGTCCGGACTTATAAAGATAGAAAAGCAGCCTGTCAGCTTAACAATAATAATAGAAGAACAGTTGCAAATGATAAAAAGCTACGCACAAGAAAAGGGTATTGAAATTATCGCACAAACGCCGATTATTTACGACCAGGTGTACGCAGATAAGGATATGATTTCGCAAGTTATTATCAATCTGCTCAGCAACGCAGTTAAGTACACTCCCTGTGGAGGGTCAGTCAAAATTGATACCGCAGTCAACCAAATCTCAGGTACGGCACAAGTCACCGTGACCGATACAGGGGTTGGGATTCCCAAAAATGAAATTGGACATATTTTCGATAAATTTTACCGGGTTAGTGCAAACAATAATCAAGCGAAAGGGACCGGCTTGGGGCTTAATCTGGTTAAACAAATAATCGAAAAGGTTCACCATGGCCGAGTATTTGTTATAAGCGAGCCCGGCCTGGGCAGCACCTTTGGCTTTGAGTTGCCTTTAGCAATCGGCCAAGTAGTCGAAGCAGTGTGAAAACGAAAATCCGCTTCGTCTGGCGTGACTCTTAACACGAGTCCCGACAGACAAGCGACGAGAGACGATTTATTCGGGGAGGCATAACAATGGCTGAAAAGAAAGTCTTGGTGGCGGACGACGAGATACATATTGTTCATGTGGTGGCAATAAAGCTTCGTAACAACGGTTACGAGGTTATATCAGCCGATAATGGTATCCAGGCCTTTGAACTGGCCTGCCAAGATTTGCCGGATGTTATCGTTACGGACTTTCAAATGCCGGGTATGACAGGATTGCAGCTCGTGGAGAAGCTTCGGCAATGTGAGCAAACCAAAGATATACCGGTAATCTTGTTAACCGCAAGAAACTTCGTTATTTCGCAACAGCAGCAGAAAGACCTACAGATATCACAGTGTCTTAGTAAGCCCTTTAGTCCTAAGGAGTTATTAGCAAATATTGAGGATATTTTGTACCGCAAAGTATTAAATCAATAGATCCGATGATTTGCTTTTTGATTTTAAAAGAATTATGGGAAATCCAGTTTGCAAAGGTTTGGGCTCATCAGGCCTGCGGGAATTAAGAAGGTTTGGTGACAGGATAAATAGATTCGGCTTTAATTTTGCTGTTTGCGATGGCAACGGCGAACTTATCCTTCTCTGCGAGGCCGATAAATTCCAATCGGCAAGACAGCAGCTAATAGAGGTCAGCCGACAAGCGTTGAATCGTGCCTCGTGCCTCGTGCCCCATGCCCCGTGCCCCGAGCGACAAGCGACGAGCGATGGTTCTGAAAACGGGATTTTAGCTACCGTTCTAAAATGGGGTAGCGGGGCTGTTGGAACAGCCTTAATTGATTTAGGTCTCGATGCTGGATACGGGATACTTGATACTCGTCGAGGATCGAGCATCGAGGATCGAGCATCGATCTTTAGCGAAATGCTTGAGCTGTTGGCCGAAAATTTTCAGGCTGCCTTTAAGGCCGAGCAACAAATTGAAAAACTCAGTACCGAGCTGGCCCAAACGTATGAGGAGCTGGTACTGCTTCACAAGCTCAGCACAAATATGAAGGTCACCGAGCAGGACGCCAACTTTTTGCAAATGGCTTGTGACAGCTTAACCGAAATTGTCTCTGTTGAAGGTATCGCGATACTGCTGGAAAAGACTATAGAAGGCGAAAAAAAGCTGGTGGTGACTGCGGGGTCGGGCTTGATAGATATAGATGAGCAGATGGCGGGTATATTGCATTGCCGATTGACCGATGAAATAAACGAAGGTCGTGAGGCTCTGCTGGATAGCGAAGTGGATTCTCCTTTCAAATATGATTGGCCGGAAAACATAAAAAATATTATCGCGGTACCTTTATGCGGCAAAGAAAAACCCGATGCATCTTCCTCACACAGAATCAAAGACGGCAGCTACGTAGTAGGACTAATGGTTGCCATAAACAGAATTGATAAGCCCGATTTCGACAGCACCGATGTAAAATTATTTAACTCTGTGGCCAACGGATGCGCTGTTTTTGTCGAGAATGGCAGGCTGTTTAGTGACCTTAAAGAATTATTTATAGGTTCGTTGAAGGCTCTAACAAGTAGTATTGATGCAAAAGACAAGTATACACGCGGCCATTCTGAAAGGGTGGCGTTTATCTCACGATGGATTGCAAACAGGCTCGCCCAGAAACAACCTATGGAGCAGGAACGGATAAACAAGATTTATTTGGCTGGACTGCTGCACGATATAGGAAAAATAGGAATAGAGGAAGCGGTATTACGCAAGGATGGAAAGCTTACCGAGCATGAGCTCAACCGTATAAGAGCGCATCCTTCCATAGGAGCAAATATCTTAGGCGCCATAAAACAGATGCGTGACATCACCCCAGGCGTATTATCCCACCATGAACGGATTGATGGCAAAGGTTATCCTCAAGGCTTGATCGGTGAGCAGATACCGCTGATAGGTAAAATTGTGGGGCTGGCCGATAGCTTTGACGCCATGACATCAAAACGGGCTTATAGAGATGCAAGGACCATCGAAGAGGCCCTGGAAGAGATTGCAAAAGGGTTGGGCACACAATTTGACCAGACCATCGGCAAAGTATTTCTGGACAGCGATGTCTATCAGCTTTGGGATATTCTCCAGAGTGGTTTCAACGGGATTTATGAAAGTGGTGAATCTAGCGAATACGGTATCGCTGCCGTGGGGACATTAATCAGATGAAAGTTAGAACACAAGATTATAGCGATGTTACAATTGTCGAGTTGCAGGGCGAGCTGGACGCTGATTTTACTGAACTGCTTCAAGATACCATCACTGACATAGTGGAAAAACATAAAGTCGGGATAGTGCTTGATATGAGCACTGTGGGATTTATTGATAGTTGTGGATTAGAGCTATTGCTGTGGGTGCGGGACTACTGTCATCAGAACAAAACTCAGCTTAGATTGGCAGGGCTTGATGAAAACTGCGCCAAAATTCTTGAAGTTACTCGACTGGAAAATGAGTTTGACCGCTACGCAGAGCTTGCCGAGGCGGTGAAGAGTTTTGTATAGAAGCACGATGCTCGATGCTTGATACTCGATGCTCGTCGAGTATCGAGAAGCGAGAATCGAGATTCCTTATTATGAGTCAGATAGCGGTAGAAAACAAAACCCAACTGGGTCAACTACTGATAGCCCGTGGTATTGTAACTGCCCAGCAGGTCGAAAATGCCCTTACCGAACAAACAGAGAAGGGTCATCACAAGCTGCTGGGCGAGCTGCTGGTCGAGATGGGTTATTGTACCGAAAACCAGATAGCCTCCGCTCTGGCTGCCGGCTACGGTGTGCCCTATGCTCAGGTTAGTCCAAAAATATGTGACGCAAAGACGTTTGAAATCTTGCCCAAGGAATTTCTCGAACAGCACATCATCTTGCCGTTATTTAAGGTTCACGATGTCCTTACCGTGGCAGTAAGTGAGCCGACAAATGTATTCTTGATAGATGAAATAGAGCGGCTAAGTGGCTGTAAGGTCCAGATAGTTTGTGCCACCGCCAAGGACATCAAAGCCACGCTGCAGACGTATTTGCCTGCTGCCAATGTCTTTGTCATCGACGATATCATCGATGACGAGGGGCTGGAAGACTTTACGCTGATAGAGAATATCACGCAGGATATAAGCAATCTGGAGGAGGTGGCGGGCCAATCGCCGGTCGTCAAGCTGGTCAATTACCTGCTTTATAACGCAGTACGAGAAAATGCCAGTGACATTCACATTGAGCCGGATGATAAAAAGCTGCGGGTACGATACCGAGTGGACGGCAAGCTTTACGAAAAGATGCGTCCGCCACATCAGATGCACCCTGCGATCGTTTCTCGTATAAAGATTATGGCTGAGCTCGACATTGCCCAGCGGCGTCTGCCGCAGGATGGCGGTATTCATGTCCTGGTGGAAGGCAGACCCATCGATTTGCGAGTATCAGTTATGCCCGGCAGCTTCGGTGAAAAGGTGGTTATCCGAGTTATTGACCACCAGAAGGTGCTTTTCAATCTTGAGTCACTCGGGTTTACCTACGAAAATCTCCGCCGCTTCAGACAGATAATACAATCGCCCAACGGCATCGTTTTGGTGACAGGACCCACCGGTTCAGGCAAAAATACCACGCTTTACGCTGCTTTATGTGAGCTAAATAGCGACGAGGTTAACATCTGTACGGTGGAAGACCCTGTGGAGTGCAATATATCAGGTGTCAATCAGTTTCAGGTAAATACAGGTGTAGGTTTTAAGTTTTCGACGGCCCTGCGGAGTTTGTTAAGGCAGGACCCCGACATAATAATGGTCGGCGAGATTCGCGATGAGGCTACCGCTAATATCGCTGTCCAGGCGGCTCTTACCGGCCATTTAGTCTTGTCCACCTTACACACGAACGATGCGCCTGGGGCAGTGACACGGCTGTTGGATCTGGGTGTTGCTCCTTATCTGCTCAGCGCTTCTTTGATAGCAGCGCTGGCCCAGCGGTTGGTGCGAAAGATATGCTCGAATTGCAAGACGGAATATGATCCGCCTGCCAGCATAAAAAAAGCCGTGGAAAAAGCAGGTGTACAGGTCGAAAAATACTATCGCGGTGTGGGCTGCAAGAAATGCCGCAACACCGGTTATGCCGGCCGAATTGCCATCCACGAGCTTTTCGTACCGGATGAAGAAATCGCCGAGATGATTACCGACAGGGTCAGCGCAAAAAAATTGAGAGCAAAGGCACTAGCCAAGGGAATGGTGCCGCTGCAGTTAGATGGAATGGAGAAGGTAAAGGCGGGAATTATATCCATCGAGGAAGTTTTGAGAACCACTCAGGCCCAAGAGTGATGCCTATGACTGTCACAGCAACAAAAACTACGGAAGTACGTAGCGACACACAACGAACGAGGGACGAGAGACGAGTGACCCCCGCTTCCGCGGAGGCAGGCTTGCCCCTGCGAAGGCAGGGGGATGAAAAAGAAAGCGTCTGTCGTCCATCCTCCATCGTCCTTCGTTCGACCGAACGGCTCTGTAGTGCGAAGGTAAAACGTGCAGAGCTGATACTTTTTACTACTGAACTGTCAGTGATGCTTGACAGCGGAGTGGTGCTCAGCGATGCTCTTGATGTTATTGCAGAGCAGGCTGAGAACGAGATGTTCAAAATGATAATTCTGGATGTGGCTGAAGCGGTCAAGAGCGGCGAAACTTTTTCAAAAGCTCTATCTGCTTACCCCAAAGTTTTCAATGCGATGTTTATCAGTATGGTCAGGGCTTCGGAAGCCTCCGGCAAAATGGTGGAAATGCTCACAGTGCTCTGTGGTTATCTAACCTTTGAATTCGAAACTCGCAAACGCATCAAGGGGGCGCTTACGTATCCCTTTGTAATGGCACTAATGGCTATAGCGGCGACAGGCACGCTGATGTTCTTTGTTTTGCCGAGATTTATGAGGATTTACGAGGCTCGTGGGGCGGCACTGCCAGGAATTACCCGAATTTTAGTAACTTTTAGTAAAATGCTGGGTAATTTTCAAGTAGTGACGGCCGCCGTAACAGTAATTGTAGTAGTAGCAATGGCATTATATTACTGGTCGCGGACCGTGTCCGGCCGGCGGGTGATAGATTTTATAAAAATTCGTACACCTGTGCTGGGCACTATGTTTGTTGATATGGTGGTAACTCGTAGTATGCGCATCATGGCGACCATGGTTAATACCGGCGTCAAGCTCCTGGACTCGATACAGGTAGTTCAAGGGGCGTGCGAGAATTATTATTTTCAACGCCTGTGGGCCAGCGTGAACGAAAAAATTCAAGATGGCTATCAGCTATCAGAGTCGATACAGATTTCGCCAAGTGCTGAATTAATTTCCCCTGGAATTATACAGATGCTTCGGGCAGGAGAAAAAGGCGGTAAGTTGGGGGAGGTCTGTGACAAAATATCGGTGTTTTATGAGAAGAGACTCGAAGCTTCAATTAGAAGCGTTATGGCCCTTATTGAGCCACTAATGATTACAGTTCTTGGCGCCATCATTGGAACAATTGCTATAGCGCTGCTTTTACCAGTATTTAGAATATCGAGTGTAATCGCACGATGAAACGAACTATGAAAACCCCACGTAAAACGTGGGGCTAAATATTTAGCCCCCGGTTTTACCGGGGGTTCTCAATTCGGCGGGTGATTATATTTGTTGATGCGAGAATTTTTCTGCACGTGCAGTGATTTCCCAAATGGCATAAAGCAAGTGTTGAGGCGGTAAATTTTATGGGGAAAGGACCGTTTTCTATCTGGCCATACCCGATTGTTATGTGGGGCAGAAAATTCTCAAAGCTCGCTTTTTCTGGATAGTTCTTAATCCAAAGTAGACTGCTCTGCGCAACCTCCTGGTCATATATCATATCAGAAGTAACATCATAGCTAAAGTATGGCGTGACGCTCTTCATAACCTTTTCGTGCAGCGCTTGAATTTCTTTTGTTTTCTCTATTTCAAAGACCGAGACTTTTTCGCCCCTGGCGTTTATTGAGGTTCGGATGCCGGCAACTATCAAATCGCCCAATGGGTTTTCCTTTGCTACCAGCTCCAAAACGTTTTGGATGGAAGTGATGTCCCTTTCATCGATACTACCCATAGCTAAGGAAATATGCGGCAGGCAATTTTCTTTGTTCAGCGATATTTCCGAGCCGAATTTTTCCACCAGCTCAGCGTTTGCCTGGATGGCTTTATCCATCATTTCGTCTGATGGCAGCAATACTATATCTACCGCTATCTTACTCACATTCTCTCCGATTTAGCTATCGAGCACTTTTTCGTCTTCTTTTCGCCATGCAGGGTCAACTATACACAAGAATTTCAAATCGGAGTTTCCTGTGTTTTCAATATATTGTGTCGATTTAGGCGGAATATAGATAGCACAGTCAGAATTAACTTTGAATGATTTTTCATCAATGTGCATCATGCCATATCCTTCCAATATATAATATACCTCGGAGGTTTTAAGTTTATGCGGCTTGGTAACTTGCCCCGGCATAACCTTAGCGTACGCCAAGCTGTAACGGATTTGTAAATCTGCCTTGGCTGGATGCAGAAGCTCACGTAAAATTGAGCCGTCACCAGCTATGAATTCTTCGCAGTCCTTCAAATATTTTAGCATCGAGTCATTCTCCAAGCAGTATCGAGCCTTTTGTAAAGAATGTTCCGGCAATGCAGGCCGTTTGTAGGCAGGCTAAAGTGGCTGCAATCAAAGCCCGAATAGCAACCCCTCCAATATTGCGGACTTTATCGGGAGCCAATGCACAAACGCCTCCAACAAAGATGGCCATTGACGCAAGATGGGCAAAACCGCATAAAGCGTATGTGGTAATCACTGCAGAGCGCGGATGCTGTAATAAATTTCCCTTTAATGCGGCTGCCAAATCATTGTAAGATACAACTTCGGTAACGATCAACCTCTCACCAATAATTCTGGAAACTATCGGCGCATCAGATGGCGGCACGCCTAAAATTATCGTAAAGGGATAAAAGACGTAACCACAAATTGCTTTCAAAGACCATGCACCCAGGGAAGCTAAGCATAGGTCAGCCAGAGCAACCAGACCCAAAATAGCTATAAGAAGCGCCACAATTCCAACGATCATCTTAACGCCGGCATTAGCTCCATTTATTATCGCTTCAAAAAGGCTTTTTTCTTTCTGGTAAAATGGTCGAACGTGCACACCAAGCGTTTCTGGAGACTCGCTTTCAGGCAATATGACTTTTGACATAACCAGTGCCGCCGGTGCTGAAAGCAAAGAAGCCGAGATCAAATGTCCAGCGATGGTCGGAAAGACATCTTTTAGGCTAAACACATATAACGCCAAGACATTAGAAGCAATCGTAGCCATACCGGCAGTCAGAACCGTGCACATCTCTGACTGTGTCATTCCTGCTAAGTATGGCTTAATCGTAAGATTTGCCTCAACTCCAACAAAAATATTGCTTGCCGTAGCAAGTGACTCTGCCCCCGATATTCTCATTAACCTGGTAAATATGTAAGCAAAGCCTCTGATAATCAAATTCATTACGCCGAAGTAATATAGAATCGCAATTAGCGCCGAGAAAAAGATAATCGTAGGAAAGGCCTGAAAGGCTAAAATAAAACCGAACGACTTCTCTCCCGTTTCGGCCAACGGCCCGAACACAAACTTTGCTCCAGCCGATGCGGAATCCAGAACCTTTACCACTACGTCATTGACTACTAAAAATATCTTTGCACCCGCAGGGACAACAAAAATAAATAGAGCAATTAGTATTTGAAGTCCAATCCCCCAGCCGATGACCCTCCAGTTCATATTTTTTTTGTCCGCAGAAAACAACCACGCAACTCCAAGTAAAACAAATATTCCAGAAAAACTAACAAGATTGTAAATATCCATATTTACCTGTATTTAGCCCCCAGTTTCACTGGGGGTTCACATTTCACGGGTGGTTTTTATTTTGCCGCAATACTTTCCAGATTCGGATAGGTTCTCAATAAGCCATCAGGCACAGGCTGTTTTTGGCCTGTAAGCAGTGCCTTTAGCTCAAGTGCATTGGCAAGTTCGGCGCCTCGATAATGATTGTTAGCGATAACCGTCAGAAACTCAAAGGCCTCAGCTAATCTATCAATTCTTCTTTTTATCCCAGCAAGTTCGTCGCTGCTATAATAGTAATTATATGTTTCGTCTCTGCCCGCTTCTTTGCTAAACCATTTTTCTATATTTCTGCCGTGCAATCTAAAATAGCCGGTCCTGCCCACGGTGCAGTATTGCAGATTGAATGAATTCCAGGTAGTGGGATAATCAAGGTTAGCAACCGTTACGCCGAGCTGCTGCAGGAAATCCAGGGCTTCTGGATTCTCCCACGATTTGTGTCTGACTTCAACCGCAAGGTTAAACGCATCAGCGAAGCTCTCCACGATTTTAGCTAAATGCTGCCGATTTTCTATGCTGTCGGCAAAGTCGTACCTGAATTGAGCTAACAGTTGTTTTAGCTTATCTGCTTGCAGGAAAGGCTGAAAGCCTTTGTGAAACTGCCTTACCATTTCAGTATCAATCTTACCCTCGTGGGTAAAATCCCGGTGCAGTTTCGCTGTAAAGAAAAAGTCTTTTTTTTCAGCGGTTTTCTGCAGCCATGATTTGGTGGTTTTTTCGAACGGTGGCCGGTAAAATGTGCTATTGATTTCAACGCAGTCTACGAATCGGCTTACGTATTCGAGCTGGTCAACCTTCGGCCTGCCCGCCATTTGTCCATCTTCCATCCCCGACCTGATCGGGGACCATCTTCCATCGTCGGACGAAGGACGAGCGACCCCCGCTTTCGCGGGGACAGGCTTGCCCCTGCGTAGGCAGGGGGACGAGCGACGTGACGGCAGGCAGGCGGGCTGCGTATATACAATCCCTTTCCAGTCCGGATACGACCAGCCCGCTATCCCTACACAGATTTTACCCGCCATGGCCCTCGTTTAGCCGTCGCCGCCCCGGCGACGGCTAACCCTTTGCCTATGTTTTTTTCTTCTCACCGTCGCCCAGCCGAACGATAGCGTACACCAATGTCCCCAGTAGCCCGGCCAAAAGCGCAATCACTATCCATATAGCCGAGCCGCTACCACGATGGTGGATGTCCTGGTACACCCAAACCGCCGTCAGGATATGGACGACTAGCACGATCAGCAGTATCGGATGGGGCCGGCCTGCTTTTCGCAGCCGCTCCAGTCCAATCTTAGCTTTTTCCAGCTCCAGCTCGCCCATTCTACGCTTGAATTCCATATCCGCTTGGCGTTGCTCCAGTTCCAGCTTTCTTTCGTGCAATTTTATCTGGAATTCTGCCTCTTCCGGCCTAAACTCCTGACAAAACACTACCGTCGGCAGTAACATCGCCGCCAGCACCATACTGAAAACACATCGCTTCATCTCATTTTTCCTTTCAAAGACCCATTTATAGACCTACAATTTATTTTACCGCTGTCCGCCTTTTGATTCAAGCGACTGTCATTCCGCACACCTGCTTCCACAGGCAGCGGGGCAAAATCCACATGTTCAATAGCTTTGGATTCCTGCTTGAGTTTATCCTGCACCAGGATACAGGGCAGGAATGATAGCTATAATCAATCGAAAATCTCCTTGCACTTTGTTTTCATTGCTTTCTTACCTATTAGTGCCTTATATGCCTTATCGAGAATGTTCTGTTCCAGTGGGCAGGATAAATCCGCACCGTTGACAATGCTCAAAAAGCGCCCTTTCTCTTTCGCTGTAAAATCCTTCCCTGCTTTGAGAATCGAATAAACCTCAAATAGTGCCGTAATATAAATTGTCGAGAGCCTTACCGACTGCTGGTAGTATTTAACATATTCCGGCTCAGTTATATATTCTTTGTACATTTTTGATTCAGGCCCCAACTTATTGTACTCGTCTTTTGCCTTTTTATACGGCCCCCACAGTTTGCACGCCTTTAGCATAAGCAGCAGATTGTCAACGGAATTCTCTATTTGCTCCTCTGGCGGAAACGTCCCATACGTTTCAACAAATCCCCGCTGCAAAAAGTAGCGAAACCAATCCATCGTATTCTGCGTCGTGAGCCCCCTTACACAATCGACCCACTTATTAAACTGCTGCTTGAAAAATTCGTATGTCGCTTTTTCTTTCCTGGAAAGCTCTTCTCTTTTGCCTCTGTAGACCTCCTCGTACAGGAAATAATCCTGAAAAACCTCGCACTGGCGATGCTTTCTGCGATTATCGCCGCTGCGATAATAAGGTTTGGCAATCGCATTTACAATAGGATGTATTATCTGGTCGGCTGCGATATGGGTCAGATGCCCCGCAATGTATGCTAACTTCCGCACATCGTCATAATCCAGCTTCACCTGTCCATTTTCTCGCACTGCGTCACTAAATAGAATCTGGCTAAGCACCAGCGGAAACTCGTTCGGCCTATATGAATGCAGATGATACGACCAAGGAGTCACGCCTGTGGCTTGCACAAAGCCCTCTTCAATCATATCTTTGGCTGATTGCGCGATGCTGACATAATAGTAGAGGTCTGGTCCGATACTACCAAGGTTCATATACGCCTGGTAGTTTTTGTCTTCAGCCGCATCATCTAACATCGCCGCAAACTCTGCGAGTTCTCCATCCACCTTTGTTTTTAGTAACGTAAGTGCCTTGTGGCCAATCAGCATGTGTGCTATACTTGCCGGCATATCAATTTTCCTTTTACACGCACGATTACCCAGGCGTTCGCTAATTTTTCTTTTTTTCTGTCGGTATGAAATTAACGTCGACCACCAATGCTGCGCGCAGACCCTCCTGCGGTGCCGTCAGAAGGTTTTTGACCCTGTACGGTATGCTTATTTTTTTCTTGCCGGCTGTACTATCTGATGTGCCACTAATTTTAAGCAGCACGGTCTTATCGCCGAAAAGGGTTATATCCTGCGGGAACGAAATCTGGTCAGTTGCACCATCTGCCGTTAGCTCGAAATCTATCTCGGACGTGTTGTGGATTTGAATATTAGCGGCACCTTTGCCTCTGATTGATACGTTAGGGTCAACTATTTCGATGGCTTCTTTGAAAATCTCTCTTAGGTATTCTGCTTCACCAATAAGGGTATTTCGCCAGTATATAACCGTACGTCTTGCGAGAAGAGCTTCTTTTATGGCTTCTGTGGTTTTCTCCTTAGCCAGGACCAGCGTCATAGTCCTGTGTCGGCCGCTATGAAAATCATAATCCAGATTCGTCGGATTGTGCACATCGGAGTTGCCCAGCATAGTCAATCGCTTTTCAAGCGCCCATTGGTGCGCCAGCGGATAATAAGAGCCTTCATTTACGATTTCAATTCCGCGCATCCATCCTTTTTCGTACAGTTCCGTATGTTCTGGGTGCCAGACCGCTTTTTCTTCCGGCTGCTGCCAGCCGGGGTGGTTATAGAAAATAAATGCGTTCTGCTGGACGGCTGCTTTTACAGCGTCCCTCCATTCCTTTGTGGCAAGCGCGTTGGCGTCTTCAAGAAAAATGGCGTTGATGTGCCCGGGCGGCATCTCGCGAGTAATCTCGGCGCCGCGGATAAGGTTCAAGCCCAATGCTTGTGCTATTGGCCGCGCAAGCTCGTATGACCGGTTGGGATTAGGCCGGACATCGTCCTTGAAGGGCAGGTATTCGAGATGGTCTGTAATCGCAAATGCGTCCAGACCTTCGCGCCAGGCCTCCTCTGGCCGAATAGTTGGCCAAACCTTGCCATCCGAAAACACCGTGTGCATGTGAAAATCGCATTTGAGCGTAATATAGCCGGGGATGTTTGGAATTTTTATCTCTGTTCGAACTTGGTTTTGCGCGTAGCTTTCCAGGCAAAAGGCAAAGCATAATGTTGAAAGAATTACAATTACTGACACAAAGCGCTTCTTAAAAGAATTCGCATTCATATTGGCCTCCTTTTCTTTTTCAACTTTTCCGTACTATCTAACGACAACCTCGAATACCAGACGTACAACACAATAAGTGATTCCAAAGGCAATTGCAAGAGCCAAAAGGCTTACAGGAACAATTTGCGCCCGGTTTCGTTCTTTGATCAAGTCGCCTTGTTTGCTGTGCAAAACCTGCTGAAGAATAATTAACCTACGCATCAGAAAAAACTTATAGAGATTTGCTGCTTTATCCGAAAATAAGGTTATGATATGTATATTTAATACTACGGCATCGCTCTCTAAAAACGATAGTTTTGGGGTAGAACAAATCATGAAATAACGTGAGGTTTGTGCCTGAAGTAACGTTTTGCACAGAAACTTGTAAGAATGATAGTTTTTTAGAGGGCTAAATCATGAAAAAGATACATTTGCTTGCAGGAATCACGTTATTGGGTCTTTTGTTCTTGGGTTTGACCGAGGCAGGTCTGGCCCAGCAGGGACATTTTCAGCAGCGGGTTTTAATCGGTTTCAACGATGGAGTAGGCAGGCAAGCTGCTGAAAGGCATGGAAACTGGGTACGCAATTTTGGTGGTGAGGTCCATCATTCGTACCGGTTCTTGCCTCTCGTATCGGCCAGATTGCCCGAAAATCTAATTGCCAAATTGAAGGACCGCGCAGAAATCGCTTATGCCGAAGACGACATTATAATGTACGCGATCCAACAGCAAACACCCTGGGGCGTAGATCGGATCGATGCAGACCTGGTATGGCCCACCAACAACACAGGCATAGGTGTAGACGTGGCAATCTTGGACACCGGGATTGATTACGACCATCCCGACTTAGTTAAGAACATCGCTGGTGGCGTGAATTTCGCTGGTTGGTGGTGGGTAGATGGCAGTACCTACCGGTATTACTGGGACGACAGGAATGGCCACGGCTCGTTCTGCGCGGGGGTAGTAGCCGCTGCAAACAATAGTATAGGCGTAGTAGGCGTTGCCCCAGGCGCGAGTCTGTGGGCAGTGAAGGTTCTTGGTGATACCGGCAGCGGCTATGTCAGTGACATCATCCAAGGGCTCGAATGGTGTGCGGAGAACGGCATAGAAGTTGCCTCAATGAGCTTTGGAGGAGGTTATAGCAAATCGCTCGAAAACGCCTGTAACACAACTTATGCAGCCGGCGTATTGTTAGTTGCAGCAGCAGGCAATGAGTATGGTGGTGCTGTGAGTTATCCAGCTGCGTATGGCTCGGTTATCGCTGTTTCAGCGACAGATAATAGCGATGCTATAGCAGGTTTCTCAAGTGTCGGCCCAGAAGTTGAGCTGGCAGCACCTGGTGTAGGTATAAAGTCTACATACAAAAATGGCGGATATGCGCTCGGCGACGGCACTTCGATGGCCTGCCCACACGTGGCAGGAACCGCCGCTTTGGTTTGGGCTGGTACAAATGCGGATGTCCGGGCCAGACTTCAGCAAACCGCCGAGGACATTGGGCTTACGGCCAACCAACAAGGCTACGGCCTGGTCGATGCCGCAAAAGCAGCGGCAGTAGCACCCGCAGGCAAACCACCAGTGGCCAACGACGACAGCGCCACTACGCAGCAGGACATACCGGTCGCTATCAATGTGCTGGCTAACGATACTGACGCCGACAGCGATCCTCTGACAGTGACCAATCTTACTCAGCCTTCCAACGGTACAGCCATCCTCAACGCAGATCAAACAGTTACTTACACACCTAACCTGGGCTTCATCGGCAGCGACTCGTTCAGCTACACTGCCAACGATGGTAAGGTTGACAGCGGCGTGGCCACCGTGAGCATTACAGTTGAAAAGTTCAATAATCCTCCGACAGCTAACAACGACATTGCTGCCACGCAAGAGGACACCGAAGTTACCATCGACATCCTTGCTAACGATACTGACGCTGATGGAGATACTCTGATGGTGACCAACCTCACTCAGCCATCCCACGGGGCGGCCACCCTCAGCACAGATCAGATGGTGACCTACGTGCCGGATGCTGATTTTAATGGCCATGATTCCTTCACTTACACCACAAACGACGGGAAGGTTGACAGCAATCCTGCAACCGTGATAGTCACGGTTGAGCCGGTTAATGATCCGCCAGTGGCCAACGACGACAGTGCCGCCACGCAGCAGGACGTGCCGGTCGTCATCGATGTTCTGGCCAACGACACTGACGTAGATGGCGATATTCTTGCTGTAAGCGCAGTCACTCAAGGGGCTTATGGCTCGGTCGATATCAACCTCGATAACACGGTTACCTATACCCCATACACAGGTTTCAGCGGCAGTGACTCGTTCACATACACCGCCAGCGACGGCATGGGCGGCACTGATACGGCTACAGTGTCCATTAGCGTTAACCCAGCGGCTCCACCATCAGAGGAATTTAGTTTTACCGGAAGTATCGGTAATAGGCAGGAAAAAAGACATGCCGTTACTGTCGCTTGGCCCGGGGCAGCCAGCATGTCAGTTAAACTGGCCTGGATTGGCTGGGCCGACCTGGTTCTGAGAATCTACGATCCTTCAGGTGCCTTAGTCAAACAAGTAGATCAGAATAACTGGCAAAATAGAGTAGAACAGACGACCATTAACAACTTGGCCCCTGGCAACTGGCAAGTAGCAGCCTATGCCAATTGGAGTTGGTACTCAGTTCCATATACATTAGAAGGAGTAGTTAACTATTAGTCTATTTTTGTGACATCAAGAGACTTTTTAGTTACCGGTAACATTACTGCTCGATGCCGAAAAATTCGAGCCATTGTTTGGTTTCGCTTTCCGTCAATCCGAGTCGTTTTTGTGCGGGCTCTTTGCCGGCCTTTTTCCGTTTCAATTGCTTTTGAACAATTTTCCAAAAAACCTCAGATTTCACCGCTGTTGCTTTCCTTGTTTGAGCCGCTTTTCTTAATCTTCGGTCGCTGCTGATTATGGTTAGTCTTCTTGCTGCTGTGCTGGCTTTAATTTTGTCCTCGATTACCGTGTCGGCACTGCCCTGGCCGGCAAAGAATACCTCCAAATTGCTGATATTATCGAATCCGCTCTTATCGCGTGGTCCTGTGCCGTCAAAAATAATCTCACCGGTTTCGCCGGTCAGCTTCAAATACCTGCCAATAATCCAGCATAATTCCAAATCGCCAATTACATCGTGGTTTTCCTCTGCTTTGCGTATGGCATGCAACAGATTATGACCGTCAATAATAAACATCTCTTTAGTTGTTTAGAGCAAATCATTAAACTCTGATAATGATAGGTGGGCTTGCTTTAAGATGTGTGACAATGTAGAACGTTTGATTGGACGGTGTGCCGGAACAATAATCTTGAGCATCTCATTAGGAAGTCGTTTTTGTAATCTGATATGACTGCCTTTCTGACGAATTACTATCCATCCATCTCGCCTAAGAGCCTTGATGACTTGCTGAAAGTTTAAACTTGGAACCTTGCTCATAATACTATTTCTAATTGTTCAGAATCCGGTGAAAAGCTGATATCGTCTTCTACAGGTTCTAAGTAGAGCTCTATTGCTTCACGAATATTTTTTAAGGCTTCTTCGCGTGTATTCCCTTCACTCACACAACCTGGAAGGGAAGGAACAATAACCGTATATCCACCTTCTTCGCTCGGTTCCAAAATAACTCTGAATTTCATTTTACTGTACCTCCAGCGAAATTATAGCATTTTCAGACACTATAGCAACAAAACAGAGTTTCTTAGAGACAATAACAAGATGACTAAAGAGTATAGCTTGGTATATGGTTGCCGCTTTCAGTCAAATGGTGGCAAAATACCAAATTTTGCGCTGGAAACTGCTTCAATAACAGACAGAAGACTGCAATTTGTAAATTGTGACATTACATAACTCATTTTATTAAAAGGAGTTAAGTATTATTTACTCTGTAACGCTACTACAGTCTCCATTTTCACAACAATTTAGCAACCTGACATTATAATCGTATTGCTCATATCGTGTTGCGCTCTTCCGCTTCGTTCAAAATAAGGTACATGGTCATCGCCAAGATTCGCTTGACGCTGCCCTGCCACCCTGCCGGCACTAACCATTGCTTAATAACATCATCAGGAAATTTAGATAAATCTTCTTCAATTTGTTTGAAATATTCAATCTTTTGGGTATATCGCTTTATGCCTCAAACCTTATTTCACCTTGAACGATTGTTTTTTCGACCTTGCCTTTGACCTTCCAGCCGTGATAGGGACAATTTCTGCTTTTAGAGCGAAATTTATTCACGTCAATTTCATACTCGGCGTCCGGGTCGATAATAGTAACATCGGCTTGCTTACCTACCCCGAGTGTACCCTTATCAACGCCGATTATCTTAGCCGGCTTTTCTGTCATCAAACTAATTAAACCTGGCCAATCCAAAATACCTGGCTCAATTAGTGCTTTGATGAAAAGTGCCAAGGCACATTCCAGACCTGCTATGCCGAAGGGAGCAGCCAAAAACTCCAGCTCTTTTTCGCTTTGCAAATGAGGAGCGTGGTCGCTGACCAATGCATCAATCAGACCTTCGGCCACCGCCTGTTTTAGAGCCTCAACATCTTTTGCTCCTCGCAAAGGTGGATTGACCTTATAATTGGTGTCATATTCGCTGCAACACTCCTCGGTCAAAAGCAAATGATGTGGCGTTACCTCGCAGGTAATGGGCAAAGATTTCTCTTTGGCAGCCCTTATTAGCTCAACCGACCCTGCTGCCGATATGTGCTGAGCATGGTAGCGGACTCGGCCCGGCTGCATCTTCCTAACAAGCTGTATATCTCGCCACAGCATCGTCTCTTCAGCCAGCGGGTCTATCCCCGGCAGGCCTAAGATGGTGGAGTAGTAACCCGAGTTCATCACGCCATCGCCGGCAAAACCATTATCCTGACAGTGCTGCGCTACAACTACATTAAACATAGCAGCATATTTTAAGGCCCGCAGCATAACGGCAGGGTCTTGAACGCCATTGCCGTCATCGGTAAAGCCGACCGCTCCTGCTTCAGCCATCAATCCCATCTCCGCAAGCTCAACACCCTCTCGTTGTTTTGTGATAGCACCCATTACATAGACGTGGGTCTTTCGTGCCAGCCTGGCCTTTCGATGGACGTATTCAACATCGGTTTCATTTTCGATAGTAGGGTTGGTATTCGGCATACAAACCACCGACGTGAAGCCTGCTGCCACCGCTGCCGCCGAGCCGCTGGCTATCGTTTCTTCCTCTTCGTCGCCCGGCTCACGGAAATGAACGTGGATATCAATTAGGCCCGGCGCAACTATTCTGCCTGTAGCGTCGATAACCTTTCCATAGTTTTGGGTTTTGAGTTTTAAGTTTTCAGCTACTTTTGCGATCTTGCCATCGACAATAAGCACATCGCATTTTTTGTCGACGCCGTTTGCAGGGTCTATTACCCGCCCATTCTTTATAAGAAGCTCGTCAGCCATAAAAATTCAAAAGTCAAAGATTAAAAATCAAGATTTTGGCGTTGCCCCCGCTCTTGTCTTCGACAAGAAGACGCGGGGGCAACGACTTCCTTAATTTTACGTTTTGCATCCTTCGGCTTCCCCCCGAGCAATCGGGGGCTGCCCTGAGCTTGTCGAAGGGACAAGTTTTGATTTTGCTTTGTAGAAACCTCGATAAAATGTCATTGCGAGGCCCGAAGGGCCGTGGCAATCTCTTGCGCGATTGGCGCAAAAAGCGAACGCTTGCTATGAGATTGCTTCGCTTCGCTCGCAATGACGACCTGTCGCATGATGTTTTCTACTAAGCATTTTGATTTTTGTTATTTTAACGAAATGACGGAGAATTAAAAGAAGATTTTTACCACTAATTCTACATATTTTCGATTGTCGATGGATTCGACAAGCTCACCACAAGTTTCCGATTGCCCGTCCGCCGGAAGCCTCTGGAGGGCGGGCCAATTGAAAACTTGTCCTGAGCGCAGCCGAAGGATCGAAACTTGTAAATCGTAAATATTATTGTGCTTTGTACCAGTCAGCCTGGCGATTTTTGTAGTCCATGAAGACTTGTAGGTCAGCCATATCGATTCTGCCATCGGTGTTAATATCACCGAGCAGGTAACTTCCAGGCGAGTTAAGACCAGCTATCCAATTCTCCAGCACAATAGCAAAATCCAATTCATTGACAATACCATCGGCATTCAGGTCATGCCAGAAGATACTATCATCCGCCACTGGCGGATCACTGACGTTCCAGGCCAAGCCGAAGCCCTGCGTACCATCTATCTGTGGCTGGCCACTAATGCCACTGAAGGAAACAACAATCTGGTAATTGGTGTATCTGGCATCCGCCCGGCAATAGATGTGCTCAACATTGTCTACGCTGCTATCGCTATAATCGAGCAAATAATTGCTGTTGGAGTTAGTTGGATCGACCGCCCACAGTTCCAACCGAAGGTTGGCATCGCACTCTTTCACCGGCTTAAAAGGATAAGCATTGTTGTAGTGCCTGTTCCATACGACTGTGGCGATAATAATTTTGTCTGCTGGTTCTGCGATGGTGATTTTATAGATATTTGCTGAGGTCTCGCTTTTATCCAGTTGGTTTAAGTCCCAGCCTGTTATTGGGACGTTACCAGGTTTGGCTCTGCCAGCAATTAGTTGTTTGTAGGCACCGGCTGCATTTAGCATACCCGCACCTTGAAGCCAGTCAAGCGGGACAACATGGTCGTCGTCGTTTCCAAGCCGACCCTTGTGCCAGTATGGCAGCTTGGTTGCAGAATTCATCAAAATAGCCTTCATTACACAATTGCCACCTGTTGGTGAGACAGCCAAGCTCAAGCTGGGCTGCTGTTTGGCCTTTTGAACCAACAAACCAACTGTCCCTGCAACAATTGGGGTCGAAAAACTTGAGCAATTGCCGGTTGGTTCATAGCCATCTGGGTCGGTTGCTTTAGCCGCCAGGCAATGGCCAGGAGCAACGATATCAGGCTTACATCGCCCATCAGCGGTAGGGCCAAAACTGGAATGCTCCGTATAGGCCAGCGAGAAATGTGCCAGGTTGGTGGCCAGGTTTTCAGTGTGCACTGAATCAACTACGCCTACCCCGATGACGTTTGCCGCCGCACCAGGATATAGAGGTGGGTCGCAGGCACGGGAGCCGTTGCCTATACTCGCCACGACCGTAAGGCCTGCCGTCTCAGCTAATGATTCAATGCCCCTGGTCCACCAATCTTCAAATTGCCAGCCGAACTCGGCGACTAAAACATCTACATCAGGGGACGAATTATGAAATACATTATTGTTCAGGAAGTGCCAGAATTCATAGATATTTGCCCGGGCTTGTGGCACCACACCTTGATAATAGAATTGTCCCACGTCTGGACTAAACACATCTGGGTCCTCGCCGAATAGTATGGAGCAAATGGCTGTCGAATGGGGTGAAACGCCAGGCAGTGGGTTGCCCCGGTCGTAGAAAGCGAATTGCTTAGCTCTAAAACAGTTATGCCCGACGTTGGGGCGGTAATCATTTTGTGGTTCGCCATTGATATAACTTGTGCTTCGGCTAATAACAGCGAATTTAACACCAGAGCCTGTCAAATCAGGCTCAATCTGTCGTAAGGCATTAATCCCAGCGTGATTTAGCGCCCGTGGCTGAAGCACCTTTGTTCCGCCTATGGCGGATAATCCATCGGCGAAAGCACCGGCGCCGGTAGCTGCCAGGCAAGCTGTCAGAGCCATTGCCAGCATTTTTTTAGCGGACTCTAACATTCAAAAACTCCACAGGTGGCGATAAAATCCCAAAAAACATTGCTGCCCACCCCGTTGCCAACCTCCTTGGTTAATAATATCCTGCCTCCAAACTCTTGTAAATATGATACCATAAAACGATTTCATTTTCAAGTAAATTATCCAGCTATTGCGCACAATTATTGCATTTTCAGCATTGAAAAAGCCGGTATTGAAAATTGGCTTATAAATCTTGCCTTATCAGGCATTAATTGTTATACTCAGCCAAGATTTGGTTACATTTAGCTTAAGGTTAAAAAATTATGAAAGTGATTTTGAATTCCAAACAAATTGAGCAGATTCTCGATGACTTAGCGAGCCGTATCATTTCGCAAACCCCGCGAGAACTGGATATTGCCACAGTCGGCATTCGCAGTAGAGGCGAGATTCTCGCCCAGAGGCTGTCGAGCCGATTATCGCGTAAGTTACACAAGGATGTGCCGTCTGGAACTTTGGATATAACGCTTTACCGTGACGATTTGAATTCGCCGCAGAGCTCCGCCCAGCCGCAGGTTCGAACCACTGAAATCGGCTTCGATGTAAACGATAAAATTATTATTTTAGTCGATGACGTGCTTTACACTGGTCGCTCCACGCGTGCAGCAATGGATGCGCTTATTGATTTGGGAAGACCAAAAGCAATAAAGTTGGCGGTCTTAGTTGATAGGGCCGGCAGAGAGTTCCCGATACAGGCTGACTATGCAGGCTACAAAACCGATATTGCCCCTGGCAAATTGGTGCAGGTAAATCTTGTCGAATCAGATGGGAAAGACGAAGTGGTCATTGAATAAATCCGAAGCACGACAAATACAAAGTGCCTAAAATGAGCTAAAGTGTCTAAAGTGAGCTAAAGTTACAATTTTAGGCACTTTAGGCACTCTAAACTTTAGCTCACTTATATTGTTTCGGATTTCGATATTAGAGTTTAGAATTTACGCGAAGCGATGTCATGGCCCATATAAGGAAAAATAAGGAATTCCGGTGGCAGCACAAGCACCTTCTTGGTCTGCGGGAACTAAACGCCGAAGAAATTACATATATTCTTGATACCGCCCAGGGCTTTGAGCAGATAAGCACTCGCTCGGTCAAAAAAGCTCCGCCTTTGCGCGGCAAGGTCGTGGTGAATTTATTCTTCGAGGATAGCACGCGTACCCGCAATAGCTTCGCTCTGGCTGCCGGCCGATTAAGCGCCGACGTTATAGAGTTCACCCAGAAAAGCAGCTCCGTTAGTAAAGGTGAGACGCTATTAGATACAGCCAGGAATCTGGAAGCAATGGGGATTGATATTGTTGTAATTCGGCACAGCGCCGCGGGGGCGCCGAAATTCTTGAGCAGAAATATCAATGCTTGCGTGATCAATGCCGGCGACGGATATTGTGAGCACCCCACACAGGGCCTTTTAGATGCCTATACTATTCGCAAGATCAAGAGCAGCCTCGAGGGCCTGAAGATTGCAATTGTCGGCGACATAGCTCACTCCCGCGTCGCCCGCAGCGATATGTGGGCGATGACTAAACTCGGTGCGGAGGTGATATTTGTCGGCCCGCCGACCCTTATTCCAGCCGAGGTAGGCCGGCTGCCGGTCAGTGTCAGTTACTCTCTCGATGAAGTTATCGAAAAAGTCGATGTGATAAATATGCTTCGCATCCAATTTGAACGCCTCGGCGGCAATCCCTTCCCTTCCATCCGTGAATACTCGCACTACTTCGGCCTGACCGTCGACCGTATGAAAAGGGCAAAGCCGGACATCTTAGTTATGCACCCTGGGCCTATCAATCGCGGCTTAGAGATGGAAAGCGAAGTCGCCGATGGCCCAAATAGCGTTATCCTTCAGCAGGTAACCAACGGCCTTGCCGTCCGTATGGCTGTGCTATTCCTCGTCAACCAAGCCGCAGCACAAGCATCATGAACAGAAAAGTGACTAAAGTTTGGAGTGACTAAAGTGCTGTATAGAATTGAATTTAGAATATCGAATGTCGAATAGTGAACTTCGAAGTTGGAAATTCCTTGTTCGATATTCATTATTCATTCTTTTTAACTTTAGGACTTTAGCTCACTTGAATTTTATTGGGTTATATGAAACTTATTGCACGAAAATCACGGCTAAAAGGGACGGTTTCAATGCCGGCGTCAAAATCGCATACAATCCGCGCGGTGGCGATTGCGTCGCTTGCTGCCGGCCAGAGTCTTATCCGTAGGCCGCTGGACTCAGCAGATACTCAGTCAGCAGTCACCGCTTACAGCGCTTTAGGTGCAGCCATTGACACCTCCGAGCCAACACTATGGAAGGTAAATGGCACAGGCGGCCAAATCAAAACCCCAAAAGAGGTTGTAGATGTCGGCAATTCCGGCACAACCCTAAATATCGCCATCGGCTCAGCGGCACTGGCCCAAAAAGGTAAAACCATCACCTTCACAGGCGACAAACAAACCCAAAGCCGACCTGTCGGCCCACTGCTAAATTCCCTTAACCAACTTGGGGCAAACTGCATAAGTGTCAACAATAATGGCAAAGCCCCCGTCAAAATAACCGGGCGAATAAAAGGCGGAAAAACCGCCATCGCTGCATCTACCAGCCAGTATCTATCCAGCCTGCTTTTATGCACTCCACTGGCCTCAGGTGAAAGCGAAATCGATGTCACGCTACTCAACGAACCTGGATATGTCCAGATGACGCTCGATTGGCTCGATAAACAAGGCATAGAATATGAAAATGCGAAGATGCGAAGATTCAAAGTAAAAGGCAATCAAAGCTACAAAGCGTTTGACGCTGCTATTCCTGCAGATTTCTCCAGTGCCACATTTTTTCTTTGCGCCGCCGCCCTTGTAGGGGATGAGGTTACGCTGCTTGGCTTGGATTTCACCGATAGTCAGCCTGATAAAGCCGTAGTCGATTATCTAAGAAAAATGGGTGCCGATATCACTATTGGTGCCGACTCTATCACTGTCAAAGCCGCACCACTTCACGGCATTGAGATAGATATGAATCGAACTCCGGATGCGCTGCCGGCTATGGCCGTCACCGCTGCTTTTGCCGAGGGCGAAACACGCCTGCTGAATGTCCCGCAGGCAAGAGCTAAAGAGACCGACCGAATTAAGTGTATGGCTGAGGAGCTTAAAAAACTGGCGGTAGATGTTGAAGAATTGCCCGACGGTCTTGTAATACGTCGCTCGTTGCTCGTCGCTCGTCGCCCGATTAACAAATCACGAGTCACGAGTCACGAGCGACGAGGCACGGTTTCCTTGGCCGGCAGAAGCGACCATCGAATCGTAATGGCCCTGGCACTGGCAGGCTTGGTGCTGGATACAGAATGTATAATCGATACTGCCGAAGCAATGAACGTCACCTTCCCGAATTATGTGGAATTGATGAAAAGCCTCGGCGCAGACATGGAATTAGTAAGTGCCTAAAGTTTGAAGTGACTAAAGTGCCTAAAGTTGTTGTCATTGCGAAGCCGAAGGCCGTGGCAATCTCTATACGCTAAACGCTAAACGATAAACGCTGTTTTTTCCTTTTGCCTTTGGACTTTTTACTTTTTGTTCTACCCGCTAAACGCTGTCTTTTTCCTTGCGGTTTTTGCCAAAATAAGTATAATTACACTCGCCCCGCACGAAACTTGTCCTGAGTGTAATCGAAGGATAGAAACCTTGCGTCATTTGCTGCGGGGAACCAAAACAGCCACAGAGGGCACAGAGTTCTCCGAGAATCCTATGTGAGATAAAAAAAACTCAATGAAAGGGAGAAAGAAGTAAGGGGTCCCTGGATTCTGGATTTCCAAAACATGGCAGCAATACTTTTTATTAAGAATTTTCTCTCTTGTAGTATTCCATACCAATTGTTATAATCACTTCCGAAAAAGGAGAGCTACAAGAATGGATTCGTGTGTAATTCAATTAACAGAAGCAGCTCGCAAATACGGTAATCTGAACATAAGATCGTGTGGAAAAAATTTTTTCCCAACAGATGTCTTCGGAAGTTCATCCAGAAAAGGTGGTTTGGGCGCCCAGATTACCCTAAAGGTTGATGGACTTTCTGATCTTATCAAGACCGATATTCCTACAGAAAGAAAAACAGGAAGACCACGTTGGCTTTTTCGAGAACGCTCATGGGTTAAAACTTTTGTACGCATCCACAATTTAGCTGAAGGAGATTCAGTGATTATAACAAAAAGTCTGAACCGATCTTATTCGATTGCCCCAAATAAACCCCACGCTTTGGATTTGCCTATAAACCAACAGATTCACTCTCCATTTAGATATGCGGGAGGTAAATTTTATGCTCGTAAGTTGATCCTCGAACATATACCAGAGCACTCTTGTTATATAGAGCCTTTTGCTGGTGGAGCCTCAATTTTTTTTGCCAAACGAAAGGTCCAAAAAAATTGGCTTAATGATATTGATGAAGATTTAATGAATTGTTTTATAATTATCCGTGATTTTCCTGAGAGTCTCATAGATAGATTGAAAGATGAAAGAGCTACAAAGAAAAAACATGCTTGGTATAAAAATGTATATAAGCCCGAGACAGAATTAGATCGAGCTGTAAGGTGGTTTTATTTAAACCGTACCTCTTATTCAGGCATAATGAATATGCAAAATTGTTTTTGGGGCTATGGCGATAAATACAGCATGCGTCCAGAAAATTGGCCTAGGAATATTCTCATAACCTCGGCAAAGCTGCATGGTGTTAAACTTACTTCGTCAGACTTCGAAAAAGTGGTAGAACAAGCAGAGGATGGGGCTTTTCTCTTTGTGGATCCGCCTTATTTTAATACTGATCAAGATAAGTTTTATACACATGTATTCAAGCGAGACGATCATTTTAGACTTTGCAATGTTCTCAAGAAAAATCGAAAAAGATTAAAGTTCTTACTAACTTATGATAACAGTCCTGAGATTTGGGAACTATATAACTGGGCAACTGAGTTACATGAGAAAGAGTGGAATTACACCCTTAACAGGACGGACGATCAAAAAAATGGCACCAATCGCAAGGGTACTAGGTACAAAGGTAAAGAATTATTTATAGTAAACTACAATTCTTTTAGGCAACCACCTCTTTTTCCTAAATCATGAAATGATAAAACGCTTAAAGAGGCTAGGAGATTCTTCAATCGTTACCCATCCATTTGTTGGTTTGTTTGTCTTAGAATCAAAGTGGATGACTGGATAGTTTGGAATAAAGCCGCAATTAGTTCTATTCTTGCATCTGCCTCTTGAACAAACAACTCCGGTGTTAGGCATTGCGGCAAGATCTGCAGTTCTAACTACGTATATTCTACGGAAAGCAAAATCTTTAAGGCTCTCGTTGCTTGAAGGCTTAAGTTTTAGTAGGAATTCCTCCTCAGTCTTTTTAGGTCTCCATTCATACAATCCAGTATTCCTATCTGTCCTATAGAAAGCATTACCTATTGAAGTCACCACAACATCAAAATCTGCAGGTAAGTACTGGTCATTATGAGTAAGTAACACTTGTTCGTTGACGCCCAACTTTGGAGCCAACTCTTTAACTTTAGCAGCCCCAAGTGTTCGACTCCGCATACATTTCACCCTAATTTCACTATGTCCATCGGCATACAATCGGTATCCTTCCTTCTTTGCCAGTTTACACTCAACACGTATAACTTTTCCTGTTCGTTTGTGGAAAACTCTAATATCTGTATCATGAAAGCTTATCTCTTCACTCATAATTGCCTTATTTATTACCCACTCATTTTTGGGGAGAAATTGTTGCAAGAATATCATCACAGAGAATTCGAAACACTTACCCCGAATCATTGGTACGACTTTTGGCTCGTAAAGTGTTTCTGCAAGATATGAAATAGGTAAGTTGTATTTCTCGCAGTATTCTTTTAATTTTTGTTGCCAATCGTCAGACATAAACTAAAAATCATTAAATAGATCTCGAATGTTTAATCCAAGGGCCTTGCTTATTTTGTATATGTTTAAAAGTGTAATGTTTTTCTCCGCCCTTTCTATCATCCCAATATAAGTACGATGCACACCTGAACGCTCTGCTAATTCTTCCTGTGACAAACCTTGTCTAATACGCTCGCTTCGCACTTTCTGACCAAATTGTTTTAGAATTTTTTCTTTCATAAGTAAGATTACTTGAGTGTATCGACTTCCCTGATTTCTTCTACATACTATAGTTAGCATTTTAATTACTTAAAAAATTTAGGTAAAAATAGGGGCCTTCTTACACAAGGAGAAATTAGCGGTAACTTTCGTGGGATTAGGGAGGTTACCCATCCCCTCTTTCCCTTCCCTTAGCCAGCACAATATAGTAAAGGGAGAATTTTAATTTATTGGGATTTTATTGGGGACGTTTACCGATTTTTGCCGATGACCTTGTCGGAGAATAAAAAGAACAGCATGGGCAACATCCGCCTGCGGCGGATAAAAGTTACCCATCCTACCGTTATGTTAAAAGAATAATGAAAGAGATACCGTTAGGCCCGTAAGCAGAAGACAGAGGACGGAAGACAAGTATCAAGAATCCTTTATTTCTTCGAGTCTTCGTGGCTTTGTTGCTAGAACTCAAACCGTGTTAATCCTCCTTCGATAAATCTACGGAGGACAGGTCCGTCTTTAAGGGACCTGATTTTCCGAACGCAGCTCTTTATTGAATTTGCGTAAGGCTGTGTCCGGTGAGATGAATGAAACCTTCTGTGCCTTACGGTCCCAGACGGCGAGCGGCTGTTTGAGTTTTTTGTGCCGCTCGATGACTTCTCTGACGGCCTCTCTCATAGCCAAAAGAGCCTTATCATGTAAAGACAGCCGCTTTTTCATATACCGCTGATACCCTTAACAATATTGTCGTACGAACTTTCGTCGATAATCCTTATTTTACAATTTTTCTTCTCTGCTATCAATGTAGGAATTGGCCCGGCATTGTCGAATAACATCCAGGAATCCGCGAATGGTTCATATAACTTGAAGAAATTCCAAATAGACCGATTGAAACGGCGAAGTACATCCCGGACAGGAATATCGTGACCACCTTGGGCCACTCTGCTTTTTATACGAGATACAGCCAGGTCGGCATCCGGAATCCACAAAAAGAAAATGTGGATTTTGTATCCTTTTTGCTTAAGAGATTTGAAAAGGTTGACATATAATTTACCAGAAAGTGTTGTCTCAAAGGCAAAATCAACTCTTCTATTTGCGAATTGATGGATTTGCTCAAGTACCAGTCTGCCTGCCTTTATCGCCGAGGCGCCGGGCGAAAAGGGCGAAAGTCCCTGTGCAATCAGGTCGGCGTTAACAAAATTAGGACAGCTCACGTATTCGGGAAGAAACTTTACCGCAAATGTTGTCTTGCCTGCCCCGTTTGGCCCAGCAATGATATATACATTTTTGTTATTCATACTGCCAAAATTGTAACGGCTCTTTCACACTAAATCCATTCAAATAGAAAAGGTAAGGTAACTCTTTGGCCGAATTAAATTTATCCGCCTGCACCACTTTTAAATGATTCCTTCGACCCTTCAGTAAGGTATGGCTTATGCCAAGAACAGAGGGCAGAAGACGGCATTTGAATATCGAATATTGAACAAGAATATCCAAGTCCGAAGACCAAATCCGTGTTCATCTGTGTCCATCAGTGTCTGAGAAAAGATTTTGCTTGAAAATTAAGCCGTTTTCGGGTATAATATTAATAGATTCTAGATGCTAGATTCTGGATGCTCGATGGTAGATGATAGATAGCAAATCGTGAACAAGGAGGGTCTCCCAATGAAGCCCACATCTGTATTTCTCACGTCAGTCAACGACCAATTACCAATTACCAGTTATTATTTACCACTATTAAAGCAATTATGCAAAACAAAGCCAATTTGCTGGATACTCAAATGAACGTAAGCTCTGTTAAAACAAAGTATTATGAAAATGAACGACTTTGCAGACGCCTGGAAAACAAACCCAAACAAAGCCAATTTCACCCTGGCTCAGCTTGCTCGATATGCCAGGCTTGTATATATCTGCCGATTCGGGGATTGCATAAATCACGAAATCCATTACAATAGTACTTTCCGTGGGCCTGGCAAAAGGTCCGTGGCCGGGACGAACAGTAACAAAGCAGCTATTTTGAAGGAGAATGCGGAAAAATGATTGGATGTCATATAGGAAGAATGTTTCAGTTAACTGTCGCAGGCGGCTCCTATCAAGAAGGTCTAACATCCGTCATTCAGGGCGTTCCGCCCGGCATGGAGCTAACCGAGCAGGAAATTTATGGAGATCTACTTCTGCGAAAGCCGGGCGCTGATGAATTGTCCAGCCCACGAAAAGAGCCGGACCTGCCGATAATCTATTCCGGCCTAAACGCAGCGGATATAATCGAGGGTGCAGGCAATAAAAACCATACCAACGGCACGCCTCTTGTAATCTTGATTCCCAACCTTGACCGCAATTTTATCCATATTAAGCAATACCAGGACACTAATCGCACACCCCGTCCGGGCCATTCTTCCTATGCTTCGTTCATAAAATATGGTCCCGACGACGATGCTATCGGTGCTGGCTTTTTCAGCGGCCGTTACACCTCTACCATCGTTGCCGCCGGATATGTCGCCAAGAAAGTTCTGAAAAAATGCGGTATCGAGGTGTTTGCTTATGTAAAGGAAATTGCCGGCGTGCGATGCAGCGATGTCCCACATGACAAAGTCTTCAAGTACACGAACAACTACAAAGAAATGCGGCGGGACCTCGATCCATTTTACCAGGAAATCTACGTCAAGGGACGGATTAACATGGATATGCGGTTCCTGGAAAAAACCAAAATATTGGCGGAGATTGAAAAGGAGATCGACGCTATTCGCGAAAAAGCTTCAAGGTTGTCCGTCACCAAGATTCGGGACAAATACGGCGTGCATCCGATACTAAACTGTCCCGATATTGATGCTGCACAGACGATGGTCGATGCATGCAATCGCATCTGTGCCACGGGCGATTCAGCAGGCGGCGTAGTGGAAGTTATCGTGACCGGCGTGCCTGTAGGTCTCGGCGAGCCGGTCTTTTGCAAACTCGATGCAGAACTTGGCCGAATGCTCGGCATCGGTGCTGTCAAAGGTGTCGAGATCGGAGCAGGCTTTGCAGTCAAAGATATGACTGGCAGCCAAAATAACGACCAAATGCGGGCCAAGAACGGGGAAGTTATTTTCCTGTCAAATAAGGCCGGCGGTATTACAGGCGGCCTTACCACCGGCCAGCCCATCGTGATCAGACTCACAGTCAAGCCCACGCCTACGATTAATAAACCTCAGAAGACAATTGATAAGTATACTCTGGAGAACAAAGAGCTGGCTGCCATCACCCGGCGTGACCCCACAATTGTGGCTCGCATCTGGCCAGTCGCCGAGAACTACACAGCAATGGCGATACTTGATCACCTACTCATGCACTACGGATACCAGACGTTAAAAACTAAAACAAATAAAAGAAAAGGCCCCACGTGAAACGTGGGGCTAAATATTTAGCCCCTGGTTTTACCGGGGGTTTATGTGCGTCGTTATTGTCGGTTAGCTGGTAAGGCCGGTATCGCAGGCGACCAAGCGGTCTCATTGCCGTATATATCACGTGCTTTGACGCGGAAACGCAAACCTTGTCCGCCTCGACCCACTGCGACGGTGTACGTATTACTGGCTTGCCAGCCGCTCGATAAGCCGGACGCATCAACACACTGGAAGAAATACTCTATGCCGCCACTGGCATCCGTAGCTACCACGGCTGTCATTGTAGCAAAGTAGTCAAACGGTCCGCCGCCGCCGTAGATCTCCGTAGGTACGCCATTGGGGTCAAATTGCATCGGGTTAGGTGTCGGAGGAATTGTCTCAATAGGAATCGGAGTCATGACACAAGCCTCAGGCGACCAAACGGTCTCATTACGGTTGGGTGATTTGTCCCTGGCTTTGACCCTGTAGCAATATTGGGTGTTCTGAGTCAGTCCAGTATCGGTATATGTGGGGCTATCCTGCCAGCCGCTATCGTGTCCGCCAGGGGTTGTGGCGTCGAAATAGTATTCTACGCCGCTATCATCGTAAGCGGTAGTAGCTACCATCGTAATCTCGGTCGGCGATATTGCGGTAGGCTGGGTCTCCCAGACCGGGGCCGGTGCTGGCGGTGTAACATCTTGTACGCCGGCATAAGCAATGGTCGACCATTCGGTTTCGTTCAGATTGGGCGATGTATCGCGAGCCTTCACCCGATAACCATAATTAGTGCCGGCAGCCAGACCTCCATCCGTATAAGTCGGGCTGTTTTGCCAGCCGCTATCGTGGCAATTGCCCCGCACACAATCGAAGTAATATTGCACAGGCCAACCCCAGCCATCAAGGGCGAGCTTAGCGGTCATTGTAATAGAACTGCCTGAACTTCTAAAGGGGAGCGTTTCCCACTGGCTTGGATTTGGAGTAGGAGCATTGACGTCCTCAACCAGCCAGCAGTCGGTAAAGAATGCTAAGTCCTCATACCTAACCTGCGTATCAAATGTGAAGTCTGCTCCGCTGCACCAGGTATTTATGTCGGAGCAGCCTTCATCGAGCCACCTCGACATGAATTTTGCAAAATCAGAAAAGTTAATTATGCCGTCAAAAACCAGGTCACAGAATCTGCATGGCTCTGCCGTGGGGCGATGATAGCCCATATCGACAATACCGGTATCAGACATTCCATCGGTGCGGGTAGTGAAGGTAAATAAGCCCACCTTAGAGGCGAAGTCGCTACCTGCATTTATAGCAGGACTATTTACACCCTGGCCGGAAGCTCTCTGACTTAGGTAGAAAGCATCGAGCAGTCCAGCTACGAAAAGCGGGTCCTTATCGATGTTGCCAGCTGCCCAGTTGAGTCTGCAACCGTTGTCAACTCTCACACCACCTTGGCCCTCCTGGACGTCACTATATGAGACGGTAAGCGTTGCGCATCTTGGTGTAAGTCTAAAGCCCGATCCTACCGCCATTTCGTGCCCATCTAAAGCGAAGTTGTTCCAGAATATGCTGTTGGAAACGGCTGTATTGCTGCCATAGGAGCAGTACAGGCCTCCGCCAAAACCAGTGCTATTGGGCTCCCCAAAGCTGCCAGCGGCTGCGTTGCCGGAGAACGTGCAATTGGTAATAATCGCTTCGCTAAGCCAAGTAATGGTGGCACCTCCACCATCTCTGCCGGCAACGTTGTCGGTCATAAGGCAGTTTATAAGCTGTGGAGAATTCGGCTCTCCGGCTATATACACGCCGCCGCCGGAAGCATTGGCAATATTGCGGGTAATTATGCTGTCACGAATCTGACCAAGCGTATTGAAGCAATACATTCCGCCACCCTGGCTAACAACGGATGGCCCTAATCCATCAACACCTGCGCGGTTGTCCTGGATGATACAGCGAGCAATCTTTGTGTCGCCAGAAGTATCGCAATATAGGCCACCGCCATGCAGAGCTGAATTACCAACAATGTTGCTGTCGGTTATTACCATATCGGCGCCGACCCAATACATAGCACCGCCGTCGTTGGCCGCGCCGTTTCCGCTAAATGTGCTGCCTGCTACTGTCACAGAGGAATCCGCCCGGCAATACAAACCGGCACCACGGTTGGCCAAATTGCTTACAAAATTGCAGTCGGCAATAGTTATAATGCTGTTGGGGTCACAAAGCAGGCCGCCACCGTCTTGGACTGCTGAGTTGTCAACAAAGGTACATTCTATCAATCTCGATACGCAGTTGGCATCATAATATATACCACCACCCACACCCACATTGGCTGAGTTGTTGCTGAAAGTACAGTGGTTGAATATCGGGGCGCTATTGAAATCGCAGAAGACGCCACCGCCAGCATCGGCAGAACAGTCGGTGACAGTGCAGTTGATAAATGTCGGAGCGCTATTGACATCGACATATATGCCACCGCCATTGGCGCCCGTAACTGCTGAATTGCTGATGGTCACATTCATAATAGTCGGGCTGCTGTTAGGATCAATATATATGCCGGCACCACCTTGCCCGGTAAGGCTGCCATTGATGATGGTGAAGCCATCTACCACCGTGCTGGCGTCCTCGCCGCTATTGAAGATAAAGCCCCGCCCGCTTTGCTGACAGTTAATTATTGTGCTGGCGACCACATTAGGATCATCCGGATTGCTGCTGACCAAAGTGATGTCTTTGCCGCGTAAGCTGATATTGCCGTTGTAAGAGCCGGCAGCTACAATTAATGTTTCGCCACCTTTGGCCGCATCAATCGCCTGCTGAATAGCATTGCCTCCGCCTGAGACTACGGTCGTACCTCGCTGTTCAAACTCAATCGTGAACAGCTTATCAGAATCCATCACCACTTCCAGGCTGTTATCGGTAGAGACCAAGACGTCGTTGACATCAAACCATCCCTTGACGCGATAGCCCGTGTTCGGCGTTGCCGTAACAGTTACTACTGCGTCTCTGTTATAGATAGTGGTGCCGGCAGGTTCTACAGTGCCATTACCACCAACCACGGTAACTGTCAAGTTGAATCGCTCGATAACATAATGGTATCCCATATCCACGAAACCAGAGTCGGCCACGCCGTCAGTGCGCGTGGTATGCTGGTGCATAAGGATATTGGGGTCATTTACCGGATCACTTCCGGCATTAACACAGAGACTGTTTCTATCCTGCCCAGCAGCGGTCTGACTTAGATAATAACCGCTGACAAAGAGCGGATCTGTGTCGATAATACTTCGAGTGTCAAAGTTCAGGAAACAGTTTCTGTCAACAAAGATGGCACTGGGGTTGATACCAGTGGCTCTTTTAGGATCACGCCAATCTTTGATATCAGAATACGAAACAGTAACGGTTGCAGGTCTTGTATCGAATTTGAAACCGGTGCCGACAGAGATTTGATCTCCAGTGTCATTTATGTTGGCAGGAGCAGCTAAGTTACCCCAGAAAATGCTGTCGATCACGGTAGCGAAACTTTCATAGGTGCAGGCGAGGCCTCCGCCGTACCCAGTTCCCCAAGGCTGACTTCCTGTAACTAAATTGCTCGCTATTGTACAGCTTCGTATTTGTGATTGCGAGTGCCAATCGGCAGAGATACCACCGCCATCTCTACCAGCCGAGTTACTGGCTATCAGGCAATTCTTGACCGCTACCTTTTCACTGCCGTTAATGTAGATTCCACCACCAGAGGTATTTGCGTCGTTACCTGTGATGCTGCAGTCAGCAATCAGGGCGTTGGCGTCAAAGCAATATATTGCCCCGCCTCCGCCACCTACTCCGTTAGCATCATTTTCTCTGAAATTACTACGGATGATTTGGCCTGAGCCGCCGACGAAATATACACCGCCACCCTGGAATCCTGAATTGGCTACGAAGTTACAGTCGTTGATTACGGTTTCTGCGTGCTCCCAGTACATTGCCCCGCCGACAGAAGCTAAGTTGCTGTTGAAGGTGCAGTTCTCAAAGGCGGGCAGCATACGCTCTGCGATAGCCACCGCACCACCATAGCTTCCATAGAGGTCGTCACTAGCAGCAGCTACATTGGGTTCGGCAGCATTATCATTGAATATACAATCGATAAATCTCGCCTCGCTCTTAACGTCGGGCTGTGTCAGAAGCATAATAGGATCTACGATAAGGCCAATGTATACAGCACCGCCAAAGTTGTCGATCTGCCAACTTATGGTCGGCTCGGCTCTTACGCCTTCCGGATCTAAGCCGCTAATCCCAGAGTTGCCGCTTTGGGTGCCATTGTCGTTAAAGGTGCAATTGACAAATGTTGGGGAGCTACTGGCATCGCAATATACTGCGCCACCATGGCCGCTGTACTCAGTATAAAAACCGATGGGTGGAAATTCATAATCAACTTGCGGAGGGAAGGGATAATATCGTCCGCCGCCGCGTCCGCCTGGGGCAGTCATGGGGTCGGCGTTGGTATCGGCATTGCCGCCGTTGCCGCCGGCCCCGCCGATAGCTGAGCAGTTCTGGAAGGTGCAATTAGTGACCACCGGATTGCTGCCAATTAGGCAGGCCATTCCGCCACCATAGCCTCTTCCTGGCCAGCCGCCGTGGCCACCAGAGGGATGGTCAGCGTCACCATTAGCTCCATTGCCGCCGGTGCCGCCAGTGACGCTGTTATCGGTAATTATGCAGTTTTTAATAGTCGGAGAAGCAGAATAGCAATATATTGCACCACCATAGGCACTATTACCAGGCTCTCCATCGTAAACACCATCGGCAGGATTGCCATCTGAGCCATTAAGACCCGCAACATTAAATCCTCTGATGGTAAGGCCATCCAGAACTGTATCACGGTCAACAAATGCAAAACGGAAGGCATTATTGACCAGGCCATCGGGACCGGCCCCTTGCATTTGGATGACTGTTCGAGCGACGACATTCGGATCGTCAGGATTGGTGCTGGTTATAGTAATAGCTTCGTAGATGAAATAACCGCGGACAGTCAGGTAAGGCTGGTTTGATGGAGCGACTACAATTATATCGCCATCGTTTGCGTCGTCGATAGCAAAATCAATACTGGTGTAGTCGCCTGGAACATTAAGAGTTCGCGGCGCGTAAAATCTAACTTCCACTTCCTTAAACTCTCTGCCTTGCGGGTCGATCACAAACGGCTCGCTCATAGTTACCGTATTATTACGCAACGTTGAGAAATCGTCATCTGAGCCGTTCCATATAACACGGTGTGACGGATTAACCGGAATAGCATTGAGATCGACGACAGCACCACGTGGATACTCACCGCCCCGTGGGCTGACTGTTCCGTTGCCGCCGACAACCCGAGTACGCAAGGTTACCAAAATAGTCTCGAAACTGACGGTAATGGTTTTGTTCGAATCCATGGTGACGATATTTTTCTGCAAAGCGGCGACCGCCCCGGTGCTGGTCCTATCAATACGAGTATCATCATCGGTCCCACTCCAGGATTTAAATTGATAGACATTCGGGTCGCGGGGACTTGCTATAAGAGGTACTTGCCTGTATTGAAAATAAATATGAGTCTTACCTGGCTCCGGGTTGATCGAGCCAGTACCAACAGGGTCAACAGCTGTAGTTAAAATATAAATCATAGGTCCCTGCGGGTCGTTGTAATGATAGCCAATATCAACACGTCCTGAATCTTTATTGCCGTCTGCAAACGGTAAGTTATCTGTACGGGTCGAATACAAATGCATTCCGAGCGACCTTGCGTCGGCGCTGCCGGCGTTCACAGCAGGACTGGTGGCGTCCTGCGGATTGACATTCGGGTCCACAATTTGTCCGTTGGCATCTAAGACCTGTCCTGCTTCATATTGACTTAGGTAGTAATTACCGAGCCGGCCTCGCACAAACATCGGGTTGACACTTATATTATCTCTAGCCGAGCCGCCAGGAATGTTGTTAATTTGAATTGCATCTGTATAAGTGATTGAAGTATCGGCGTCATAATAATCACCCTGAGGATTATTGTAGAAGAGGCAAAATGTTATAACCGGATCAGAATCGAGGTCCTGTTCATAAATTGCTCTATCATGATTATTACTGAATATACAGTTAGTAATGGCAGGCGCGGAGCGCCCTGCGCAGTACACAGCGCCGCCCAACCCATCAAAGGCATTTGCGGAGTTGCCTACAAAAGTGCAGTTAGTGATGGCTGGCGAAGCATCGGCACAGAATATTCCGCCGCCATCCCAGCTATCGACGGTATTGTTGATAAGGAGACAATTCTTAATCGGCACGGATACGCCGTTACAATAGATTCCGCCACCATCATAGTCGGCGATGTTACCGTTTATGGTACAGTTTTTAATATTTGGATCGGAACGGGTGTCGCAATAGATACCACCACCATCCCAATCGGTTGTATTGTCGGCAATCGTGCAGTCGGAGATTTGCGGCGAGCAGTTAATAGCATAGATACCACCACCTGCCCATTGTGCTGCGTTGCCGCTAATTGTAGAATTAATAATATTCGGGTTGCTCGATTGTCCACAGTAAATGCCGCCGCCCTGTCCTGCTGCGAAATTTCCGGCAATAGTAGAGTCATTAATGTTTGGGCGGCAGCTTTCGCCACAGTAGATACCGCCGCCGTTCTGGCCCGCTGTATTGCCGAAGACTGTACAATTGTTGATGTTCGGATTGGAGTTGCTGTCGCAGTAAATACCGCCGCCATTCTGCTGGACAGTGTTTCTGCTGATTGTGCAGCCGGAAAGCCTGGGCGAAGATCTAATACAGTAGATACCATTGCCAGCGTTTAAGGTAATATTGCAGTCAGTAATTTGCGGCGAGGAGTCCTCCACGTGAATACCCTCATCGCCGTCAGTAATAGTAAAGCCTGACAAAGTGGCGCCGGTACTTTCACCGCTCTTGAAGGTCACAACGGTGCCGCCCTCAAAAAGGGCAGAGATATAAGTGTTTTGCGGCGAAATAACACCAAAGCTCGGAGGAGCATTAACATCACCGCTGCGTACCGTAAGCTGCTTGCCCTGAAAATCGATGGTTTCAATATACCAATGGTTTGAATCAGCTATGATTTTATCGCCATCGCGGGCGGCATCTATCGCCTCGGTAATGCTGGGAAATCTTTGAGAGCCTCTTACAAGCAAGACCACCCCTGGCCTTGCTATGTACAGAGCATTGAACAGGTTGAGTCGGCCACCCGAAGCACACAGCCCCGGCAAAGTCGGATCGACTGCGCGCATGATTATTAGCTTTACCTCGTTATATGTCAAAGTAGGATTGATCGCTTTGACCAGCGCAGCGGCGCCGGAGACGTGAGGAGCAGCCGCTGATGTACCGCTTCCGAACGCGTAATCTGTGGGGATACCGTTATTGCTCATCCACTCTGTCTCTTCCGTCGGAGTAGTGCTAAGAATAGCAACGCCGGGAGCACCTAAATCCACGTTTCCAACACCGTAGTTGGAGAGTGAGACCCTATTGTCAAAGTCATCTGTCGCCATTACGGATATGATGTTGTCCAGGTCGTATTCCGCTGGGAAGAGATCATTGAAAGGACCAGAAATGTCAATGTCAGCACCGTCGTTACCTGCCGCAGCTACAAACAATATCCCTGCATCACCAGCAGCGGCGATAGCATCGTAAAGGGGCTGGTCGAAATCAGGACCTCCCCACGAAGCGTTTATAATACTGGCGCCCATAGTAACAGCATAATTAATAGCCTCAACAACGTCTGACGTTACACCTACGCCATTAGCATCGAGAACCCTCAAGGCCATCATTCTAACACCCCAGCAAACGCCGGCAATACCCTCGCTATTGTTGCCCACCGCGCCAATAATTCCAGCTACGTGAGTGCCATGAAAATTCTCATCCATCGGGTCAGCATCATCATCTACAAAATCCCAGCCCCAAATATCATCGTTATAGCCATTGCCGTCATCATCGACATCGTTAATATCGTTAGGATCAAAGACGCCGGGCACATTGACCTCCCCATCATTTATCCATATATTACCTGTAAGGTCAGGATGATTATAATCGATGCCTGAGTCGGCAACTGCTACGATGATGTTGAGGTTGTTATTTTGGATATCCCAGGCCTCGGGCGCGTCGATATCGGCATCGGGAAGTCCGTAGGTCTGGCCTATATTATTCAAACCCCACTGCTCACCAAATCTGGGGTCATTAGGAATAACCAAGGCCCTTACTTTGTAGTTTGGCTGAGCATATAAAATGTGAGGCGACCGATTAAATCGAATAATAGCATCTAAAACTGATATACCCTCTGGTAATTTTATAAGAGTCAGACCGGGCACAATGCTGTCATATTCTTTATCCACATATGTGCCGCTAATGATAGAATCTGCAACTGAATTTCGTATTGCGTGTGTTGTTCGCGGACCACTTAGTCCACTCGCGGCGCTAGCCACTCCGTCAACAAAACGAACCATTAATTCGCTCTGCTTATAATTGGTACCATTTTCAAGTGACTGTCCAGGTGTGATTACTGACCAATCTCCCTGCGTGTGCGGGGACAAGCTTGCCTCTGCGAAGGCAGGGGGTTTCGTAAAACAGGCATCCGCGCATACCAAAATCACTAAGCAAATCGCAAATCGCAAATCGCAAATCGCAAATCGATCCTGTCGCTTCACGCTTGCACTTCCAAAAATGGTAACTGGAAAATGGTAATTACCAATTACCAATCACCAATTACCAGTCACCAATTACCAGTCACCAATTACCAATTACCAAATTAAAGTTCCTTTTCCAATGCGGCGATAGCCTCAGTTTCGCGCTCTTCTTGCAGAATTATAGTCGGCTTAACCAGTATCAGTAATATCTTATGGTCACTGATCTTGCTGCGGTTGCTGAACGCTATTCCTATAATAGGAATCTTACTCAATATCGGCACCCCCACCTCTTTCTCAACTTCAGCGCTTATTTTCTGGCCACCCAGTAGTAATGTCCCACCATCCGGCACGCTCACCCGCGTCATAATCTGCGATGTTTCTGTCTCAGGAATAGTCACGGGGTACTCTTGAACCTCGCCTTGTGCTCCCACAGGCCCACTGACTATATGGGTTCTGAACCTCAGTAAATCCTGCAGTTGAGTGACAATGTTGAGCAATACGTTTTTCTTATCCGGAGTAATAGTTGGACTGATACTGAGAACGCTACCGGTTGGTACACCGCCTATATTTTGCTGCACACCGGAAACCTGCCCCTGAGCGCCAGCATAGGCCCCGGGATAGACGCCAAAATAAACATCAGGCGGCAGGGCGTACGAAATAAAGCTTTGAACGTAGAACATCGCCGACTCGCCGCTCAAAACAGTAGCCTTCGGCGCAGTCAAGGTCTCCGCATCGGTACGGGCCTGAGTCATTCGCAGAAGGAAGCTGACCTGCAAATCATCAAGTATGGTGCCATAACCCCCGGTAAGCGTAGCTGCTGGTTGAAGACCGCCCAAACTACCTGGGACCTTGGTGGCGACATCCGCCCGAGCAGCAAGAGCAGAATCCTGCTCGACAGTAACCAGGCCCCACTTGGTACTAAGAGGGCCGCCGAGATTATACGTAAAATCTATATCCAAACCGATGTCCTGCAGGAAATTCTCGCTGACTATCAGAAATCTGGCTTCGATAGAAACCTGATGGCCCAGTGCTTTACGCAGCTCCTTCAGCAGCTTTTCTATTTCAGTATGAACCTCACGGGTCTGAAGGACCGCCAGTTTTTTGGGCATCTCGCCACGCGGATACAGGGTAATTGTACCTTCTCCACCGTAGTCATACCAGGTATCCGGCTCAATGGTATCCTGAATAAGTAAGACAAGGTCTTCCGCTCGATATCGGCTGGTGTCAAAACCGCCACCGAAGCCACCGCCGTAGCCGCCGCCACCATAGCCACCGCCACCATAGCCGCCGCCACCATAGCCGCCGCCACCATAGCCGCCGCCACCATAGCCGCCGCCACCGTAGCCGCCGCCACCATAGCCGCCGCCACCATAGCCGCCGCCACCGTAGCCGCCGCCACCGTAGCCGCCGCCACCGTAGCCGCCGTAACCGCCGCCACCATAGCCGCCGCCACCGTAGCCGCCGTAACCGCCGCCACCGAAGCCGCCCAAGCCACCCCCGTAGCCGCCGCCACCGAAGCCACCCAAGCCGCCGCCGAAGCCACCCAAGCCACCACCGTAGCCGCCGCCACCGTAGCCACCGCCACCGAAGCCACCCAAGCCGCCGCCGAAGCCGCCCAAGCCACCCCCGAAGCCACCCAAGCCGCCGCCGAAGCCACCCATACCCATCATGCCCATTTGACCAAAGTTGGCTGGCTGCCCGACAAGGTCGGTAATATCATAAACTCGTGTCTCCATCTTGCTGGGCAGCGATTCCACAGTGGCTATCGTAATCACTCCGTCCTTAACGATGTAGCCAAGCTGTGCAAATCCGCCCGCGACGGCGTTTAGCAAATTCTCCAGTCCCGTGCCCAGCCGAACCGACGGTAAACCATCCATATTTATTTCGGTAGTCGGCTCAATCTCAGCATTGTCGAGTAAATCCCGCCAGAACACCGTTATCTTCAATGGGGGCGTAACACGATTCTTCAACAGTTCTATCGCCTCATTGAGAGGCATTGTCGGGGTCAACTGTGAAAGGTCGACAATCTGATCTAATTGTTCATATACAACCACATCAGCCGGGTCCAGGCCGATCGGCTTGTCGGGTTGGCGGGTAGGTTTTTCCATAATTTCCCGCCAATTCTTAGGATAGACCAGCTCTTCAGCGTATGGAATTCCGGACTCGTCAGTTTTTAGCAAAATATCTGCCCGCTGCTTATCCTTCTCCTTGTGCACCTCTAACTGTTTGCGCATGTAAACCATATCCTCCAGAGCGTCCTTCAAGAGGAGCGCTTCCTTATTTTGTGGGTCTAATGCGAGCAAAGTTTCCAATTGACCAAGAGCTGCTTCATAACGCTGCTGTTTGGTATAGGCTGTGGCGTTTTCCATCAGCGTCTGTATTCTTTTGTGCCTATCGGTCTCCATTTGTTCTCTGAATTGCCTCTGTGCCTCTACTGCTTCTGTACGCTTTTGCTCCTCGGATTGGCGAATTTGCTCCTGTTTTGCCTTAATTATTTGCTCATTCAGCTGCTTCAAACCATTATTATATTGTGCGTTAAGGTTATCGCCGAGGTGCAGTTGGTTTCGGTTCACTATACGCTCAGCATTTCCAACCACCTCTTCTGCCTTATCAAACTGGCCTTGTCTGATGTAATCCTGCGCTTTAGTCATAGCATCGTTAACGATTGCTTTGGTATAGCTTTGCAGGATATTTCTGTTGCGTTTAATCACTTCGATGTAGCTTTCTTCCCTTGTCGCTGGCTCAGCCCGCACGTCTTCCTGTCGGAAGACAGGAGTGGGGGCCGGCGCAACAATTTCCGGCTCAGGGAGCTTTGGTATAGTAACTTCCGGCTTAATAACCTCCGGCGCAACTCTCTGCGGCTCAATAATTTGCAGCTCAGTAATCTCCGGCGCAACTTGGGGTGCGATGTTGGGCTCGGCCCGTTCCATCTCAGGGTTTATTTCTGTTAGGCCCGAAGGCATGGAATTTTGGTTGTTTCTGCCCAAAGTATTATCTATTTGCGTCAGGTAACCTTGTAATGTCTTTACCATAGCTGGTGGAATTAAGCCGCTTTGTACAATTTCAATAAAACCTTCGCGAGCCTTTTCCAATTGACCGCTGCGGTACAATCTCATGCTGCGGTAATAAGTCTCGGCGACTTGCTTCTTACGTTCATCCGGTTGATTAATTCTCTTTCCGCCATTGGCGGATTGTGCGACTTTTTCCTGCCCGGCTTTGGCTTTTGCAGGAGATGGGCTGGCTTTGACTATCTGACTTTCTATCTGTTTAAGTAACTGTGAGTTTTGTTCCTGCTCCTGCGCGGTTAAAAACGAGTTATCCTTGATTTTTTCAAGATACGCCTTGGCCTTTAGGCTTTCGCCTTGCTTAAATAATTCATTAGCTGTTTGCTTATGCTCTAACGCGCGTTTTCTTTCCAGTGCAGCTAATTGCGTCTTTTCAAGAAGCTCGTTTAGCTTGTTGCGCTCCGCAGCAGTTAAGTATTCCAGGTAAGCTTGGGTCATCAGCAAGGTTTTTTCTGCTTGAGCGTAGTAGCCACGTTCATACTGGGTCGTCCCAATCTGAATCATCTGACCAACCAGATGACGCATCGCCTCTTGTTCACTAACCTGTTCTGTCTGGGATGAAGCCACCTCGGCGAGACTTCGCTGGCCGAAGTCTGGCAGAAACGTGGTCAGTAACAAAATCGATGCCGAAGTAATTAGTAGGAACCTTTTACCCCAATATCTGCTTAGAGATTTTGAACTGTCCAAAGCTAACCTCCTGCCTCAAAAAGAAATCACCCTCTTGGGGTTCTTTCTACAAATTGTACAATATTTGCAACCTCCAATTAAAGATGTAAGTTGAACCTACACCGGCTTCAGTGTATAAAAAAATATTTCTACTTGCAAGAGAAAAATTCGATTTATATCTGTTTGGCCGATAATATCCAGATTTATAATTTGGTAAACTGGGAGGTTTGGGAAAACCTCTACGAAACAGTCATATAAAAAAACCTTTTTTTATAGGTTTTTTATAGTCATAATGAAGTGTTTTGGAAAACGACCGTAAAATATCGCTATTCAAAACAAAGAATATGGCTCAAAAACCCTTGATATTAGCCGTTGAAACGTCCAGCCGGGTGGGCTCAGTGGCGATAGCAGTTGGCCAAAATTTGCTCGCTGAAACCACTTTTTCAGGCCCAATGAGACACGGTGCGGAGATTTTTCCCGCCATCGAGCGGTTGCTGGATCGATTTGCCCGAAAATCACAGGAAATTGAGCATGTTTATATCTCTGTCGGCCCTGGCAGTTTCACCGGCCTACGAATAGCAACCACTTTAGCAAAGACCATGTGCTTAGCCAATCCGCCGGGGCGGACAAAGATCGTGGCCGTCGATACATTGGACGTAATCGCCGCCAATCTCGATCTTTCGATACTGGATACTGGATACTCGTCTGTTATTGAGCATCGAGCATCGAGTATCGAGAATCGAGTATCAAGGATCGGGGTGATCCTCGACGCCAAGCGTAACCAATTCTTCATCGCCGTCTATCAACGCACGACAGACAAAAAACGAGACTGGAAGAAAATTCTTCCAGATTCCCTTATGACCGCTTCACAATTTATCGAGAAGTTCCCCCGCCCAGCGCTGGGCGGGGCTATCTGGCTGCTTGGCGACGGCCTACTATATTACAAGGACAAATTCAAAGCCAAAGGCGTTTGTTTTTTGGAACAGAAGTACTGGAGTCCACGAGCCAGCAAGGTTTATGAGCTGGGCTGGCAAAAAGCCTTAGCTGGTCAATTTGCCGACCCCGTGACAATCACCCCGAATTACCTACTTCGTCCCGATGCCGAAGAAAAATTGAAGCAACACAAAAATAGTTAGCCCCCAGACCTGCGCTGAGCGAAAAAAAGCCCGCCCTGAGCGCAGCCGAAGGGCTCCTGGCAATGACTACGACACAATGTCATTGCAAGCGAAGCGAAGCAATCTCATTTTGTTAGAAGTTCTTAGGTTATTTATCATCGCCATCAGGGCAGCGAAATTAAAATAAACAGGACCTATGCCCAGCTAATCGGCATAGGCCCCGAATTGATGCGAGTCCTGGATTGGTAACTGGTAACTGGTAACTGGTAATTACCGATCACCAATAACCAATTACCAGTCGAGAGATCGGCCTACGGCTCTCGAAGCGGATACAGCCGAATGTCGTCAAAGTATACCAGACCCGCAGCAGGCTGTGGGTTGACCTTGTCGCCAACACCAATAATCATCTTCTTGACAGCCCGCAGATTCACGCCGGTAAACGCCGAAAGGTCAATATTCCACTCGGTCCAGGTGGCTATGTTCGTCGCAGCAGGATCCGAATGTTTGACCGTTGCAGTCTTGTTGGCGCTATCTGTTAGAGCCACATAGAGTTGCCCAGCAGTGTTGGCAGGCTGAGCCACGCCGATCTCTGCCACCTGCCAGGCGCCCGTAACCCCGCCCGTAGTAGAAACATCAGAGAACTGAGCTACACAGGTAGCACTGGCATTGTGGCTGGTCAATGCTAAGCCGATATAAGCGTTCGCAGACATATTGACAGTCTGCGGACTCCATACCATCCGATGCCACGGATCGGTGGCAGGATTACTGGAATAGTAAGTATTAAACGCATTGCCCGTTCGCTCCAGCTTCACCCAATAAGGAGCTCTAATGGCTATTTGCTCAGCAGTGGCTACTGAGGTGTCGCTGGTGGCGCTACCACCTGTGCTGGAGCGCAACTGGAACCTACATCCGTTACCAGGCGTGATGTACACCGCAGCGAACTTTGAGCCTGGGTCCAGCGTCTCACGGATCATCGGTCCTGCCTTGGCAAAGGCGTGCGTGTTCTGGACACTGAGCACCTGGGCAACGATCATGCCGTCACCCGACAATTGCTTGTAGACATAGCGGAACTGGTCAGCCGTACCCCAGATGTCTGCACCACCAGCACTGATGGTAAATGTGCCAGGAGGTGACTCCAAGAAGGCTACAGGATAGCCTCTGAACCACAGGTTCAATACTTTAGCGCCTCTGATGGTCCAATCCTGCCCGCCTGGGGGCGGAGCAAAGGTGCGTTCCGCCTCCGAATATGCCACGCCAGCAGTGTTGTTGTAAGACAATGGCATAGACTGCTTACCGCCATGGAGGATACTTTTCTCAGCAAAAGGAGGCGTAGCATAACCTACCTGCGAGCCGTTTGCAGGGTCGGCCCATCCGTCTATCCACGTATCGAATATCCTGTCAGGCTCGTAGTCATTGTAGTCCTCAAAATCATCCAGAACAAAATACTGCTGTGTGCTGAAGTTCCAGACATCGCCTTGCCAGGTAGTGGGAGTCTCGGCTTCGTTGACCTCATTAACCTTCCAGTAATAATTCTTGCCTAAATCAAGGGACAAAGGACCATAGCTGGCGTAGCTGCTGCCAGCAGAGACACTAACAGCATTGATAGTTTCATCTATCACTGCCTGGTTACTGTCACTAAAGTACACATTGTGCTTAGCTGCCTCTCTTCCCGCTCTGAAGCTTAGGGTCACATCAGCCGGCACACGTATCGTTCCTATGGACACATCGTTTGCGCCGGAGGCCGGGTTAGGCTCTTTTGCCCACACCGGTACACAGAAAAAGCGGACCTCACTGAGACCATATTGGGGCAGGATGCCTCCGAAGTTGCTGTTGGCTGTAAGCTTGACAAACTTTGCTAAGGTACCGCCAAAATCAATCGTGGTATTGTGTGCGTAATCATTCCGTCCGGGTGCCCGGGCAAATTGTGGCACATTGGCCAGTACTGCCCAATCGGTCCCGTTGGTTGAATATTCGATGGTGACATCCTTGAAGCCTAAACCGACAGCCGGCTCAAAGACTTGATTGAAGTTCCAGACCCACATCTGGTGCAGTTTATAAACTCGGTTAAATTCATACTTTATCCAGGTCGGCTGCGACCCAGCCGGGCTACTAAGCCACACGCCTGTTTCCGCAGTTGAGTGCAGGTCATTATCATCCAGTCCTGAGCCGTTGACGGTATTTTCAGGCTTTGTGTTTGTATTGAACCAGCTGGAAGCTGTAGCAGTTATAGACGTGCCGGCAATTGGATAAGCGACCGGCTCGGCTGTAAATCGCCAGACATCGCCTTTGAACACTATATTGCTGGTGGGGGGAGCATTAACCTCATCGACTCGCCAGTAGTAGGTTTTGTCAAAGTCGAGAAGGCCGACAGGATCATAACTGTTAGCGTCCTGGCCTTGACTAGCCAGTACGCCCCGCGGATTAGTTCTGCTGGCCTCATTGACATCGTTAAAAACAGTTCCGAGGTACACATCGTGTTTGTCAGCAAACTTTCCTGGCGTCCAGCTAAGAACCACATCTCTCAGTACATCTTTTGCTCCATTAGCAGGGTTAGGCTTTCTGGCACTTCCTGGCGGCGTTACCAAACCCAACGCATAGTTAACCGCCGCTTTAATCAGTGCATAAGCATTTTCATTCAATACATCGTGTGCGTAATAGTGAAAGAACATACCGATGCGAATATCCGCGGCTACCGGAGGACTGCCATCTGCTGGAGGTACAGCCAGCCGAGCTCCCTTTTCGTAGACAACAATAACATCCCAAGTCTGGCCGTCAGCTAAGGTGGCTGTTGCAATGACGGTGCCCTCTCCGCCTACCCTGCCATTGGCAAATTGGGCCGTGCCTGCTGAGCCTGTGATATTAGTCAGAACGGTCACGGTTCCACTGAGACCTGCAGCCAGAAAATGGTCAGGATTGACGATTGCTATATCTGTAGTTGCCACATCGCTTGTTATACATGGGCTATTAAGTGTCATGCCCATTTCATCCCAGGCGTATGGCTCGCCGACGACCATCGGAGTTGCTATTTCTGTGATTTTCCTATTAACGTTGCCGGACCCGACCGACTCGGAAATCCAGACCAAATCCGCGGCAGCAGCGGCGGCCTCCATGGCTGCTTCACTCTGATTGTCGTCAAAATACGTTACCGTGTGTCCAAGACTTTCAAAGAAATTTTTTAGCAAAGCATCATTGGGGAATGTGGCTAAGGTCGGATCAGCCACAATATATAGGATATTGGCTCCGGAGGCTTGCGTAGCTGAAAAACCAACCACCATCGCCAGATAAAGTAATGTTTTTACAAATTTTTTCTTCAACATAATTTTTTCCTCCAAATAAAGTGGCCTATATAGGTCGTTGATTAAAATGTAAACTTAGCCCCTGCAGGATGAAGTTGTAATTTCGATTCTGTACCTCGCTAACCAACCCCGCTAATGGCGGTCTAATATATCGAAAAGTTGCAGAAATTTTACCCTCCAAAAGGCAAAATTTGCAGATTCTACAAATCTCATTATACTACATTAACCACCCTTTCCTCAAAAAATTCTTTCAATTTTATCCCGCCAATAGCGGGCTGGCTAACTAATCAGCTTAAAGCAGTCAATAATACTGCGGCCATAGCTGCTCATCATGCTACTCCGCCCAGCGCTGGGCGGGGCTATTTCGGCTGATCCCCGCGAAAGCGGGGACTTCATCCATCTCAAAACGGCTTGTCAAACGGCTTAGTTCTGCCAGCAAGCCACGCAACCTCTTCTTGGCTCAACACACGCTCGTAAATGCGAACCTCATCAAGCGAACCCGGAAAAAGGCGGTCGCTGTTTGTTCCACGGCGACCTATGTTCACATCTACATTAGCAACAATATTGAACGTGTCAGGGTCCACCGTCGTCTGACTGTCATCATAACCGTCAAGATAAAGCTTCACGGCTGGATACGAAAGCGGAGCGTTATCTGTGACCGTTAATGCCACATGGTGCCATTGGCCGTCCGCCAGCACCGTATTGCCCTGCAAATTCCCATTTCCATGCTCTATACGCAGCCTGCCCTGGTAAAGACGAAAGTCCACTCTTTGACCACCTGCCTGTGTGCCCCAGTTTACCATGGTGACATCGCCGGTAGAGGTGCTTTTTACCCATGCGGCAATGCTAAAGGCTCCTCCACCCAGAATGCCTTTGTAGCCGGTTATCACCACATAGTTACTGCCAGTTAGATTAACGGCCTGACCGACCTTGCCGGTTGTAAATGTGGGATTGCCCACTCCAGCGCCGTGGCGGTTATTGCCAGAGCTGTCGCTGAGGTTGCCATCAAACTTCCAGTAACCTGCTAGACCCCCTAAGGAGGGCTCTGCCGGCGTGATTAATTGACGGCTATATGGATAAAGCCGAATATCATCAAAGTAAACCACTCCCTTGCCACCAACGGCTCCGCTACGCTCAAAACCAATCTTTAACTCAGTAATATTTCTAAGGTTCACGCCGAACGATGTAAGCTCAATATTCCACGGCTGCCAGGCTGTCCGCCTTAAATTAGCTGCATCACCACCGTATGTAACCTTTGAGCCATTGAGCTTTACATACATCCGCTCTGCAGCATTGTTCGGATCGCCGTAGAAGTAAAGCGACAGTGTCTTAATGCCATACTTGGTCCAATCCTGGCCAACCTGTAGATTAGCGACATTCGCTGTGGCCTCTGAATAACTGGCAGTAGCACTGTTATCGTAATTAAGCGGCATAGACTGCTTGCCGCTATGAACAATTCTTTTCTCAGCAAAAGGAGGCGTAGCATAACCTACCTGCGAGCCGTTTCTTGCAGGGTCGGCCCAGCCATCTATCCACGTGTCAAATATTCGGTCAGGCTCAAAGTCGTTGTAGTCCTCAAAGTCATCCACAACCAGATACTCCTGCGCCGTAAAGTTCCAGACATCACCCTGCCAGGTGGTGGGCGTCTGGGCCTGGTTGACCTCATCGACACGCCAGTAGTAAGCCTTTCCTAAATCGAAGGATAGAGGACCATAGCTGGCCTGGCTGACAGTAGTAACAGGGGCAGTGCCGTTTATCACAGCCTGGTTGCTGTCGCTAAGGTACACATTGTGCTTAGCTGCTTGTCTTCCTGTTCGCCAGCTAAGAGTCACATTATCCACGGCCACATCTGTTGAGCCGGAAGCTGGATTAGGCTCTCTTGCCAAGACGGGTAAGTAGAAGAAGCGAACCTCACTGAGGCCATATTGGGGCAGGACGCCTCCGAAGTTGCTATTGGCCGTGATCTTTACATATTTTGCTACCACGCTGCTAAGATCAACCGTAGTATTGTAGGCATAACCAGCAATACCGGAGGCTCTGGCAAATTGGTGAGGAGTGCCTAATGTGGTCCAGCTGGCTCCATCGACCGAATACTCAATGGTAGCATCCTTGATGCCGAAGCCGAGAATAGGCTCAAGGGAGGTATTATAGTTCCATACCCACATCTGATGCAGCTTATAAACCTTGTCGAACTCATATTGTATCCAGGTCGGCTGTGCCCCGGTCATACTGCTAAGCCACGTATCCACCTCTTTTGTTGAGTGCAGGTCAGCAGCATCCAGTCCTGAGCCGTTGACGGTATTTTGTGGCCCTGTGCTTGCGCTAAACTGACTGGAGGCTGTGGCAGTGATAGACGTGCCAGCAATGGGATAAACGAACGGCTCGACCGTAAAGCTCCAGACATCGCCTTTGAATATTGTACTACTGGTGGGAGGAGCATTAACCTCATCGACTCGCCAGTAGTAGGTCTGACTAAACTCGAGAAGGCCGATAGGGTTATAATTATTAGCGTCCTGGTTAGAACCAGCCAGCACGCCCCGCGGATTAGTTCTGCTGGCGCTGTTGACATCGGCAAAAGATGTTCCGAAGTACACATCATGAGCGGCGGCAAACGGTCCCTGCGTCCAGCTAAGGATAACATCACGGGGCACATCAATCTGCTCATCAGCAGGACTCGG
>Ga0315314_1000213_pt1 | contig 75249 bp, 48 predicted proteins | sample TDP9_MG_FD_203631 | JGI IMG/M metagenome (GOLD analysis project Ga0315314, IMG submission 203631) | Freshwater sediment microbial communities from Lake Towuti, South Sulawesi, Indonesia - TDP9 | ecosystem: Environmental > Aquatic > Freshwater > Lake > Sediment | place: Indonesia: South Sulawesi...
GCGAACGTATCTGGACGGCGTTGTCCACCTGCAAAAAGCAAAAACGGAATGTCTTTAAGTTTATCCATCATACAGTGGTTGCTCACTGGACTAATACCTGTTATCCTGAATTACTGTGAACGGTTACGTTTTGGCTTAGTTTTGGCATTGGAAAGTTTTGATGGGCAGTCTTGTTTGGCTGCCTTTAAGTTTGTCTGTAATAGAGGATTTTGAGGAGCTTTGAAGTATGGGCTGTAATCTGGCCATTGCAGGGGTAACCGGTGCGGTCGGACAGGAATTTCTGAAAATCGTAGAAGAGCGGGATTTTCCGTTTGACTGGCTGAAAATGTTGGCGAGCAGCAGGTCGGCCGGCAAAAAAATCAAATTCAAAGGCAAGGAATACGTCGTTGAAGAATTGACGAAAAACAGCTTCGCTCGCGTCGATATTGCGTTGTTCAGTGCAGGGGCGGCACGGAGTAAAGAATTTGCACCCGCTGCGGTCAAAGCCGGTACGGTCGTTGTTGATAACTCCTCGGCGTTCAGAATGGACCCGGATGTTCCTTTGGTTATACCTGAAATCAATCCGCAAAAAATCGGGGAGAATAAAGGCATAATCGCCAATCCGAACTGCTCAACAATTATCGGCATTGTGCCGGTCTGGCCGCTGCATAAGGCAAATCCTGTCAAAAGAATGGTCGTGAGCACGTATCAGGCGGCCAGCGGAGCAGGGATGTCGGCGATGCTTGAACTGGAAAATCAGACGCGCCAGATTCTGGATGGGAAAGAGCCGACCTGCAAGGCGTTCCCATATCAAATAGCATTTAACGTGTTCAGCCATGACTCGGCGCTCGGGCCGAACGGATATAATCTGGAAGAGACTAAAATGGTCAACGAGACCAGGAAGATTTTTGACTGCGCCAAGATTGCAATTACCTGTACGTGTATCCGCATTCCGGTTTTCCGGGCGCATTGTGAGAGTATTAATCTTGAGTTCACTGAGGCGATTACCCCTGACCAGGTCAGAGACCTTTTGAGCACCGCGCCGGGCGTTTCAGTACTGGATGACCGGGAACATAACCGGTTCCCGATGCCGATTGATGCCTCGGGCAAAGATGATATCTATGTTGGTCGAATCCGGCAGGATGAGTCTATACCTGAGAACCGCGGCATCAATATTTGGGTTGCCGGCGACCAGTTGCGGAAAGGCGCAGCTCTCAATGCCGTGCAGATTGCGGAAAAGTTGCTCTAATCGGTAATGATGGCCGTTCGCAATATAAAACTCACCATACAATACGACGGCAGCCGATACCACGGCTGGCAGACACAGCCGGGAAAAAGAACTATCCAGGGTGAGCTTGTCGAGGCCGTCTCGAATCTTGTCGGTGTCCGAACCTACGTCCACGGTGCAAGCAGGACCGATGCCGGAGTAAGTGCGCTTGGACAGGTCGCACTTTTTGAGATTGATTCTCCCATCCCCATGGAGAACTTCCCTAAAGCAATCAATGGCCGACTTCCGCGTGACATCGTAGTTATCTCTGCCGAAGAAGTGCCCGGCGGGTTCGACCTGATGGGCGGTGTGAAAAGTAAACTCTACCGCTACACAATTTACACCGGCCGGCACCGACCGGTTCTCCGCCTGAATCAGTGCTGGCACATACCGAAAAAACTTGACGTGGAAGCGATGAACCAGGCGGCAAAACTGCTCGTCGGGACGAAAGATTTTAAATCGTTTGCCTCGGCTGCTGATAGGCGTGAAGACTCCGTCCGGACCATTTTTCGCTGCGATGTTAGTGCCGAGGATAAATGGATATACATAGATGTCGAAGGGGACAGCTTTTTGTATAATATGGTCAGGAATATCGTCGGCACTCTGGTTGAGGTAGGCAGGGGAAGGTGGAAACCGGAAAAGATTAACGAGATTCTCGAAGCAAAAGACCGAACCGCAGCAGGGCCGCTTGCCCCGGCTCAAGGATTATGCCTGATGTGGATAAAGTATTAATTCTAAGTTTTATTCGATCAGTTTTATCATTCTATATTATGCTTTTGACTATTCATCAAGTTAATGGAGTAAAAAATTCTTATTTATCACTTGAAGGAACTATCTTAATTTTTCATGAGGAAAAAGGATACAGAAGATTCATTCAGTCTGAATTGCAAATCCCCGTCGAATTAATATCAGTATATGAAACGTCCAGGTTTAGAGGCTGTTACTTGATTACATCACTTTTATCTCTTTTAGTCCCGTTACTTACAACTGCTATCTTGTATGGAATAGTGTTTGACATGATGAAAGTTGACAATGAGTCAATATATGGGGATTTATTCGCTGTTACGACGTTAATACTTTTCCTGCTTGGATTGGTAATGTTCTTGGTCTTTCTAATAAAATTTATCATCAAACGGAAAACAGTTTGCCTTGTTATTGCTCCTAATGGGACGACTATTGAATTCTGGAAGGTACCAAAAAATTCAACAAAAGTAGATGAACTCATAAGCCAGATAGAGCATAGAAAGGCCATCGTCGAAGAAAAGCTTATGCAACCAGCCAAGAGATTTATTGGATTCGTTGAGGAACGCAGCATCTTACCAAAATTGATCTTCTTCATTTGGCTGTTTTTGCTGCCGGCAGTAATAACACGTAAATTACAATTGATTTACCTTGTACTATTACCTATTGCATGGTTCTTTTACAAAGAAATAACATTTAAAAGACAACCGAAAGAATACAGAGAAGCCTTAAAAAGCTACTTCAATAAAGATTGGGAAAATTCAATAAACTTCTTAAAGAACCTACAGAAGCGTCTTCCAACATATATACCTTCTTACATACTTTTAGTTAGTGTATATATACGAACTCATAGATTTGATGAAGCGTTAGAGGTCGCATCTCACCTGCCAGATGAATACCTCGATGATGCTCAAGATATGCAGAGGGAAGTTTGGCTATTTAAGCGAATGTATGAACGGCGAAAAGAAAATGCTCAAAAACTCGATTAATCAAAAAATATTTTTTTGACCTTTGTTTAAGGTAAATATTGAGAATTATTCATATCATAACTCGGTTGATTTTAGGCGGGGCGCAGGAAAATACGCTTATTACCTGTAAACTCCTTGCACAGCGGGGACACGATGTTACGCTCATCACCGGGCCGGCTATAGGGCCGGAAGGTGAGCTTTTTGAACAAACAAAAGGACAAAATTATAAAGTTATTGTTCTCGACAGACTTCGCCGGGCAATCAATCCTTTTAACGATACTGTCAGTTACTTCCAAATCAAAAAACTTCTGCGACAATTGCAGCCGGATATTGTTCATACTCATTCGGCAAAAGCTGGCATATTAGGGAGATTTGCAGCCCATATTTGTCATTGCGAGGCCTGCGAAGCAGGCCGTGGCAATCTCAAGCGTTACGTTTCGAGATTGCTTCGGTCGCCCGCCCCTAAGGGGCAAGCTCCTCGCAATGACAGGGATGAGAGGAATTCTCACAATGACAGGATGAGACGACATAGGCCGGCAGTGGTGCACACAATACACGGTCTGGCCTTTCATCAGTATCAAAGCCGGTGGCTGAACAAGTTTTATATTGCTATTGAGAAATCCGCTGCGAAACGAACGGATTTTTTTATCAGCGTCGCAGATGCGATGACCGCACAGTCAACTGCTGTCGGCATCGGCAAACCTGAGCAGTTTGTTACTGCTTATTCGGCCATCGAAGAAGATGAGTTCTTAGAGCCAATCTCAGAAGAGAGCAAAAGAGGTTTTCGCCGAAAGTATGGAATCGACGAGGATTCGATTGTGCTCGTAACCATAGCACGGCTGTTTATGCTCAAAGGACACGAATATATTATTGAATCTGCCAAGCAGCTCTCGAAACGATATGAAAAGTGCGTCTGGCTGTTTGTTGGGGATGGGAACCTTGCAGAGCACTTTAAACAGCAGGTTAGAGAGTTGGGATTAGCTGAAAAGATAAAGTTCACCGGTCTTTTGCCGCCGGGTGAAATTCCGATTGCTATACAATCGTCAGATATTCTTGTTCACTGCTCGCTGCGGGAAGGGCTTGCACGTACTCTGCCCCAGGCAATGCTCTGCGGCAGGCCGGCTGTCTCCTTCGATGTGGACGGCGCAAGAGAAGTTGTAAACGAAAACACCGGCAGGCTGATTGAGCCGAAAAACGTCGAGCAATTAACAAAGGCCTGTGCGGAATTGATAGAAAATGAGAATTTAAGAAAGAAGCTCGGCGAGAACGGCAGGGAATCGGTAAAAGAAAAATTTGCACCGGAAACGATGGTCAATATAATCGAGGCAGTTTATGAAAAACTGCTAAAGTAGAGAATAATTACCTTTATGATGATGGAGAAAAAAATGAATGAGATGATGAGTTTTTGTGGTTTGCTATGTAATGAATGTGGTGCATTCATAGCAACCCTGACCGATGACGACGAAAAGAGAGCGGAAGTGGCGGAGCAATGGTCCAAAGGATATAACGCGGACATTAAGCCGGAAGATATTAATTGTGATGGCTGCTTATCAGATGGCGAACGTCTCTTTAGTCATTGCAAAGTGTGCGAGATTAGAAAATGTGGAATGGAAAAGGGTATTGCGAACTGCGCTTATTGCGATGACTATGCGTGCGAAAAGCTCGACATGATTTTCCAGATGGTTCCAGATGCAAAGGACCGATTAGATGAGGTAAGAGGCGGACTCTAAATCTGTTTGGATGGAGAGAAAAATAGTATGAAAAGTTACAGAAAAGAGCTCTGGTTCAATACGTCAAACAGAAGAGAATACATTAACATTACGCCGCAGGTCGAGCAATGCCTGGAAGAAAGCGGTATCAAAGAAGGGTTTGTGCTCTGTAATGCTATGCACATTACGGCCAGTGTGTTTATAAATGACGATGAGACCGGGCTTCATCACGACTTCGAGGTTTGGCTGGAAAGGTTGGCGCCGGAAAAACCCTACTCGCAATATCGTCATAACAGCTTCGAGGACAACGCCGATGCTCATCTGAAGCGCAGCATAATGGGCAGAGAGGTGGTCGTGGCCGTTACCGGCGGCAGGCTCGATTTCGGGCCGTGGGAGCAGATATTCTACGGCGAATTCGACGGCAAAAGAAAAAAAAGAGTCTTGGTAAAAATCATTGGTGAGTAATTTGGTAACATAGTGACATTGCTGCTTTTCTTAATTCAAGTACTGATTATTTCCTGTTCGGGGGCAATGCAGCCGGGGCCGGTAACGGCTGCGGCGATTGGGATGGGTGCACGCAACCGTTGGGCTGGTGCGCTTTTAGCCATCGGGCACGGTATTATCGAATTTCCTCTGATGGTTCTGATTATTCGTGGTCTGGGAAAATATTTTAAGCTGCAAAAAGTCCAAATTGCAATAGGATTGGCCGGCGGCGTTTTTCTGTTACTGATGGCAATACAAGGCCTCTTAAGCCTGAAATCGCAAGCGAATAATAAACACAGAGCACTTACGAATGAACCAATTCTGGCCGGAATTATATTATCAATTGGCAATCCATATTTTTTGATATGGTGGGCCACGGTCGGCCTGGCGTTAGCTACTCAGGCTGCTCAATGGGGTATCTGGGCCTTTGCTCTTTTTGCCTTGGCACATTGGTCGGTCGATTTGATTTGGCTGCAGATTCTGTCCTGGGCAAGCTTCGAAGGCTCTGTACTGCTCGGGCCCCGCAGACAGCGGATAGTGCTGATGATTTGCTCATTGGCACTGCTTGTCTTTGGCCTGTTCTTTATTTATAATGCTGGTCGTACATTGATTAGGTTGATGTCAACAAAAGACTAATCACTTTTATGAGAGGATGTGAAATGTACAGATGGAAATTACTCGTATTATTACTTGTGCTGTGCGTTGCGGTGCCCGGCTGTTCCAGCGCTGCTGGGCAATGGCGTGTTAAAGTCGGTCCTCCAGGTAACGAGTTTTATGAAGCGCCCGAAGTGAAACCCCCGTCAGAGACCATTCTTCGATGGGTCAAGATATTTGCACCTGGCGCAAAGGTAACGGAGTGGGAACTTGACAGTGACGGCTACCATATTGATGCCGAATTAGACGAGCAGGAAAAATACCAGTTTGATGTTACGCCCGAGGGTAAGTTGTTGGCTTTAGAGTACGAGAACGATGCTAACGACACGAAAGAGGAGCCCGGCGAGCTTGTCCTGCGCGGCACCAAGAAGGCTATCGCTGTGAGTGATGTGCCTAAGGCTGCGCTGGAGACCCTCACCAAAGCTATGCCAAAAGACAGGCTGAGAAAGGCCTGGACCGCGGATACCATAGTGGGATTACGGTATGTGATTCTTGTCGGCAAAATGGCCTTTTATGCACGCCCGGACGGACAGGTTCAGGCGGGTGGGCTGGTCAGCAAGGGTGCGCTCGATGAGTTCGACCCCCCTATGGGGGAGGATAAAGCAGCGGCCTGCGACCTGAAAGAATTCAACGCTGAGTTAGAGGTACTGTTAGGCAAATACAAGGAACGCTTCAACTTCGAAAATCAGATAAAGAGGCTTGGCAGGTGGCCCAAAAACGCTGACGGCAGCTTTCGTTATGTCGTGATGGGGGACAGCCGTTCGCAGTGGAAGCTGTGGTCGAATATAGTTAAGCATATTGATGGCCTTGAGCCGAAGCCCGACTTCGTCATTAACTCGGGTGACATAGTGCCGAAAGGGTATGCCAGAGAGTATCACGACTACTATGTTCGCGCGATGCTAAAGACGGACATTCCTTTCCTGGTGGCGATTGGAAATCATGATGACGGCTCTGATAGCATGGCTCGGGAATACCGGTACCTGTTTGGCGAGAATGCACTGAACTATTACTTTGATTACGGCAAGGCACGGTACGTCTTTATCGATAACGTTACAGAGGTGCAGCCTTATGAGCAAACATTGAAGTGGCTCGACAAAACCTTAGCAGACACGCCGGAAGGTTACCGCAAGTATGTGTGCGCCCATAAGCCGCCTGCGAGCATTGAGAAATGGGCGTATCATGCGTGGGATGACTCTAACTCGCGGGCCTTTACGGCTCTGATGACCAAACATAAGGTCGATGAGGTCTTTCTTGGCCACATCCACGCATATTCGACGGCGCACTATAACGGGGTCGATTACACGGTCAGCGGCGGGGGCGGCGCCCCACTGCACGACCGCTACGGGCCTCTTGGCAATGTTCACCACTACATCGTCTGTGACGTTATGGCCAATGGCACGGTGAAACAAAAAGTTGTGCGGTTCTACAAAAGGATTGCAAGTAAAAGGATATGGTAACCAGCGAATATTTCTGCTGATTTGCTCGTTGGTGCTGTTCGTGTTTGGCCTGGTATTTTATTTAGAATGCCGTAAACATTTTGTTTAAGTGACTTTAAATGTCTTTTTCGGTGTTGAGAATCTGTTTTATACTATACTGAGCTAAAGTGCTTCGCTGGGATTGATTTATCTGCGCAAGGGTCTGCTGCTGGTCGGTTATGGATTGTGCAAAGCTTACTGCAGCTACGGCTGCGGTGATATCGGATAATCTTATATTTGCCGGGTCTTTAACGGGCAGGAAGCCCACTTTAGGCTCCGAAGTTTTGGCTATCAGCTTTCTGTTGACAAGATGGCCGAGAATTTTGTCCCCGAACTCGGGGGGAATATCTAACTTGCTGCATATAACCTCGGGCGGGACCGGGGCTTGATTTGCCTCAAAAGCAGCGGCAATTTCTCTGACGATATTGATGGCGGTGAGGTCATTAGCTATGAAACACTCCTCGGTTTTTCTGGCAGCGGAAATCTCGGCGGCGTCAAGACTCTTAAGGTGCTGGGTGGTAAATGTCAACTGCAGGCCGAATAACACTGTCAGCCAGGTAATATAAATCCAGAGCACCGTCATTGGAATCAGAGCCATTACACCATAAACCGTGCTGTACAGCCTTAATTCCGTTATGCAGTATCCGAAGATGCCTTTGGCTGCTATCCAAACCAAGGCCGCTACCGCAGCACCCCAGATGGCGGCTTTTGTTTGAACCTTTGTATTCGGCAAAACAAAGTATAGAAAGAAAAACGCCACAATCGCAAAAATATAAGAGACCACTGTTGGGGCAATGTAGGTTAAAAGGGTTTTTTGTAACCGTGCCAATATAGAATATTGAGCGCTGGCGTACAAGCCCAGGCCGAGCAGAAGCGGCCCAAGTGTTAGTATGGCCCAATAGTTGATTATTCGGTTCAGAAGATTTCTGCCCCTGGTGACGTGCCATATATTATTGAAGGTTCTTTCTATTGTTGACAGCAAAGCCAGGGCCGCCCAGATGACAGTTAGCACACTAAAAAGGGTAATAGAGCCTTTGTTTACGCCGGCGAAGAATTTGCCGACTATTTCATCGAGGTGCTCTGTAAGGGTTATAGTCTGCCGACTGTCTTCGACGCCAGGGGCGGGGCTCTCGAAGGCTGAAAAGTTAGCCTGGTCATATATAAAATTTTTCAGCTTTTCACTAATATCACTATAGGCGGGAAACGACTGGAATATCAGAAGTGTTACAATAGCCAAGGGCACGACTCCGAAGATTGTGTGATAGGACAGTGCAGCCGCCTGGCGACCTGCGTTGTTCTTCTTCAAAAGTCTGATACAGTGAGACCATAGCTTAATCTGAAAAACCGCAAAACGGCCGGCTTTACCAAGCTGTGTGGTAGGTGTGGATAAAAGCTCCTTAAGCGTTAACATTTCTATGCCCTTTCAATTCAAGATTATATCGGCCATTTCAGGCCAGACATGTGGCAAAATGGTGAATAAGATAAAGAATCTTTGCCGGCCAAATTTGTCGGCCAAAGCCTGGTTACATTACTTAAATAACTCTTCGAGGCCTTTTCGCAACTGCTCCTCTAATTGTTGCTTTAGTTGGTCTTCAAGCAGTCCTGCAATATCAAGTTTAGGTTTGTCGATAGTTCCTTTGAGCGGCACCTTAATTCTTTGGCTGCTGGTTTCCTGACCGATTCTTGCCGTTCTGCCCTGGGTAGTATAAGGCAAAGTTATCGTCATATCCAGGCTCTTATCCAGGCCGATAACGCCTTTGAAATTAACGGGGTTATCGCCGATATCCATTTGCATATCATCGTATCTGAGAAATCCGTCTCGTAAAATGAACTTAGTCGGACGGATAGTAATATCCGCGCCCCGAGCGCTGGTGCCGACTACTGTAAGAATCTGGCCGAGCAATTCCGAAGCCTGTAAGCGAAGCTGGTCTATCGAAATCGTGCCAACAATTTCAGTTTGCTTTTTGGCGGCGGCGCTGTCCGAAGGACCCCTTGCGGAGAGCGGAATGGTGAGCTGTTCGCAGCTAAAATTAGCGATGCCGCTGACATTGACGGCATCTGCGAAAATTGGATTTAGATACCTCAGAAGTTCTTTGGTTGTTTGGTCGTTGATTTTAATATCTTTCATTAGCTGCATCGGTTTGGCTGTTTTGAACAGTGCAGGTTCTTGCCTGAAATCCGCTTGGCCGGCAAAGTTGAATTGGCCCTCGTTGACTGTTGTTACAAACGGTGGAATATTCAGCAGGCCATTTTGGATTTGAATATCTATATTTGTGGGGCCAAAATTCAATCCCATATAGCCGGCACGTTCAAATCCTAATCTGGTGTTGGTGGTGAGATTGGCTAAGAGTTTGTCCGTTTGTCCGGTAGGATATTCGCTGACGAAACTGACAGCATCTTTTCTTTTGCCTTCGAGTGTTAGGCCCTTCGGCAGAAACGGCCCGGCAAGAGCGCTGACAGCCGACCAGTCGTATTCACATTCCGCCTGCCCTTTCAATTTAGTCTTGCCCGCTTCACTCAACTGGCTAAATTCACCCTTGCGAATCTTTATTTGCGGACTTTCCAATTGTAGTTTTTTGATATTAACAGCTTTTTGTTCGGGATTTACCTCGGCTTCAAAGGTCAGTGTGACTTCATTCGGCTCAAAGGGCTTTTTGCCGGGGGAAGTGAGCTTAAAAGCCCTGATTTTCGTCGAGTCGGTTGCGATTTTGTAGATGTTTTTATCAGAGCTTACGGAGATTTTTGATTCGGCGATACCGGCAAGCTGTGTTTCTTGCGGCAGAGAGGTGAACAGAACGGCAAATGGCCTGGCTTTTCCAAGGTCAATATTCTTGGCGGATATATCCAGGTGCATAGGTACCTGTGGCTTTTCACCTATTGGGAAAATAGCCTGCTCTATATCGACTTGGCCAAGACTTGACTTCGCCTCCATCGAGCTAAAAGTCAGGACGTTAGACTGCCTGTCTATAGCAAAAGCGAAATTAATGTCTGCCATCGGCTCTTGCGCTGTAACACCGTCGGTCGAAGTTACGCTGAGATTTTTGACCTGCGAAGAGCCGGCCCCCGTTATCTTGTCTTTACTGACGGATAGTGTACCTTGTTCTGAAATTTCACCGGCTATTTTGTATGGACCCAAATCAATAAATTGTCCTAACTCTGATAATAGTTTTGCCAAATCAACATAGCCGTTGTAATTGAGCCGTTCAATGGGGCCGCTGGCATTGATTTTTGCAAATGCGGCTGAGACATCGAGCGCATCGAAACTTATCTTTTTGTTATCGGCTGAAATCTGAAGTTTGGCGGTGAGAGGTTCGGAGAGGGCGAGTTTTTTACCCTCGACGGTGCCAGCCAATTCAGTGAGATTTGCCTGGCCGGTAAGCCTGCCGCGATTCGCCGTGATATTTCCATTCAATTTACCTGAAGTAATCTTCATCTGCTCCTTGATTCCAAATGTATGCGGCATCTGGGATAATAACTCATCAACATCAAGGTCGAAATCGGCGTTCAGGCTGAAATTCGATTCGGTAGTTAAAAAGTCGGACCACGATTTAAAAGTTGTGGGGACCATTCCACCGGCGTTTGCACTGAGCAAGTCGCTATCGAGTTTTAGTTTCTCAATATTTATCAATTGAGGCTGGCTTTTAAGTTCTACGGCAACATTCAGCAGACTTGTCTTTAGCTGGTCGCCTTTTAGTTCCGGGCTGGTTATATCCAGGTTCTTTGCTTTGATTGAGCCGTTTAAATCTTCAAAGTTGCCATCTTTGATTAAGGCTTTCACCTCAGCGGAAACTGAGCCTTTGGCTTGTACTTCGATTTTAGCCAATTCAAAAATCGGCCCGAGGGATTCGAGGTCCAGCTCGTTGACCTCAACGGTTATATTGCCGGTGGTACCTTTCAGTGTCCAGCCACTTTTGTCCGTGCCCGGTTTAATTTTACCCGCTGCGTGAATCTGCGACTGCTCGGCTTTTTGGTCAACAACAGCCAGGTTGATATCGAAATCTGTTTGCCGTCCCGGCGGTCGTAAGTTTAGCCTTGAGTTTATTTTAGAAAGACAAGTGGTTCTGGCTTTTGAGTCTGTTACCTTCAAATTGCCATCGTTAATGGCAACATCCATAACAAGACCAATATGGCTGGCTTTGCCGGCAGACTCCTGCCTGGCTGCAGGCTGACCTTTGAGATTTACGCTTACCTTAGGCTGGTCAATTGTCGTTTCGCCGAAGGATAAATTCCCCATTACAATGGAGCCGTAATGAGGTTTGGTGGTGATTTGCTTTACCTGGGCGGAAATTTGGCCAGCATTATCATTGAAGCTGAAATCCGCAATGCGGACGCCTTTGAGCCAGCCCATAGACAGGTCGGCGAAATCTATTTGGCCGGCGATTGAATCGTTGATTTTAGCCAATATCAATCGGCGGCCTTTCTCGGATGATATGAATGCCGGTAAAAGTAAAAAAACCAGCACAGTCAGAATGACTATCAGCAGCAGTAGCAGCTTGAGTATTCTTGTGGAGATTTTTTTCCGCGACCCGGATGTTGATTTCTTTTCAGCCTTAACCATTTTGACCCCCAAAAATAAAGTTGGTGCACAAAAGCATAAGAAATTAGGGTGTGCACTTATGAGGTGTGCACTTTTTAGCACATTTAGTCAAGCATTATCTCGTCCGATTTGTGTTTGATTAGCTCGTCAACCTTGTCGGAGTATTGCCTGGTAATATCATCGATTTGCTTCTTGCCTTTTTCGAGGTCATCTTCGGTGATGAGCTTGTCTTTCTGCTGCTTTTCGAGCTGCTTGATGGCATCTCTTCGAATGTTGCGAATACCAACCTTTGTCTGCTCGCCGGTTTGTTTGGCCTGCTGGGCAAGCTGTTTTCTTCTTTCCCCGCTGAGTGAGGGGATATTGAGTCTGATTATTTTGCCGTCCACAACGGGTGCGATGCTGAGGTCGCTGGTTTTGATTGCCTTTTCTATCTCTTTAACCGAAGCTGGGTCGAACGGCTTAATTACAATCATATCCACTTGCGGCGCTGCCAGCGTTGCCATTTGTTTCAAGGGTGTAGGCGTTCCGTAGAAATCGGCCTTTATATTTTCTATCAGCCCGGTAGAAGCCCTGCCGCTGCGAACCGCTTTTAGCTCGTCCTGCAGGACCTCGACGCTCTTTTTCATTTTGGATTCGCTGTCAGATATTATTTCTTTAATAGGCATATTCAACCTCATCTCATACTGTGATTAGCGTATTCACTCATTGCAAGGAGCGAAGCAAACCCGCAGTCTCGGGTTGCTTCGTTGCGCTCGCAACAAGCTCCGCAATCTCCGTCACAGGTTCGAGATTGCAATGCCCCGCAGCTTCCGTGCTTTCTTGCGAAAGCAAGAACGGGAGCAAAACGGCGGGGCTCGCAATGACAAACTACAAATTATGAATCCCGTCCTTTGCGAAAGGGCGCGATGAACTGATTTTAGTGCCAACTTGCTGGCCACAAATGGCCTTCGTTATATTGCCCTTTTCGAAAATATTCAGAACAATAATCGGGATATTGTTGTCCCGGCAGAGAGTTATTGCCGGATGGTCCATTATTTTGAGGTTTTGTGTCAATACTTGGTCGTAGGATAATTTTTCAAAAAGCTGAGCATCCGGATTTTTTTCAGGGTCATCGCTGTAAACACCCTGGACCTTTGTTGCCTTTATGAGCAGGTCCGCATCGAGCTCCGATGCCCTTAAAGCCGCGCAGGTATCGGTGGTGAAGAAGGGATTTCCGGTTCCGCCGGCCAATATCGCAACTCTTCCGCGCTCGAGGTGCCGAAGAGCCCTTCTGCGAATGAAAGGCTCGCACATCGCGGGGACCTCTATCGCGCTGAGGACCCGCGTCGGCTGACCGAGCTTCTCGAGTGTCTCCTGAAGTGCACAAGCGTTAATAATAGTAGCTAACATCCCCATATAATCGGCTGTGTTTCTGGGTATGTGGCTGACCTTTGAAAAACTTTCTCCACGCAGAAAATTACCTGCACCGACCACGACGGCTACCTGCGGGCCGAGTTTGCATATTTCTGCTATCCTTTCGGCAATCGACTCGAGTGCGGAGCCGTCGATACCGAATTCGCCAGGCTTGCAAAAACTCTGCCCCGAAAGTTTCAGCAGCACTCGATTATATTTTCTCTCTGCCATTTGTTTCGTATCTCGTATCTCATATTTTAAATTTAGTGACTCAGCCGAGATACGCTTCACAATTCACGAGGTACACTTTTTTTTAGCCGACTTCGAAGCGTACGAATCTTTTAATTTTTGCCTTGCCGCCGGCTTGTTTGGCTGCTTCGGCAAGAACCTGCGCAACAGATTTACTATCGTCCTTGACGAACTTCTGGTCTAAAAGACAATTCTCCTCAAAAAACTTCCTCATCTTGCCTTCGACAATTTTGTCTATAATGTTCGCAGGCTTGTTCTTGACCTGCTCGGCGAAAATGGACTTTTCCCGTTCGATAGTTTCAGAAGCGACATCGCCTTTATCCAGCGCCAGCGGCTTGGTTGCAGTAATGTGCATCGCTATTTCGGAGGCTGTCTGCTTTAGCACTTCTGCGGCTGCTGTGGTCTCATCGCTGGTTTCAATCTGAACCATTGTACCAACTTTTTGGTTAAAGTGGATGTAAGTGCTGATAAGCCCCGGGCCGTCGAGCTTGTATTTTGCGTAATCTCCCACCTGTGTTTTTTCGCCTGTCTTACTGACTATCTCGGCCAGGATGTCACTAAATTTTCTGCCGTCAACAGCGGTCTCAAGGATATTCTCTGCACCTTGGTCGGCTGAGCAAGCTAGGGCGTAGTCAATCAGAGTTTGTGCCGTGGCTATAAAATCATCGCTTTTAGCTACAAAATCAGTCTCGCAGCAAAGAGTTGCCAGAGCAGCCATTTTGCCGTCGATGCTGCTTTTGCACACAACAAGGCCTTCCGAGGTTTCTCGCTCGGCGCGTCTGGCTAAAGTCGCAAGGCCTTTTTTTCTAAGTATATCCGTAGCTTGCTCAATATCGCCGTTGGCTTCCTGAAGAGCCTTTTTACAATCCATCATCCCCTGTCCAGTCATCTTCCTGAGTTTCATCACCATAGCTGCTGGAATATCCGCCATATTTTAAACTCCTATTCTTGTATTGTGCATATTGTATAAATACGAAATACGAAACAATTTCAAATGTTCAAAATCCGAAATTCAGAACGGTTCGGAAGACGTTTTGAACATTTGATATTTAAATTTCAGATTTGTTTCGATTTTCAATATTCGGATTTCGAATTTACCTTCTCAGGACTGGTTTGGGTTCCGCTGCTCAGCCTGGCTCTGTTGTAATGATGAGTCTGCGGTCTTCGCCGAGCTTTGCTCAACAATTGGGACAGTCTCTGGTTCAACTTTATCGGCGCGGGCCAAAACTGTTCTTTTTGAACGAACGCGCCTGGGCCGTTGAACCGGTTCCTGACGGGCAGCAACCATTGTTTTTCCGATAGCCACCGCATCGGCCAGCTCGTTAAGTATCAATTCAATCGCTCTGATGGAATCGTCATTGGCAGGGATGACCACATCCACTGTGTCGGGGTCCGAGTCGGTATCGAGAAGTCCTACTGTTACGATACCCAGCTTTTTAGCTTCCCGTAGTGCAAGATATTCCTTTTTAGCATCGACCACGACCACGGCACCGGGCAAACGAGACATATTCCGAACACCTTGGAGATTAGCTTTTATCTTTCGCAACTCGCGTTTGAGCCTCGATGCCTGCTTTTTGCTCTCACTGTCAAGAGTACCGTCTTCGGCCATAGATTCTAACTCCTCCAGCCTCTGCAATCGGGAGCGTATCGTTCTGAAGTTTGTAAGCGTTCCCCCAAGCCATCGCTGTGAAACAGAGTGCATTCCGCACTTTTCGGCGACGGCCTCAACCGCTTTTTGGGCCTGACGTTTTGTGCCCACGAAAACAGCGTCCTTGCCCGTAGAGACCACCTCAGCAAGAAGCTTTTTGGCAATCAGTAAGCCTTTTAAGGTTTTTTTTACATCAATAATATGGATATTGCCGCGTTTTGCGAAAATAAATGGGGCCATCTTAGGATTCCATCGGCTCACGCCGTGCCCAAAATGCACCCCTGCGTTAATCAATTTCCGAGTCAGCTCTTTAGCCACAAAAAACCTCCAAAAAATTTATAAAACCTCGTCTCATTTGCTACATACTAACGGATAAACAAAGAAAACTAATGTAAATCCTGCTGTATGTCAAGAATTTATGCTAAGAATTTTTACTGGATGCGGGTGGAATTTTACAGTCCGCAACAGGCAGTTGACACTGTCATATTATCGGGTAACAATTTATTTATTTCGGGGGTATAGTTATAGTGCTGGTTGTTTAGAGGTGTTGATTGCCGCTTCGACGGGAATGACTGCAAGAGAAAAAGCTTTATTCGCTGAAAAGTGCAGACAGAAAACCAACATTCCTACCTGCAATTATGGCACGAGCACGTGAGGATTTTGAGATAGTTTCTTAATACCAGACGGTAATTATAATATTAGGCTCGGTCTTTTTGGCCTGGATCTCGCCTGTAACGATGTTAGTCCGCTTTATCCTGATATCCGGGTTTTCTAACAGCCATCTGGTGATTTGCTCATCAAGAAAATTCATAGCGCCCGGGTGAAGTTTTGTAAAGAAGGTTTTTACACCCGTGATTCGGTCGGTGGAGACTATTTTTTCAGCCGGCTTTGTCACGATGGGTCTTGGCATCTCAACCTTTGGTATCTCCACCGAGCTGCTGCCGCCTAAATCAAGGGGCGAATGTGAAACACCCGTTCCACCTGCATCGGAATCATCAAAAGGAATCGAGTTATCTATGTCTTTGCCAAGCGGGATGGGTTTGTTGAGATTTTGGCCGCCAGGATTAATGTTGTCGAAATTATCCATATATTCTCCCTTTCCTTAAAAGATAAATTCAGATAATGGCATCCGGATATGATACGAATAACCGCCGGATAAAAAACGGCATGATAATGTAGTCGAATATCTCGTTTGTTTTATCTTTTAGGTCTTCTTTAGCTTCCTGGGCTTTTCACCGCTGTTTTTCTTCGTTAGATTTGTCTTTAAAAATGTCATCAATAGTGCCTTGCAATGTTCTGGGAGAAGCCGGTTCGTGTTTTTTTCTGACTTCTTCCATTACTTCTTGTTTTGGCCTGCCGCTGGTTGAATAGGTCGGAGTTAATATGAACACAGTCTCGACTGCTCGCTGCTCGGTATCCTCACCGGAGAACAGAAAACCGAGCAGAGGTATATCTTTTAATATCGGCACGCCGCGGATGACGCCAAATTCTTCGGTCTTTCTTATTCCGCCGATGATAAGGCTTTGACCCGGACGAACTCGGTTTTCTTTGTTAGTGATTTCCTTTTTGGTAATGATCGGTACCTGCTTTACACCTTCAGGAGTATTTTTTGCACCAAGCAGGATACTGGTTTCAAGGCCGATGTAGCCATCCGCAAAGACGTGGGGAGTGATTTCAAGTGAGTCAATTACATCCACGTATTCTGTTTCAATTTGTTCAAGGGGAACTGGCAGAGCAGGTATATACTTGATTATTTTTTGCAGTGGTACATGTTGAGTTGCCTTAACTACTGCTGGTTTGCCGTTGATGGTCTCCAGGAGCGGGTTCATCAGGATTTTCAAATAACCTCTTGACTCAAGCAGGTCTATCAAGGTGGTGTACTTATCAGCTTTCGAATATCCTATCTTAAGGCCCATTCTGGCGCGAATAAGCTCCCTCAGTGAAGCTCCTGGAAATGCGGCCAGCGTTTCTCCTTCTTCGCTAATTAGTTCAGTAACGCCTGACCCGAAAGGCAGAGCTTTAGGCCCGGCCCATATTTCTTCGCCAAATAGCTCTTCAATTAATATAGTAGTTTCCCGGTCGAATGTCTTATCTGCGTAAATATCGGATATGAGACAATCTATCTTGACCTGAATCGGAGGGACATCCGCGAATTCCAGAAGCTCAAGCACAGCCTCTACATCTTTACGAGCCGGGCATCTGACTATCAACTGGTTGGTGGCGGGGTTGCTGCTGACAGTATAGTCCACTAATTTTTCTTCTTTGCCTTCTTTGTCGAAAAGCTTTGTTGCAAATTGCTCGTGGACGATTTTTTTAAGCTCATCGGAAGTATGATGTTTACAGAAGTAGAATAGTTTAAACTCCGGTGTGCCGCCGACTATTTGCTCGACAATTTTGGGTGGGGTCTCGTAGATTTCGGCTAACGGGATATTTGGCTCGGAAGTGGTAACATCTATCTGTAGGTCGCTTAGAACCTTCTTAGCTTTCTGTTCGACATCTGTTTGAGCAGAAAGTCTTTTATACCCTCCGACCAAAAGCATAACCACTATAGCCACACTCAAGGTCAGCCATCGACTGCGGTAAACTTTTTGGCTGACATCGGTCATAATTTATACCCGCCATTGTAATCCCAGGCTCAATGAGATATTTTCTTTATGCTCATATCCCTACTGACCCGGGTATTGACCGCATTATTTCTAATGATATAGCATATTTTATTTTATCGTCAAGCTTATTCTAAAGAATTAGTGAAAATAATTTTGTTCTTTGAGCTTGCCCAAATCAAAAATATTAGACTGAACCGCATTTTCTTGATATTTTGGGTCGGTTATGGCCAGAAAAAAGCAGAAAGTCACTATTGGTTTTATAGCGTTAGGCTGCCCGAAAAACATTGTTGACAGCGAAAGAATGTTGGCGGAAATCGCTGAGGCGGGTTTCGTGATAAACGCTGAGTCTGATACTGCCGACGTCGTTGTTATCAATACTTGCAGCTTTATCGCCCCGGCAAAAGCCGAATCGCTCGAAGCGATAAGGCGCGCTGTGGACCGAAAGCTCAGTGGCCCCGTAAAAAAAGTGATTGTTGCAGGCTGTCTGCCGGAAAGAGAAGGTCGGCGGCTTTTTGACCAGGTCGATGGCATCGATGCAATTATCGGTCTTGGTCAGCGAGATAATATCGCCGATATAATCGAGAAAACTCTTTCTTGTGAACAGCCCACCGCTTATCTCGACCGCTCACCGAAGATAATCCATGACGACAGAGCCAGGTTACTTATTACACCGGGCCATTGGGCGTACCTTCGAATCAGTGAGGGCTGTAATCACCGATGTTCCTTCTGTACGATACCGGCAATCAGAGGCCGATTCCGCAGCAAACCTCGCGAGCTTGTCCTGGCTGAGGCGGCTGAGCTTGTTTCAGCAGGCACCGTCGAATTGAATGTAATCGCACAGGACACTACATACTACGGTCGAGATTTGAAAATCAGAAACGGTCTGGTCGGCCTTATAAAGGAGCTCGAAAAGATTGCCGGTCTGTTGTGGATTCGATTGATGTATCTGTACCCCGAGGGAATCGACGATAAACTAATCGAAACCGTCGCAGAGAGTGAAAAAATCGTTCGCTACTTCGATATTCCAATTCAGCATATAAACAATAAAATCCTCAGTGCCATGCGTCGGCCTGACACCATAGACAAGCTCCGGCGATTGATTGAGAACCTGCGATGCACTATGCCGGACATCGTGCTTCGGACAACACTGATTGTCGGCTTTCCGGGCGAGAGCGACCAGCAGTTCGCCGAACTTCTGGGCTTTATCAAGTGGTCCCAGTTCGATGCCATAGGCTGCTTTAAGTTCTATGCCGAATCCGGCACCGCCGCAGCCCAGATGCCCGGCCAGGTCCCTGAGAAGGTAAAACAGCAGCGCCTCGAAGAGCTAATGCTCACCCAGCAGAAAATCGTCTTTGCCAAAAACAACAATAGAATCGGCAGCAAACTAACCTGTCTGGTTGACTCGGTTAATAGTAATGGACTCAGCCGGGGACGGTTTTACGGCCAGGCACCCGATATCGACAGCGTCTGTATTATAAAAAAGTGTTCCGCGAAGCCGGGTAAGTTTATCGATACGAAAGTTGTTGGCACAAAAGATTACGATTTGCTCGTTGAGCAGATTTAGCGCTGAATGATATCGCTAACTCCGTTAGAAATTTTCTTTTTGGGGTCAATATTATTGCTTGAGATGGAATTTCTAACGGGGTAAACTTCTGGTTATGCTAAGGCTTATCCCGAATATTTTAACTTTTGGTCGGCTTGTTTTAACCATCGTCTTTCTGGTTATGATTCTCTATTCACCTTATGTCGCTAACAAGGCGGTGTTTCTGGATGTTGCATTTGTTCTGTTTGTCGTTGCCGGCCTGACCGATATCATTGACGGTATAGCAGCCCGAAAGTTCAACGTTACCAGCAAATTTGGCCGAATGGTTGACCCGCTGGTGGACAAAGTTCTGGTCTGCGGCACTTTTATTTGCTTTGCACTCATTGGTGAGCCGAAGCTTTTTGGTTTCGGCACAGGAACGCTGGCGCTTATTCAGTGGTCGGTAGGGGGTATTTTAATCGCAAGAGAAGCTTACGTAACGGTATTGCGCCACATTGCGGAAGCCCGCGGCGTCAATTTTGCCGCGACCATATCCGGTAAGGTCAAGATGTTCCTGCAATCCTTTACTATCTGCACAGTGATTATAAAAATGGCGCACGTCCAGACGGCCACGTGGGGCTATTGGTTCACTACCGTTACGTTTGTGATTATGCTGACGGTTACAGTTATCTCAGGCCTGAGAGCAACTCAGCGAGATTCCTGGAAGAAAATAGCAGCGCCGGCAAATAATTGATTATTGACCGGCTATTTGCTGAGTGTCATCAAATTTACGGGTCCTGCCCATCGCAGATGGGACGGGACGAGGAGTGAAATATGAAACTTCAATTGAGCTATATTATGAAGCTGCTGGTTTTCTGTGGTGTGTTTTGTTCATTGGCAGGTGCGGTCTCAGTTTCACTGGTAGCCGCAGCCGAGGCAGGCCGGATTCTGGAGGAATTTATGCCGCCTGCCAGCGAAGGAAAAACCTGGGAGTTAGCCTGGAGCGACGAGTTCAACGGCACGAAGATTGACACTTCCAAATGGGAAATCCTCGGCGATTGGAAACGGCGTGATGGTTACTGGGTTAAAGAGGATTCCTACCTGGATGGCAAAGGCAATCTCATAATCCGCACGAAAAAGGATGGTGACCGTTATACAAGCGGGGCAATGCGAACCAGGAACAGATTTGAGCATAAGTTCGGCTATTGGGTCTGTCGATGCAAGTTTCCAGAACAGGTGGGGCACTGGCCGGCTTTCTGGATTCATATAGGCAGCGTTGCTAAGGTAGGTGACCAGGGCAGAGACGGAACAGAAATAGATATTATGGAGAAGCCCTGGTTGGAAGACAAAATAACGCAGAACCTGCACTGGGACGGCTACGGAAAAGAACACAAGCACGCAGGAAAAGATAGCACAATACCCGGCTTGAGCGAAGGTTTTCATATCTTTGGTCTGCACTGGACGCCTGAGGAATACGTTTTCTATGTGGACGGCAAAGAAACCTGGCGCACTAATGCAGGAGGTGTCTCACAAGTGCCCCAGTATATGAAACTCACCGAAGAAATCGGAAAGTGGGGTGGCGATATAACGAAGGCTGAGCTGCCTGACTACTTTGTAGTCGATTATGTGCGTGTATATGATGAGATAGAGCAAAGCCAGACAGCGGGGCAGAAAGAGCTGATTCGCAAGGCGGCCGATGTCAGACCTTCTCCACGGCAGCTTGCCTGGCAGCAGGGCGAGTTCATCTGCTTTATCCACTTCGGCGTTAATACGTTCACCGCTCGTGAATGGGGCACCGGCAAGGAAGACCCGAAAATTTTCAATCCCGAAAAGCTGGATACCGACCAGTGGTGCCGGATGATGAAGGCGGCGGGGATGACACAGGCGATTCTGACAGTCAAGCACCACGATGGATTCTGCCTGTGGCAGACGCGTTATACTACGCACTCGGTAAGCTCAAGCCGGTGGCGTGGCGGTAAGGGGGACGTGCTGCGTGAGCTGGTCGATTCATGCAGGAAGTACGGGCTGAAAGTCGGAGTATATTTGTCACCTGCAGATTTGTACCAGATCGAAAGCCCGGATGGTCTGTACGGCAACCTGAGCGAATACTCCGAGCGGGTGATACCGCGGCCTGTGCCGCGTCGTCCATTCCAGGACAAGCGAACCTTCAAATGCATCGTGGACGATTACAATGAGTATTTTCTCAACCAGTTATTTGAGCTGCTGACCGAGTACGGCCCAATCCACGAGGTCTGGTTTGACGGCGCACACCCCAAACGCAAGGGCGGACAGAAATACACATACTCGCAGTGGTATCAGATGATTCGCGAGCTTGCGCCGGAGGCGGTAATCTTTGGCAAAGGCCCCGACGTACGCTGGTGCGGCAATGAGGCAGGGGATACAAGAGAGGCTGAGTGGAGCGTTATCCCGATAAGTGCGCCTGTGGACAAATTCGATTGGCCGGATATGACGGAGCAGGACCTGGCGAACTTGGACAAACTTCAGGAGAGCCTCAGTCGCGGCGGATACCTGCACTGGTATCCGGCTGAGACCGACACATCAATCCGACACGGCTGGTTCTGGCGCGACGAAAAGCAGAAAGTCAAGACAACCGAGCATATCCTTGATATCTGGTATCGTACCGTCGGGGGCAATACCGTGCTTTTGCTGAACGTCCCTCCTAATCGTGACGGCTTGTTTGCCGAGCGCGACAGCAAGGTACTGATGGAAATTGGGCAAATCCTCCGCGAAACGTTCAAGACCAACCTGGCCGAGGGTGCAACTGCAACCGCCTCGGTTAGCGGTGGACCGGGCTTCGAAGCGGCCAACGCGCTCGACGGGGACACTACGACATGCTGGATGCCGCCCGACTGGACTATGCAGGCTGAGCTGGTGATTGCGCTTGACGGCAAAAAGACCTTCAACCGTGTGATGTTCCAGGAACAAATCCGCGACTACGGTCAGCGAATTGCCGAGTTTGCTGTTGATGCGTATGTTGACGGCAAATGGCAGCAAATAGCCGAGGGACAGACGGTCGGCTATAAGCGAATCTGCCGAACGCAGAATGTTACTGCAGATAAGGTGCGAATCAGAATATTAGACTCCCGCGTTTGTCCGACCGTTTCCAATTTTGCTCTATTCTACGCCCCGCCGATTGAAACGATTATCGGTAACCGAGAATGAGTCAATAAATTCGTCCGTGATTTGATGGGGATTTAAATCTATTCTGTCGAAAATCTCCTTTTCCAGGCTATAGATTAAAGGGTCAACCTTTGCTATAGTAATCCGCCTTTGAGCTTCCGTGTTATAAAAGTGAACGTTTCTTTTATGGGCTTCGGTCAATCTTTTTTCCAACGGCACAATCTTATCGTGCATAACTCTCATATCCGCATAATAGACTAATTTTTCTTCCCACGTATTTGGCTTTTCTTCTTCATCCAGTATGCCAATGTATCTGTGTTTTTTTATGGTGAAAGCCAGTGCCGGATAATTTTCTTTTAAAATATCGTAAGCGGCATGCTCATGTGGGATTCCTTCATACCTTGCTCGCAATTGCTGCCATTTTGCTTTATCTTCCGCTGTAACAGGCTGCTCAAATTTGCTGTAATCCAGGTCCTTAATATTGCAAATCCTTACAATATCGTGCAGCAGACAGGCCCTATCCACAAGATTGACATCCAGCTCTATTCCTTTTTCTTTTAATCTTTTAGCCAAAAAAACGGCTAACTTAGCAACAGTTAGACTGTGTTTGACGATATGCGGCGGAACGTGATGCTCTTCTATTATGGCCAAGCACTCTTTACGTGTTGGAAGCTCGTTTTTTTTCATTAGCTATGGCATCAATTATCAGCTCGGCGACTTTTTTCCCCGATTTGAGCATTCCGCCGAAGATAGGCCCCATTCGAGGCAGGTTGAAAACGGCACACACAGACATGCCGGCAACGTAAAGACCCGGATAGACTTCACAAGTTTTTTCCACGACACCGGACTCGGAAACCTCGACATCCATAAAACCATCCTTTATCTTATTCGGGAATAGCTCCGGCTTTCTTTCTTTGAGCATCGCGACTAACTCGGCAGGGTGCCCCGTTGCATCAACGAGAAACTTAGAGCGGATGCAAAACGGGTCAACATGCAGACGCCCGAGCTTGATGGCTGTGTTATTGACTACAACTCCTTCGACAGTATCATTTTTTACGATGATATCTTCGGCTTCGATGAGATTGAATATTTCTGCTCCCGCCTTTTTCGCTTTATAGGCCAGGGCTGTAGCGAATTCAATCGCGTCGGTAATATACAGAATGCCTTTAGGCATATTCATTGTTTTTTGTTTTTTTGCAGTGATACCGAATTCGTTCAGAATATCGTTGTCCTCAAGAGCGATGACGTTGTAGCCTGCGGCACCGCCCCAGATTCCGCCGCCGATTGAAAGCTTTTTTTCGAGAATGGTGGTTTTGACTCCTGCTTTGGCTAAATAATAGCCAGCGGCTAAGCCCGCAGGACCTGCACCGACAATGACAACATCATTTTCGAGATGCTCTAATAATCTTCTGTTATATTCTTCTATAATCACCCTGGAAATATCTGTCTCTATCACTTTTTTTCCTTTCTTAAATACGGATTACACAGATTGGCCCATTCGACTACTTCGACAAAGCTCAGTATAAATGCGCTCAGGACAGGCTTTGATTGGGTTTGTTTTCACCAAGTGTCCAATTTTGTTTATTTTCATAAGTCATTTTTAATAAAATACTTAGATTCATTTGCAATCCGCCTACGGCGGACAAGATTGGGTTTGTTTTGCATAAAAAGTAGTCAAAACTTCGTAGGTTTTTCCGCTGATTTCCGCCTGGTGGGTCAATAAAGTCGTGTTTGTCGGCTTTTTGTGAAATTATGGCCATCAGGAGAGCCTCATGATTTGCTATACCCTCTTTCAGGGGCAAAGGTTTAAGGTTTGCTATAATCTACTAACAACGAACTATGAACCATCCATAGTTGGAGATATTATACCATAAAACAGATTAGATTTCGAGCGAAATCCCAAAAAATCTCCGAGACTCCCCACTGTATCACTGAGTTCGATGCCGGATGCGGATAGTCAAATGACTACGGGCTTTTTAGCGTTCCGGGCGGTGAAAGGTTTAGAAACGAAACATAGTCAAATGACTACGAGCTTTTTATTGTGTTAAAGGTGAATGGTTGATAGCGAGGAGTGAACTAAAGTGATCTAAATTGCCTAAAGTGAACTAAAGTGAGATGCTTGATTCTGGATTCGCGATGCTCGAGAAACATCATCCACTTCGCTCACTGGGTTCTCTCAGTGGCTGCCGTCCGTCACATACGTAAAGCGCGTACGTACGCGCTTTACGTATATGCTTTTTCTTATAATTAAATATTTGGCGATTTTGTGTGAGGTAATTTGTCTGTTAATTTCGTGGATTTGTTTCAAAACCATCCACTTCGCTCATTACATTCTCTCAGTGGCTGCCATCCGTCGAATGCGGATAGTCAAATGACTATGAGCTTTTTAGAGTTTAGGGCGGTGAAAGGTTTAGAAACGAACCATAGTCAAATGACTACGGGCTTTTTATGCTATAAAGCAGGATGCTGGATTCTCGATGCTCGATTCTGGATACTCGATTCTGGATGCTTGATGCCGGATACTCGAGAATCACGATATAAATAGCTCAATGCGTTTTCTAAATGACTGCCACACATCGAAAGAAAAGAACGGCAATATGTCAAGAATATAGTCAAATGACTACGATATTTTTTATGCTCTGTCCAGCGAAAGGCCGTGAAATTAACCATAGTCAAATGACTACGAGCATTGAAGGGTGTGATGCAAAGAAGAATCGTATTAAAGGGAACTAAAGTATGCGGATTTACTTGTGTTAATGGGAATTGTGGTTTCGGGTATTGTATGGTTTAAAAAGGAAAGGGGAAAAATAGGTGACTGTCCCTAGTTTTCAGTTTTCAAATAGGTGACTATCTCTAGTTTCTCCTCTGGCTTATCAAATTGTACGCAAATACTATAACGGCGTTCGTCAGGCGCAACAAGATTTTTTTGCCTTATTTAGAGATTTTTAGGGCGTCACCGCCCGGTCGTAGATGCGGACGTTGTCGATCAGGCCGGAGAAGAAACTCCCTGCATCGAGAGTCTTGTCGGCGCCGAAGTACAGGCCGCCATCGGAGCCTACGCCGCCAACGGCATTGATATCTTTAGCAGCTTGCGCTCCATCCACATACAGGTATCTTCGCAGCCCATCGAAATCATAGACCAGGCCGACGTGGTGCCACTGGCCGTCTGTGATTGTTGATCCCGACATGAGTGGATCAAACGGCGGATGCATCAGCCAGCTTATCAGCCTGCCGTATGACGGGTCCGTCCAAAGCCATCTCGTGCCTGTCCCATCCGTCTGCGATATAATCACCTGCCCCGGGGCGCCGCCCTTAATCCAGGCAAACACGCTAAATGAACCGGCCGCCGGATCCAAGATAAAAGGCGTGCTAACATAATCATCGACTCCATCAAACTGTAATGCTCCTGCAACCTTGCCGCCCTCCGGCTGCCAGATAGGATTGCCATTGAGGGTGGCGTCCTTATTGCTGACACTGTCGTATGCTATCTTACCTTCCGTCTCATCCAGATTCCAGCGCGCAACCAAACCAACGGGCATAACTTCCTTCAGCCAGTATTCAGATAAAGCAGCCAGGTCTTGAAAATCCACTATATGGTCGCCGAAAGGTGGCGGAGCAATATCAACTGATGGTTCTTCCTGGAGCCAATATTGAACAAGTATAGAAAAGTCTTTGAAGTCCACAATTTCGTCCCCGTTGAAGTCAGGCGGCGGGATGGTAAGTCCGGTGTCATATTCTTCCACTGTCGCCACCGGCGTCCAAGAGTAAAGCGGATCCCTGGTCCCGCCGATGGCATAAATCTTTCCACCCACGGCACTGGTGGCAAGCAGGCCTCTTGAGGTGGACATGTTGGCCTCCGTGGTCCAGGTGTCCGTCGCCGGATCGTATGCTTCCACAGTCGCAAAGGTGATGTTGCCGATATCACTAGCGCCCCCGACGGTGTATATCCTCCCGTTCACCACGCTGGCCGAATGTGCTCCCCTGTCGGTTGGCATGTCGCCCCTTGGCGTCCAGGCATCCGTCGCCGGGTAGTACTCCCATACCAACGAAACCTGAATCGGTTGCGTCCCGCTCCAGCGGGCGCCACCCCCAATGACATATATCTTCCCGTCCACTGCGCTGGCGGAGTGCCAGCACGTTGCCTCGGGCATGTCGTGTTTTCTCGTCCAAGTGTCCGTCGCCGGATCGTACACTTCCACAGTAGCAAGTGCGGGTCGGTTCAGGCCACGCCCTGACACCCCGCCAATAACGTAGATCTTCCCGTTCACCACACTGGCAGAAAAGTCGCATCTTGCTCTTGGAATGTCGGCTTTCCGGGTCCAGGTATCCGTCGCCGGATCGTACACTTCCACAGTCACAAGTGCAGGTTGGTTCAGGCCAGGGCGTGGCATCCCGCCGATGGCGTAGATCTTACCATCGACCACACAGGTGGATAGGCCCTCCCTTGGCCCAGGCATGTTTGCCTTCCTTGCCCACCTATTCGTCGCCGGATCGTACACTTCCACAACCGAAGAAGTTGCAGCAGTGCTCGGCCAACTGCCGGTCCGGCCGCCGAAGGCGTAGATCTTTCCGTCCAAGACGCTGGTGGAAAGATTGCACCTTGCAGTCGGAATATCCGCCTTCCTCGTCCATTTGCCCTGGGCGGCCGGAGCCGTGGAGACTATGCTCATGAGCGTCGCCACCACCACAGCTGTGATAACGCTTCGCGTGTTCATTTTTGCCTTCCTTCTTGGTTTGCAATAGAATCGTTTCATCTGTCTGTGGGCGTGCAAACCGACCGCCGGTGCAGGCAGGGTTAAAGGGGTCGCCCGCGATATCATGGGCGATGAAGCCTTCTATCTTATCCAGTTTCCAGCGTGCGATCAAACTCCATTCCGGAATCTTTCGCAGCCAGTACTAAGCCATAAGAACAACACCCTTGGTATCCACTGTCCCATCACGTCTGTTGGCGGGGGCAATGTCGGATTTCTTCGTCTATGTCTCCTCTGTTGCAGCAGCAACAACAGCAAAGCTCAAAACGCCGGTGAGCGCCAAACTAATTTTAGAAGACTGAAGCCACCTCATTTCACACCGTCCTTTCTGCCCGTTTGGGGGTATGCTGCTGATACATGATAGATTTCAGGCCGGTCAATACGTGGAGTGGTTTCTCAATTGTCAATTTTGTCCCGCCGCCTTGTTAACGCATCGGTATACACCCTCCATTAGGACCCCTGACCAACTGCGCAAAACGACGATTGACCACTTCGACGATTGTCCTCTGGGTTCCCGTCAAGCGGGGCCCTTCACAGAAGTAAAGCAGCGAAAGACAGATATGAAAGGTCGAGACAACCTCCTATCATCCGTTTCTTGGGGCCTTACTCTTAATGAGCCTATCAAGAGCGAATCGCAAAGTCAAATGAATTCCCCACAAAACGTGTTTTTTTTGTGCATCTGTCAATTGAATAAAGGCATTTTGATTGACAGGCCCACACGGGCAGCCTAATATACTGATAGCAAAGCGTATCGCTGAAAGGATGTCGCAACTTATGGCAAATAAGGGATTTACGCATCTTCATCTGCACAGCCAGTATTCGCTGCTGGATGGGGCAATAACATTTGATAATCTGCTCAGGCAATGTAAAAAACTCGATATGGATGCCGTAGCCGTTACGGACCACGGCAATATGTTCGGCGTCATCGAGTTCTATACAAAAGCAATCGCCGTACGTATCAAGCCAATCCTCGGCATCGAGGCGTATGTTGCACCCGCCAGCAGATTCGACAGGACAAAAACCAGCATAACCGATGCCGCATATCATCTTATTTTGCTGGCTGAAAATAATATCGGCTATCAAAACCTGCTGAAGCTGGCGAGCATCGGTTTCACTGAAGGATTTTATTATCGTCCGAGGATTGATAAGCAAATCCTCGCAGAGCTCAACGAGGGCCTAATATGCACATCGGGTTGTCCGAAAGGTGAAATTGCCGCCGAGCTTGCCAGAGGAAACGAAAAGGCGGCGTGCTTAGCGGCGGAAAGTTATCTGGAGATTTTCGGGCCTGACAGGTTCTTCATCGAGATACAAAACCACGAAGGAGACAACCCGAATATTCTACAGGGACTGATAGACCTTGCGAAAAAGAAAGGACTCGGCCTGGTGGCGACAAATGATGTGCACTTTCTGGAACAAGACGACCACGAAGCCCACAATTGCCTTTGTGCCATAAGCACCGGCAAAAGAGCCGACGACCCCGACAGAATGATTTATCCGCCGGACGTCTATCTAAAAAGCCCCGATGAAATGCGTTTGCTTTTTACAGAAACTATCGAGGCTTGTGATAACACCCTGGCAATTGCCGAGCGCTGCAATGTTGAGATTGACTTAAAAACCAGGCATGCGCCGCGCTTTGAGCCGCCGGATGGCTCGACACCCGAAAAATTCCTTATAAAACTATGCTATGAAGGAGCAAAAAAGCGATACAACGAAATAACCAGCCAAATAAAGGACAGACTTGACAGAGAGCTGAACGTAATCGAATCGAAAGGCTTTGCCAGCTATTTTCTTATCGTCTGGGACTTCTGCAAATATGCACATGAAAACAATATCCCCATAGGCGCCAGGGGAAGCGGCGTAGGTACGATAGTCGGGTACTGCCTGGGGTTGTGCGATGTTGACCCCATTCGATATGATTTGCTCTTCGAGCGATTTATGGACCCGCATCGCAACGAGATGCCGGATATCGATATCGATATTTGTCAGGCCCACCGTGCGAAAATTATCGACTATGTCCGCCAAAAATATGGCCACGTGGCACAGATAATAACCTTCGGGACAATGAAGGCCCGTGCGGTTATCCGTGACATCTGCAGGGTGCTCGGCGTGCCGTTGGTTGAGGCCGACAGGTTGGCCAAGCTTGTGCCATTCTCGCTTGATATGACCCTCGATAAAGCACTAAAGACCGAGCCTGAGCTAAAACAGGCATACGAGCAAAACGAGCTGACAAGAAAAGTAATTGATATCTGTCAAAAGCTCGAAGGTCTTGCCCGGCACGCATCGGTACACGCAGCCGGTGTTGTAATTGCCGATGAGCCGTTGACCAACTTTGTGCCCTTATATAAGGCGCCCGGCTCCGATGACATCATAACCCAGTTCGAAGGGCCGATGGTCGAGAAGGTGGGCCTGCTGAAGATGGACTTTTTAGGCCTGAAGACCCTCAGCGTATTAGAAAGGGCTGTCCAGTTGGTCAAGAAAATCCACGCTGTTGACATCGACCTGGAAAAACTTGACCTTACAGACCAGAAGGTTTTTGAGCTGTTTTCGGACGGCAAAACAAAAGGGATTTTCCAGTTTGAGTCCGGCGGTATGCAGGACCTGCTGATGAAGATGAAGCCGGACCGGATAGAAGACCTGATAGCGGCTAATGCCCTCTATCGTCCAGGGCCGATGATATTGATTCCCGATTACATCGACCGAAAGCACGGCGCCAAGTGGAGTCTGCCGCACCCGATTATGACAGAGGTGCTCGAAGAAACTTATGGGATTATGACCTATCAGGAGCAGGTGATGCGGATTTGTAATCGGCTCGGCGACATACCGCTGCGAGAGGCCTATACCCTCATCAAGGCAATAAGCAAAAAGAAGGCCAGAACTATCGCCAAGGAGCGGGAAAGATTCGTAGCCGGCTGTGTCGATAAAGGCTTGACAAAGCAGCAGGCCGGGCAGATTTTCGAGCTTATCGAACGATTCGCCGGCTACGGCTTCAACAAGAGCCATTCGACCCGCTATGCTGTTATTGCATATCAGACCGCTTATATGAAGGCCCATTGGCCCGTCGAGTTTATGGCTGCCCTTTTGACTTACGAAATGGACAACACCGACAAGGTCGTAGAATATATCGCCGAATGCGACCGGATGGGCATAGAGGTTCTGGCGCCGGATATAAATGAAAGCGGTGTCGATTTTACGCCCCTCTATGTGCAGACCAAGGATGGGCAAAAGAAAAAGGAGGTTATACGTTTCGGCCTGGCCGCCGTCAAAGGCGTTGGCGAAAAGGCGGTCGAGCAAATCATCGCTGCTCGTGAAGAGGTCGGCAGGTTCGAGAGTCTGTTCCATTTCTGCGAAAATGTGGATTTAAGAGCCGCCAACAAACAGGTCCTTGAGGCCCTTATAAAGGCAGGCGCCTTCGACAAGCTTGGCGGAAACCGCGCACAAATGATGGCCGGGCTTGAGAAGGCAATGGAATTCGGAGCAGGCCTGCAGGCAGACAAACAAAAGGGCCAGATGAGTTTCTTCGGACAGATGACACAGGAAAGTGACTATTCACAGGACCATAACCGCCTGCCTGATGTGCCGCCGTGGCCTGAGACGCAGATGCTGGCTTACGAAAAGCAGGTGCTCGGCTTTTATGTAACCAGCAATCCGCTCAGTCATCACGCCGAGACGATAAGCGTCTATTCCACGCATAACAGCTCACAATTGGCCAATGCCCCTCAGGAAGGGCAAATCATAATCGGCGGAATGATAACAAAGATAAGATACAACCTGACGAAAACAGGACGAAATGCCGGCTCAAAAATGGCCGTCTTTTCACTCGAAGACCTGCAGGGACAGGTCGATGTGGTGTTGTTCCCGGATGTCCTGAACAGTTTTAACGATATATTAGTTGCAGATACAATCGTTTTTGTAAAGGGCAAGCTCGATTATAGAAGGGAAAAACCCAATATATTAGCTGCGGAGCTGATAACTCTGGACCAGGTCAGAGAAAAACTGGCCACTAAAGTCAGGATTCGGCTGGACGCCAAAGACGTTACCAAAGAAAAGGTCGCTATGATAAAGAGCATCTGCCAGCGACATAAAGGCAGAAGCCCTGTCTATGTTGCGATAAGGACCGACAAAGGCAGGGTCTATGCTGCCGCCGACAAGGAATTGTCCGTCAATCCCGACGTTGACTTCTGCCGGAAAATGCGACAGCTCATCGGCGAAGAAAACTTCCAGTTGGCAAGATAAGGATTTTAGCCACAGGTTTCACAGATTTGGAAAGGAGATTATGATGCGGCTGCCAAAAGACGAAAGAGAAACATTGGTTTTTTATTATACTCAATTTGTTGCCGGGGAAATTCCACCCACACTTAAACAACCGTGGGACGATAATGTACACCGTCGTCTTGACCACCGAGACCTAATCAATATCACGTATGTCAACCACAGGCCGCTAGTAACTCTAACTCAAAAAGGGATAGACCTTGGACAAATATACAATTCCTGGTGGTTACGTATCAAATTATGGTATGCAGAGTACATAAAAGACCACCCGATTTGGCTCATAATCAGTTTTATTGGTGGAGTCATAACAGGTCTTCTGATAAACTGGCTATCGACTTTATTTGCCAAAACACAGGGTGCCAAATGAACTTAATACCGGCAGATACGACGATTGAAGCTGCAAGAAAACAAATTGAAATCCTGCGAAGATTATCTCCACGGAAGCGGGCGCTTATATCCTTCGAGCTCAGCGATAATGTCAGACAAAATGTAATAGCCGGGATAAAAAAACTGCATCCTGATTTTACAGATACCCAGATAAAAATGGAATTGCTCCGAAGAACGGTGGGTGACGAGCTTTCCCGCAAAATAATCGCAGCAAAGGGGCTTAAATAGATGACATCGCTGAAAAGGTTTCTAAAAAGTGTTGTCGAAAACTTACAACAGGCTGGCATTGATTATGTCATCTGCGGCTCCATCGCAGCAAGTTTCTATGGAGTCGAGCGTTCAACACAGGATGCAGACATAATCATCAACCCAACTGAGGAACAACTCACTAATTTTTTAAAACTGCTCGGCGATGCTTACTATGTAAACAGCGACGCTGCTCTCGAAGCCCTCAAGCGGAACACCATGTTCAATATTATCGATGTAGAAAATGCCTGGAAAGCCGACTTGATAATCCGAAAAAAGACGGACTTTCATATCGAAGAATTTCACAGAAAAAGAAAAGAAAAACTGCTTGGAAAAACCCTTTATATCCTTTCGCCGGAAGATACCATTTTGAGCAAGCTTGAATGGGCTAAAAATAGCCGCTCAGAACAGCAATTTCGCGATGCTCTTGGCGTTGCAACGGTTCAATACGAAAGTCTCGACCGGGATTATCTATATAAGTGGGCTAAAGAACTGAAAGTGGAAAGCTCTCTTGAACGACTTCTAAAACAAGCTAAAAAACAATTAAATTCAGGATAGAAAAACTTGAGTAACGAGAATTTGAAAAGCAAATTACAAAGCAAGTTTATTGTACTTGACGGGCCGGACGGCTGCGGGAAAAGTACGCAGGCAAAACTCTTAGCCGAATGGCTGCAAAAGCAAAATGTCCCAACCGTTGGCTTTCGCGACCCCGGCGATACTGCTATCGGCGAGAAGATTCGACGAATCCTGTTAAGCCCGGAACATCACACAATGGATACTCGTACAGAGTTACTGCTCTATATGGCCTCAAGGGCGCAGCTTTGGGCGGAAAAAATAGCACCGGCCCTGGAAGAAAATAAATGCGTCGTCCTCGATAGATGGCTCTCGAGCACCTGCGCCTACCAGGGCTACGCAGGCGGCTTCGGGATGGATAAAGTAATAAAAATTGCGACGGACTGCCTGGAAAGAGTCTGGCCGGATTTGACTATCATTCTCGACGTCGATTTACAGACCGCTTCGCAGCGATTGAATCGGCAGCTTGACAGAATGGAGCAAAAGGGGGACGGCTACCACCAAAGGGTCCGTGACGGATTCTTACGGTTGGCCAAACAGCAGGAAAACTTTTTGGTAATCGATGCCGCCGGTAACATCGAAACAGTTCATAAAAGGGTGTTGGAAATAATTGAAAAAAAGCCGCAAAATTCACCAGCTACGTCACTGAAGGAATTGGAAAAGCAAGCTATTATAGAAGCATTAGTGAAAACCAAAGGTAACCGTGAGAAGGCAGCAAAAATCCTCGGCATCGGGGAAAGAACAATCTATCGAAAGATAAAGGAATACAACTTGTAAAATTACATGCTATGTCAGATATATTGCCTACATAGATCCGTAATTATCTTTGGTCACGATAACGTATGTTATGCATTTTTGGTTTTGCGGCGATGAGAATATGAGAAATGTTTCTGTCCTATGAGGCCGGTTTTTTAGTTTTTTAAGTCTTAAAATTTTTATATGTCACTTAAAGAAATTTTCTGTCAGGACAAAGCAATCGATATTTTGCAAAGGGCGTTTGCCTCGGGCAAATGGGCGCACGCGTATATCTTTGCCGGCCCTGAAGGTGTCGGTAAATTCAAAACCGCCTGCGAATGGGCCAGGCTGCTTCTTTGCCAAAGCCCCGTCATAGAAAATGACTTTGCCGATAGCTGCGGCTCGTGCCGAGCCTGCCGACTTTTTGAAGCCGGCTCACATCCGGATTTCAATCACATCTACAAGGAATTGCGGGAATTCACTAAAGACGGCAAGGACAAGCCTCCGCCCGTAGATTTGCCGATAGATGTCATTCGAGAGTTTCTTGTTGAAAAAGTCTCGACCAGGCCGACGCTTTCACAAAGAAAGGTCTTTGTCCTCAGCGAAGCTGAAAGGTTAAATGACGCTTCGCAGAACTGTCTGCTGAAAGTCCTTGAAGAGCCGCCCGGATACTGCTCCATTATTCTGCTGTGCACCCGTCTGGAAAAGCTTCTGCCCACTACTAAATCGAGGTCTCAGATAATCCGGTTTGGCCCTGTAGCCGAAGAGCGGATAATCGAAAAATTGCAACAGATGGGCACAGAAGAAGAGCAGGCCCGATACTTTGCACGTCTGGCTCAGGGCAGTTTAGGCGCAGCTCAACAGTGGGCAGAACTTGAGCTGGCCCAGGCAAACCTTTACGAAACCAAAAAAGAGCTGGTAAGCTCCTTAGCCGACTATGAAATTGCCGATGCGCTGAGTCTGGCTCAGAAGCTTCTGGAAAAAAGCAAAAAAATCGCCGACGTCTGGACGGACCTTGACAAGGCCACCAGTAAAACCGACATCAATCGAAGAGCATCAAAGACCCTTGTCCAAATAATCATATCCGCCCTGTATGATGTGATGAATCTAAATATTACGCCGACGAAAGAGGCTGTCAATTTCGACCAGAAAGAGCAGATAAGAAAGTTGGCTGGTCGTTTCGATGCCGAGCTCTCGGCGCAAAAAATCTCCGACTGCTACAAGGTACTGCACTGGATAGAGTCCAGCGTTAATGAAAAGCTTATTTTCGAACATCTGTTGTTAAATCTCGCCGAGTCTGATAAAATGGGATTCAGTGTTAGCACAGGTTAACGATAATATCAATCAGGATAGCCCGGATGTCAAATACTTTAGAAACAAGGCCCAGACAGGCAAAACATAAAAAGTATATGCTGGTTCGCTACGGTCGGATGAACACGCTCGGATTCTTCGAGCACCACGAAAACAAAATATCCAAAATCGACTCCCGCGTCGTGATAAAAACCGAAAGAGGTCTTGAATTAGGTTACCTCGTGGGCCAGCTCAACGCCTACAAGGGCGGTCAGCTTAAATTAAGCGAAGAGCAAATACAAGAGTATTTCGAGGGCAGCGATATTGATTTCTCCCCCGAAATGACCGGCAAATTCATTCGTTATGCAACCACTGCCGATGTAAGCGAAGAACGGCATCTGCAAAAAATCGCAAAAGAAGAGATGGAATGCTGCAGGCGTTTCGTCAAAGAGATGAACCTGCCGATGAAAATTGTTGATGTAGAGCACGTATTCGGCGGGGAACGCATCATCTTCTACTTTATGTCCGATGGCCGAGTGGATTTTCGCGAGCTGGTAAAAAAGGTCGCCCAGGAATACCAGACAAGAATCGAAATGCGTCAAATCGGCTCGCGAGATGAAGCTAAACTGCTCGGCGACATAGAAAGCTGCGGACAACAATGCTGCTGCCAGAGATTTCTTAAACTATTAAAGCCGGTCAATATGCGGATGGCCAAGATGCAAAAGGCAACTCTCGACCCCGCCAAAATATCAGGGTATTGCGGCAGATTAAAGTGCTGCCTGCGATATGAAGACGAAACTTACACCGAGCTTAAAAAACGGCTGCCCAAAAAGAATACCATAGTAAAGACCAAGCACGGCCAGGGCAAAGTCGTGGATACCCAGATATTGACGCAGCTTGTTGTGGTCGAGTACGAAAGCGGAGAAAAGCTCGCCGCTCCTCTCGATGAAATTGAGATAATTCTTGCCTCTGAAACAACACAAGAAGAACAAGATAATACCCCAGAAAACAACGAGCAAAACGATAAGGAAGGACAGTAAAAAGCAATAATCATCAAGGAAGAAATATGCCTCGCAAAATCATCGTAACATCAGCTTTGCCTTATGCGAACGGCCCCATACATATAGGACATTTGGTGGAGTATCTTCAGACCGATATCTGGGTACGCTTCCAGAAGATGTGCGGCAACGAGTGCTTATACTTTTGCGCCGATGACACTCACGGCACACCCATAATGATAAGTGCCCGTGCTGCCGGTATAAGCCCTGAGCAGCTAATCGAGCAGATGCACAAAGAGCACAAGACAGATTTTGACCGCTTTTATATCGAATTCGACAATTATTACTCGACCCACTCGCCTGAAAATAAGTATTTCAGCGAGCTTATTTTCAACCGTCTGAACCAGACCGGCTCAATCGTTACGCGAGACGTTGAACAAACCTATTGTGAAAACTGCAAAATGTCGCTGCCGGACAGATTTGTCCGCGGTACCTGTCCGCGATGCAAAGCCGAGAACCAGTACGGTGATTCGTGCGAAGTTTGCAGCGCAACTTATCAGCCTGTCGATTTAATCAATCCCTATTGCGCAACCTGCCGGGCAAAACCGATTCTGCAAATATCCAGGCACTATTTTTTCAAGCTCGCTGATTACGAGCAACGGCTCAAAGACCTTATCGCCTCAGGACATACGCAAAAATCGGTGTCGAACAAGCTCGACGAATGGTTCAAAGCGGGCTTGAAGGACTGGGACATATCCCGAGACGGCCCATATTTCGGATTTAAAATACCCGGAGAGGAAAACAAATTCTTCTATGTCTGGCTGGACGCTCCAATCGGATATATGGCTTCAGCCAAAAACTACTGCGATAAAAACAACATCGATTTCGATAAACTCTGGCCCGGCACTGGCTCCACGGAAGCCAGGAGCAGCGAATATGAGCTTTATCACTTCATCGGCAAGGACATTATGTATTTTCATGCGCTTTTCTGGCCTGCAATGCTGATTGGTGCCGGCATTAAAACCGCTGAAAAACTCTTCGTCCACGGCTTTTTAACCGTGAACGGCGAAAAAATGAGCAAGTCCCGTGGAACATTTATAAAGGCAAGCACCTACGTTAAGCACCTGGACCCCGAATATCTGCGATATTACTACGCAAGCAAGCTGACCGACAACATCGAAGATATAGATTTAAGAGTTGAGGACTTCATAAACAAGACGAATTCCGATTTGGTCGGCAAGTTTGCGAACCTGGCTTCCCGTTCAGGCCCGATGCTGACAAAAAAACTGGCCGGCCAACTTGGCCGACTGGATGACCAGGGCGCCGAGTTAATCCATAAGCTCACCGCTGCAAAGGAGCAGATTACCGAGGACTATGAGAACCTTAAATTTGCTGCTGCTGTCCGAACAATTACAGCTCTGGCGGACGAGGCAAACCGATATGTCGAGCAGAACCAGCCGTGGGCAACGATAAAAACCGATTTAGAGAAAACGCGGACGACCTTGACTGCCATAATAAATGCCGTTCGCATTCTGACGATTTATCTCAAACCTATCCTGCCGAAATATGCTGAAAAGGTAAAAAAATTTCTTAACATTGGTAAATTAAGTTTTGAAGACATCGAGACAGTGCTGGAAAATCACAAGATAAACAATTTTGAACGATTAATCGAAAGAATCGACGAAGAACAGGTGAATGCGATGATAGATGAAAGTAAGGAAGGCCCCCGAAAGTCGGGAACCCAAGCTCAAAGTTCTCAGGCGACGGCACCAGGCCCAGTCGAGCCGTTCAAGCCGGAATGTACAATGGAAGATTTTGACAAGATTGACCTGCGAATCGCAAAGGTAATAAAGGCAGAGGCGGTTGAGGGTGCCGACAAGCTGCTGCGGCTGGTTCTGGATGTAGGTGGGCCGAAAAAAACCGTTCTTGCCGCCATAGCCACAGCCTATAAGCCCCAGGAGCTGACCGGCAAAATCGTAATCTATTTTGCCAATCTTAAACCCAGACAGATGAAGTTCGGCCTGTCCGAAGGTATGATTATGGCAGCCGGCACCGGCGGAAAAGACATCTTTATACTCTCCGCCGATGACGGCGCAAAACCAGGACAAAAAATACTTTAGTGCCGTTTTTGTCGGGGTGCTAAAGTTCAACTATATTCGTAACCGTCCGGCCAAGTGCATCTTTTTTCTCACGATAATTTCTGCATAATTGCTGCCAGAGGTGTACAATGGCAAAGACAAAAAAAGAAAACAAGTAGAGCAGCATATTGGCAGGAGCATATATCACAATGGTCTGAGATGGTCCGGTGGACTTTCTGGGCGACTACCATCTACAGCCTGATTGCAAGCTGTAAACTATGTGAAATAGATCCCTTCGAGTATCTCCGTGATGTACTTGAGCGCATAAATACCCACCCGGCCAGCAAAATTGCCGAATTGACCCCAACGGGCTGGAAAAGGTATCCGGAAATACACAAATAACAGGATTTCATGTGGCGGTTGAAGTATATAAAGCTGAAATGCTTGGATTTTGTGATTGACATTAACCACGTTCAGTAATAGAATTATATTCTACAGTTATTGATTTGCTAACTTTTCGGCGTTATGCGTTTCGTTATTTATAACAATTGAAAAGCGACGCGTTTGTTCTGCAGCCTGAAAGGCTGGCAGAGTTAGTCGAAAGGACGAAGGAGAGAACCTCACGATTTTGATTTTCATTTCCTGTTTATGCTAAACGTCTCTGAAGAAATAGCCGGTTTAGCCAAAATTCGTAAGGATTATCATACTTCAATCTGGCATTGTGATACAGGAACCATGCGTGCGACAACAGCCAACGGTCGTTTTGGTGCGCTGCTTCGATAAAGGAGGATTTTTATAAAGTTCTATACCGCAAAGGCCCCTGCATGGTGTAATAAACGTTGGAGGTGAAATATGGCCATTCTCAGAAGATTCCCAGGGTATGTAACCACAATCGTTTTACTTTTCATAATCGTTTCAGCCGCCCAGGCCAAATACAGCGGCGGAACAGGAGAACCTAACGATCCATACCAGATCGCCACGGCAGAGAACCTGATGCTGTTGGGCGAGAGTCCAGAAGATTACGACAAGCATTTCATCCTGACCGCCGACATCGACCTGGATCCCAACCTCCCCCGCCGAAAGATCTTCGATAGGGCCGTCATTGCGCCGGATCCTGATGATACTAATTGGTGGTTTGATGGGACTCCTTTCAGTGGCGTTTTCGATGGCAATGGGCACGCGATCTCTCATGTGAGAATCGTCGGTAGGGACTATCTGGGCCTGTTTGGTCAACTGGGGTGGGGATTTTTGCCTGGTGGAGAGGTAAGAGCCCTGCGAGTGGTGGATGTCCGCATCACTGGCTCAGGCAACTATGTTGCTGGTCTAGCGGGTATCAACCGCGGTACGACAACCCATTGCTCCAGCAGCGGTATAGTTAGCGCCATTGATAGTGTGGGCGGCCTCGTCGGAGCCAACGCCGGTACTGTGACTGGATGTTATAGCACCGGTGCGGTCAGGGGTAGGGAGACGGTTGGTGGACTGGTGGGTCACAACGAGGGCAGCGTGACCCACTGCTACAGCATCGCTACGGTCAGCGGCACCGGTGAGAATGTCGGTGGGCTGGTGGGGCTCAACATCGCTGGTACCATAGCTCGGTGCTACAGCGTCGGGGTTGTCCGAAGCGAAGGCCAGGCAGGCGGTCTCGTGGGAACGAGTGAACCGTTCGGTCGCCCTCAATCTCCTGCGGTTATAACCGAGTCGTTCTGGGATATCCAGACGTCGGGCCAGAGTATGAGCGCAGGCGGCATAGGCCTGACCACACGGGAGATGCAGACGAGCAGTACGTTCTTAGGTTGGGGCAGCTACGGACCATCGTGGACCATCGACGAAGGGCGGGGCTATCCACGCCTTGCCTGGGAAGACATGCCTGGGCAGGTTATTCCCGGGCCAACCTACGCCGGTGGCACGGGCACCGCCCAAGACCCATACCTCATCCTCACAGCAGAGCAGTTCAACTGGATCGGTATCGCCTCCGGTCACTGGGACAAGCACTTCAAGTTGATGGCTGACGTTGATCTGTCGGGCTTTGACGGTAAGGATGGCAGGCCGGCCCTTAATGTCATCGCCCCGGGGCGCGAGTGGTACACGCCCAGTGGCGAGTTTTTCGTGGGCACTCCTTTCTCTGGCGTCTTTGACGGCAATGGCCACAGGGTCTCACATATGACAGTCAAGACCGACGGGTGTGGCGGGTTATTTGGCCGGCTGGAAGGCGAGGTCATGAACCTGGCGGTAGTCGATGTCAATATAACCAGTTCCGGTGGCCCTGTCGGCGGCGTAGTGGCGTGGAACGTCGGTACGCTATTGTGCTGTTGTAGCACCGGTGCAGTCAGCGGCACGTACGGCGTGGGCGGGTCCGTGGGATGGAACGACCTGGGGACTGTGACCCAGTGCTACAGCGAGTGCGCGGTCAGCGGCAATTCGTCTGTCGGGGGGCTGATAGGGCGGAACCGCGGTGTTGCGTCGAATAGCTACAATATCGGCGCGGCCAGCGGTGTTGAGGATGTCGGAGGGCTGGTAGGGCTCAACGATGGTGGCACCGTCACGCATTGCTATGCCATCGGTGCGGCCAACGGTATTGAGGATGTTGGCGGGCTCGTGGGAGGCAACGCATCGGGGGGTGTTTTGCGAAGCTTTTGGGATATGCAGGCCTCAGGCCAGGCTGAAAGTGCCGGCGGCACAGGCAAGACCACTGCCGAGATGCAGATGGCCAAGACGTTCCTTGATGCCGGGTGGGACTTCGTGGGTGAGACGGCCAACGGGAGCGAGGATATCTGGAAGATCGTAGAGGGACTAACCTACCCACTTCTGTCTTGGCAGAAGTACAGCGGTGGGACAGGCGAGCCGAACGATCCGTACCAGATCGCCACGGCCGAGGATCTGATTACCCTCGGCGAGACACCCGAAGATTACGACAAGCACTTCATCCTGACCGCCGACATCGACTTAGATCCAAATCTGCCCGGTCGAAAGGCCTTCGACAGGGCGGTGATTGCACCGGATACTGATCCGAATGACAAGTTCTATGTATTCCAGGGCATCCCTTTTACCGGTGTCTTTGATGGCAATGATCACTCGATCTCGAGCTTGACCATCAAGGGTGAGAACTACGTCGGACTATTTGGCTACTTGGAATTCGGGGCTGAGGTTAAGGACCTGGCCGTGATTGATGTCAACATAACCGGATCAGGTGACTATATCGGCGGGCTGGTGGGGAGCAACGGCTCTCGTTCTTCATCGATGCGTGCTGACCGCGTCGGCGGGACTACGATCCGATGCTACACCACCGGTGCGGTCAGTGGATCTCATGGCGTCGGTGGCTTGATGGGGTACAACGGGGGTACTGTACTCCAATGCTACAGCACTGGTGTGATTATCGGCGAGGTTAACGTGGGCGGGCTGGTAGGAGAGAACGTCTGGGAACACATGATCCAATGCTTCAGTACTGGTGGGGTCAGCGGCACCGATCATGTCGGCGGCCTTGTGGGCTGGAACGGCGGTGTTGTGAAGGACTGCTACACCACGGGTTCGGTCAGTGGGAATTCGTTTGTTGGCGGCTTGGCGGGGGGCTTTCCCACCGGTATCGTAGCCGATTCTTTCTGTGACATCCAAACCTCAGGCCAAGCCACCAGTGCCGGCGGCACGGGCAAGACCACGGCCGAGATGCACGACCCTAACACGTTTATGGCGGCGGGGTGGGATTTTGTCGGGCAACCAGATGGTCCACACGATATCTGGGTTCTGCCTGAAGGCGGCGGGTACCCAATTCTGTGGTGGCAACAATCGCCGCTGCCAAGTCTGCCAAGATTCTCCGGCGGTACGGGTGAACCTAACGACCCTTATCTAATCTCTGAACCGAAGGAACTGAACAGCATTGGGCACAATCCAAGACTTATGAAGTGCTACTTCAAGCTGGTCGCTGATCTTGATTTGGCGGGCCTTCCATACTGTTCGATAGGCGCGGACTACTATCGGTACGACGGCGTGTTTGATGGCAACGGCAAGGCAATCCAAGGCCTCAGTCATAGCCTTTTCGGAGGGGTAGGTGGCGCGATAAAGAACCTGCGATTGATCGATCCCCATTGCGTTGGTTCGCCGGTCGAAGTCAATTATGGCACAATCACCTGTTGCTCCGTTCAGGGAGGGATCATATCAGGCGAGGGCGGCCTAGTGGGGTACAACCACGGCGATCTGATCCGCTGCTATAGCACCAGTGCAGTTGCTGGAAATGGCGGGCTGGTCGGGTCGAACATCGGCACTGTGACCGACTGCTACAGCAGCGGTGCGGTCAGCGGCGGTTCTAATGTCGGCGGGCTGGTGGGGTCGAGCTACGGTATTGTTACCCGCTGCCATAGCACAGCTTCCGTCCACGGTGGCCAGAAAACGGGCGGACTGGTGGGTAGCAATGGTGGCGATATTGTCCACTGCTACAGCACCGCTGCAGTTAGTGGCAATGATTATGTAGGCGGCCTCGTGGGTTACAACAATGATGGTAGCATCACTACAAGCTTCAGCACAAGCGCGGTCAGTGGCAGATCCTCCGTCGGCGGGCTCGTGGGTTACAACAGGGATGGTAGCATCACTACAAGCTTCAGCACCGGCACAGTCAGTAGCAGTGGATTTAATGTCGGCGGGCTGGTGGGGTACAACGAGTACTACGGTACTGTGACCCATTGCTACAGCACAGGTGCGGTCAGCGGCAATTATTGTGTCGGCGGCCTCGTGGGCTGGAACGCAGGTTATTTGAGAATTTGTTTCTGGGACATCCAGACCTCAGGCCAAACCAAGAGTGCTGGCGGCACGGGCAAGACCACAGCCGAAATGCAGACGGCCAGTACTTTCCTCGAAGCCGGCTGGGACTTCGTAGGCGAGACGGCCAACGGCACGGAGGACATCTGGTGGATGCCGGAGAACGATTATCCAAAATTATGGTGGGAACTCATTCCTGAGAATTGATTTATACTAATTCCTTTGGCGTCTCAGGTGTACTTTGTCGGACGGTTACCTATATTCGATGTCCAAAGTGTGCGACAATTTATCGAGGGGGCAGAGGGCACATCTGGCTTTTGGCCTGCAGAATTCTTTACCCACTCGTACCAGCAATGCGTGGTACTCATTGAAAAGCTGTATATCCTGCGGTAAATTCGACTCAAACAATTCTCGTAACTGTTCATAATCAGCGTCCGGCCCGATTAGTCCGTGCCGGCAAACGATTCTGGCGGTATAGGCGTCCACTACGAAAACGGGTCTGTCGAAGGCATAAAGTAAAATTGAATCGGCGGTCTCTCGACCGATGCCCTTTATCGCCAAAAGCTCGGCCCTTAGCCGGTCGGTGTCAATGCTTTCAAGGTTCGACAGCTCGCCGTCATAATTGTCAAAGAGCCAGTCTATGAAGTTTTTGAGCCGGCTGGCTTTTATATTATAATAACCGGCCGGCCGGATAAGCTTGGCGAGCTGTACGGTATCAAAGTGACGAAGTTTTTTTGGGGTAAGGCAGTTAGCGGATTTCAGATTTGTTATTGCTTTTACGACGTTGGCCCAGCTTGTGTTCTGGGTAAGTATTGCCCCTGTGATTATCTCGAACTGAGTTTCACCGGGCCACCAGTGCTGAGGGCCGAACGCATCATAAAGCAATCGATAAATCTCAGTTAATGCTTCACTGGTCATTATACAACATTTACGCTTGTTTTTACATCTTCGTTACTTGCTGAGTTTAACTATTGTTTTTTCGGCTTATTTCAATTAGACTCTGCAAAAATTCGGTGGTAGAAATCAAGAAACGACTACAAAAGGCGTGAAAAACTAAAACATTAAAACGGCAAAAGTAACAAACAGCTTACAAAATGAAAAACAAGAACAAGTACAGCACGGGTCAATTGTTTAACTTTGCAAAAGATTCCTATCTGGAGAGAACATCGCGGCCGATTTATGCTATGGTTTTTCTGCTGCCGTTCATTATATTCTACGAGGTGGGGACTTTTTGCATAAATACCGATATTCTGAACCAATCGCAGATTCGTGTAGTGGCATTTGTTTGGCTACAGAACCTGCTTGAGTCGTTAGGTTTCGGCGGTAAGCTTGCATGGGTGGCGCCTCCTTTAGCGGTTGTAGTGATTTTAACAGCGCTGCAAATCACATCAGCTAAACAGTGGCGTTTCTGGATTGGCGATATTTTGCCGATGACGACCGAGTGTATTCTGCTCGCGGTGCCGTTGATTGTCCTGACATTATTCCTAAGCAGCTCGACTGGGCCGGAGGGTAATATTAGCTGGTTTGACGGCAGCGTGATACAAGCAAAAGCAGAGTTGATACAGAGCTACCCTTCGGTCACCGGCAGTAGTTTGTGGCCATTGAGCGCCGTGGCCGGCAACATTAAGCCCGGTCAGTCGCTGCTTGCAAACATTGTTACCGGAATAGGAGCTGGAATTTACGAAGAGCTTGTTTTTCGTCTGATTTTGATATGTCTATTAATGCTGTTATTTCAGGACCTCTTGAGACTTACTCATCTTAAATCAATCATACTCTCAATTCTCATTTCGGCGGCATTGTTCAGCGCACATCATCATGTAGTCTTTGTGGGCGGGCAGCTCGGACTAACCGCTGCTTTTAACTGGACGGAGTTTTGCTTTCGTACAATAGCGGGTATTTATTTTGCAATCCTTTTTGCAATTCGTGGCTTCGGGGTTACAGCCGGAACTCATGCCTTTTACGATATCATTGCTACTATTATTAACGTGGTTTTTTTTCGGCAGTGAAAATCAGCCGCCAATCGGATTTTTTCTATTTTTTCAAAAAAAATTTGCTGCTGTTAGTCTTTTAGGTTGGGGAGCTTGCAAAACAATCGTCCCATAAGTGCCAAAATCGCCCTTATCAGTACTGATATAAGGCTTGAATATATGAGCTTATTTTAGTATAATAGAGTAAAATTAGAAGCCGGTATCTGTGTCTGGATTGTTGTGATGGAATCACCGCAAATCAATGTAGCTGTTGAAGAATTGATGTTCAGCCTGTTTCAGAGACCTCTGCATCCGGAGCTTTTCCAGATTTATGCCAGCCGAGACTTAATTACTGAAAAGTACGAGGCGATTATCTGGATTACAGGATGCACTCATGTTGTCAGCGTCTTTGCCGGTGACATTTGCCTTGCCGAGGTTGTAAGCATACCTGGCCAGATGCTCCCATCTCGAGGTTTGATTGAACGTTTTCAATTCCGAGGCCCAAGGACTCATAAATGCACTTTGAGCCAGGGAATAAGTTATATGACCGATTTTCAGGTTGAGAAGATGAGTCCGGGTTTATATCAGCAGAGCCATACCGACCTTGAGCGTTTCGCGCGGAATCGGGGCGTTTTTGTAAAATTCCCCGAGCTGGAAATTGGCAACCTCCAGCCGTTCTGCTATGTTGATTTCGAGGCCCGACAAACTGAATTGCACATTCACACGTTCGCTGCTTATCCTGACCAGGTAACGATGATTAAGACCCAATCATTGTTCGATTTTTCAGCAATATGAAAATCAGGTCCGTTTAGCTGTTCTGCATCTGAACGTTTCGTTTTAACACGTCCAGTTTTCCGTGAATCTCCTCAGACATTCTGCTGTTCGGAAATTCTTTGATAATATGCTGGCCGATGTTGAGTGCAGTGGTCCACTGCTTTTCGGTAACGGCGATGGAGAATTGCACTCCGAGATTGTGCAGCTTTGTCCGGAAAACGTCCCTGGCTGCCTCCTGAAGTGCTAATCCTTCATTAGGGGTAAGGAAAAGGTCGAGCTCTTTTAGAATATCCAGGCTGCGGTCGGTTTCCTGGGCTTTTATGGCATCGTCCCACGCAGCCAGGAGTATTTTTTTCCGCTCCTGCTTTTTATCAAGCAGAATTTGTCGCATCGACTTTGCCTGTTCGCAATACGGATAGGCCTTAATCAGTCCTTCAATCTGGGCGCTTGCTCTGACCCACTGACAACTGTCAAGCAGCTTTTCGATATGTACTATCGCCTGATTTATCCGTTCCTGGTCGGTCGCAGTATGGTATTGTTCCACCTGTGTTCTTAGTTGCTCAGCCAGCTCCTCATATTCAGGACGCTTGGCAATTTCATCGATTATTTGCTGAGCGGCATCAAAATCCTGCTGCTGGAGCTTCTCAAGAACGGCCTCCCGCAATGATTGTCTGTCCACGTCGCGAAATGCAATCGCCTTTGCTGTTTCGCTGACGCGGGTGCTGTGATTAATTTGTGTCAGCCCTGCGTGAATCTTCTCGAGGGCCCCGGTAACTTCTTCAAGTTTTGAGCTATTGTCCCGAAGCGTCTCAAGTATGTTAAATAACTTAGATAGCATTGCCAGAAGCGCGCTCAAAAACACAAGGCCGCCGAGCATCAATACCAACTGCCGCAGCAGGTTTGTTTCTTCTGCCTGGAAAATGTCGGTGAACATTGTAAGCAGAACAACGATTACTAATGCAACGCAAATAATAACAATATGCCATTTGAATCGCTGTAAGAAGCTATCTTTCTGCGAGTTCATAACCTTCCTTATTATGAAAAAAGGTCTTTTTTTTACAGCTCATCTATAAAATATTATAATATAAAAAAATACTGCTTTTGTCAATAATTGAAGGGCAATAGCCCAAAAAATTATAGTTTTACAAGGGGCTGAAAAGTTGGCCGTGTATAATATTTTCACCTTTTTGAGCCATTCTTAACCGTTGACTGTCAACCGGTCGGCTTTAATCAGCGTAGTAGTTTGTATGGAGCGAATGTATATGGGTAATATTATAAAATAATAAGGGGGCAGCAATTATGAAAGCCATTAAATGCGTGCTTGTTTTAACGGCTGTAATGATAACCGCGGCTGATTGCCGGGCAGTGAATAAAGCAACTGCAGGCGAAAAAACCGATAAACAGCTCGTTATGGCGGGAAATAATCAATTTGCCCTGGAGCTTTATGCAAAGCTCCGCAGCAAAGAGGGAAATCTGTTCTTCTCGCCTTACAGTATTTCGACAGCTTTGGCTCTTACCTACGCCGGTGCGCGAGGCCAAACAGAATCGCAGATGACCGGCGTGCTGCACTTTCCTGTTATTACAAAGCCGGGCACAGAGTTGTCATCGACGCTTATACCGGACCGACAAAAATTTGCTTCGGTGTTTGCAGAGATTATTAAAGACCTGAACGACAAAGGCAAAAAAAGTGGCTATGAGCTTCGTATCGCCAACGCCCTTTGGGGCCAGAAGGGTTATGGATTCCTTGAAGAGTTTCTGGAGCTTATCAAAACTAACTATGATGGACAGCTAAATGAAGTTGACTTCGTAAGGGCCACCGAGACCGCACGCAAGACCATTAATACCTGGGTAGAAAAAAAGACCAACGATAAGATTAAAAATCTCATCCAGAAAGGTGTACTTGACTCGATGACTCGGCTGGTCTTGACAAACGCTATTTACTTCAAGGGCAACTGGGCAAGACAGTTCAAAAAAGATAGAACAAAGGAGGCCCCATTTACCCTTGCCGACGACCGGAAAGTGGACGTTGCAATGATGAATCAGACAGCCCCGTTCAGATATATGGAAACCGAAGATTTCCAGGGCCTTGAGCTGCCGTACGTGGACGATGAGCTGTCGATGATTATTTTGCTTCCGAAGGAATTTAACGGCCTGGATGAATTTGAGAAAACACTCACAGTCGAGAACCTTTCAAAGTGGCTTGGCGAGCTGCACAAACTCGAAGTCATCGTTTCAGTCCCGAGGTTCAAGATGACAAGCCAGTTTGGTTTGGCTTCTGTGCTCGAGTCAATGGGGATGATAGATGCCTTTTCACCAAACGCTGATTTTTCCGGGATGAATGGGAAAAAAGACCTTTTCATATCAGCGGTAATCCACAAGGCCTACGTCGATGTAAATGAAGAAGGCACCGAAGCAGCGGCGGCAACGGCTGTAACTATGAAGCTAACATCGGTTGGGCCGGCTGAAATACCGGTTTTTCGAGCCGACCATCCGTTTCTGTTCTTGATTCAGGAGAAACAGGCCGGCAGTATTCTCTTCATCGGTAGAGTAACTGACCCAACCAAAAACGGACAATAGAACGCAAAACCATCGAACCCATTCGACCCCTTAGGTTATGCAGCACCTTCATAAAGCGATTGAATACCTTAAATTCAGGTAATGAACACCGTATTTGCGCAAAATCAAAGTTCAAATTCCACGCCAAATCTGAAATCGGGCGACCCTCAAGAAAAGGGAGAACTGACGTGGAAAGTTTGATTTATTACACAGCTACCGATTATGCTCTTGAGGTTCTCAGGCCGTCAAATGCAAGCTCTGCTGCTCCTTTCTTCGTGGTAGTGCGTAATACACAATACACATTACCCAAGACGAAAACACTCAAAAAAGTTTGTTCAGAAAATAAGCCCAAGCCTTTTCAAACAGACCATTTATGCATCTGTGGATAGTTAAAAACTTTCGATGTTCTGCCTAAGAAATTTTCTTGCAGTTGGGGCACAGATTTGGTATAAAATAAGATGATGCGGATTTGGAGCTTTTTGTTTTTTTGCCAAAGCAGCAATTACATAAGTTTTCACAGAGGAGCAGTTTCATCAAGTCATAATTATCGTCTTTTTTACCTTTTTAAGAAGGAGGATTGTTATGTACAGAAGAAATGTTTGGTATGTTTCTTTTATTTTGACCATGCTTTTTGTTACAGGCGCAGCTTTCGGGCAAACCATTAAAATTAATTTTCAGCCGAGTACTGTTAAGATAATACCAACCGGTTATCTGCCCGATTATGGTGATGTTTTTGGCGATAGGGGCAATGGCTATAGTTATGGTTGGGACCGGAGCATCGCCGGTGATATGCGCGTGCGCGGAGCCGGAACCGATCCGTATAAAACATTGGCACAGATGCAGGAGGGAGGGGTGCCCAAAACATGGGAGATAGAATTACCCAACGGCATATACAATTTATTTATAGCGTGTGGCGATCCTTCGTATAATGACCAGATCAATACACTTGATGTGGAAGGCGTCCTTATAACCGACCAGAACGGCCGCAGCTACTTGGACGAATACCCAGATGTGAGGGTCACGGTAAGCGATGGTCGTTTGACAATCAAGCCGGCCCCAAACGGACAAAAATGCAAGATTGAGTTCCTGCACATTACTCGTGTTGAAATGGTCAAAGCCTACGGTCCTATCCCGGCTGATAAAGCCATTCATACGGATACATCAGTGAATATTAGATGGACACCCGGTGATTATGCAGCTTCACACAGTGTGTACTTCGGTGATAATTTTGACCAGGTCAATAATGGTAGCGGTGATACATTTAAGGGCAATCAGCTTGAGACATCTTTTGTTGTGGATAGTCTTACCGCCAGCACGACTTACTACTGGCGAATCGATGAGGTCAATGACCTCCGTCCAGACAGTCCCTGGAAGGGCGATGTCTGGAGCTTTAGTCTTCCCGTTGCTACCGCTTATAATCCGGATCCACCTGATGGGGCCGATTTTGTACATACAGATGCGACACTTAGCTGGACCGGCGGTTTTGGCGCGCAGTCGCACACTGTATATATTGATGACAATTTTGATGATGTGAACGATGCCACTGGAGGCACCCCTCAGGAAGAGACAACCTATACTCCCGGTATTTTTGCAAAAAAGACGACATATTTTTGGCGGGTGGATGAGTTTGACGGTGTGAACACACATAAGGGCGATATCTGGAGCTTTACAACAATACCGTATGTGCCGATTACCGACCCTAATCTACTTTGCTGGTGGAAGTCTGACGAGATTATAGGTGACAGTATCATTGATTACTCCGGCTATGACAATTTTGGAGATGTTCATGGTGCATCATTTGAGATAGCCGGCAACGTCGGTGCCGCGCTGTACTTTGGCGGTGACGGTGACTATGTAGTTGATGAAGATGCTGAAGGATACATCAATGGTTTGGATGCTATAACGGTCTGCATGTGGATAAAGGCCGATCAGGTTGGCACAGATCGTGGTATTATCGACTGTGTGGAACCGGATGGCAAAGACCAAAGGGTGACTATTCGCCATGACGCATCCGGTGCAAACTGGGGAGGTAGGTTAGTATTCAAAATGGCGGTTACATCGACATTAGGTCCCAATAATACTTATGAGCAGCAATTGGAAAGCTCCAACAACAGCCAAACCACAGAATGGCAGCATATTGCGCTTGTCTGGAAAAGCGCAGACGTGATAAGATTCTATATTAATGGAAGAGAAGATACACCATCAGGCAGGACCGAACCAAATGAGAACAGTGGAACTATCACGGGTTGCCAGAAATTGATAATCGGCAAGGGCGCTATGGATCAGGGTACCACCGCCGGATGGAAAGGCATGATTGATGATGTCCGTATCTACAACGTTGCACTTGCTGAGAATGAAGTCAAACAGGCGATGAGAGGCGAATCAGATCTCGCCTGGAATCCAAGCCCGGCGAATGGCTCAATGCCGGACTTAAAGAATGCGTTGCCTCTTAACTGGGCCCCCGGCGGTAATGCTATAGAGCATTATATCTATTTCGGCACTGATAGAGATTCCGTGTCCAGCGCTGACACATCCGATACAACAGGTATATATCGTGGTCGTCAGGCTGATACCAGCTATACGCCTCCCGAAGGTGTTCAATGGGGCACTGGGCCTTACCATTGGCGGGTCGATGAATACAATACCGATGACACTATCAGCAAAGGCAGGCTATGGCAATTTATAGTGGCGGACTTCGTCTTCGTGGAGGATTTTGAAGACTATAATGACTATGAGCCAAACAGGATATTTGACGCATGGATGGATGGCTGGGGTACAACAACAAACGGTGCTGTTGTTGGTTATGATAATCCGAATTTCTTCGCTGGGGAGCACTTCGTCGAGACTACTGATGTCCACAGCGGTTTTCAGTCGATGCCTTATTTCTACGACAACACCACCTCCAAGAGCTCCGAAGCGTCATTGTCACTGACTTATCTGCATGACTGGACTGAGCAAGACGTTAAGGTACTGACGCTTTGGTTCAAGGGCTATCCGGCGGGGTTCAAAGAAGGACCTACTGGAACCTACACAATGGCTGCCTCAGGCGCAGATATCTGGGGTACGGCTGATGAGTTTCGTTTTGTGTACAAACAACTTTCTGGTCCTGGTTCGATTTCAGCAAAGGTAATCAGTGTTGAGAATACCCACGAACAGGCCAAGGCTGGCCTGATGATTCGACAGAAGCTTGATGCAGGATCGAAATTCGCAGCAGTATATATTACTCCCAGTAGTGGATGCAAATTCCAGGGTAGGCTGACTCCGGCCACGGATGCTACCAGTGACACCTCAGTAGCAACACCTGAGCAAAGGTCAATCACGGCACCGTGCTGGATTAAAATAGAGCGTGACAGCTCCGACAACTTTAACGGTTATTACTCCGAGGACGGTGTCAACTGGCAGCCTCTTGTTTGGAATCCGCAAAATATTCCAATGCCTGCAGATGTGTATATAGGATTAGCACTAACCAGCCACAACGTTAATGCAATCTGCAAGGCTCAATTCTCAGACGTTAAAACAACCGGCTCGGTTACCCCTGCGACCTGGACAGATGAGGTTCTCGGCACCGAGATGATTAGTAACGACACTGAACCAATGTATGTGGCTCTCAATGGCAGTGCTGTGGTCTATCACGACAATCCGAATGCGGCCCAGATAGATACCTGGACGGAATGGAATATCGACTTGCAGGAATTTGCAAATAAGGGCATCAATCTGACCAGTGTAGAAAAAATCACTATCGGCTTTGGTAACAAGAGCAATCCGCAGGTCGGTGGTTCAGGCAAGATGCTCTTCGATGATATTAGGTTGTATCGGTCGGTTCGTGGGATTTCTAAGCCGTAACAATTGTCTGGCGGAACATTTATGATGGTGGCTGGCATATAATTAACCATCGTTTGGATAGTTTATTTAATGCTGATTGACACCATTTGGCGGGAACTTTCAATGGTATCGAGCTTAAAATATATATTGACGGCGTACCACAAGCTACTGGTAGATATGTAGGGTCTATAGCCAGTAGTACTTTCAATGTCAATATAGGAAAAAACAGCGAGGTACCACATCTTTTAATGTTCTTGCCTGTTACTATAACTGGGCAGTTCTCAACAACGGTGCGAGCGACTTTTTCCGGCACCTGAGCAACATCGGGGGCCGTTTTACCCCCTTTTTTGGCACGGTCGGTGGGGTTTGGACCGATACAGTCCCCCCCGCCCCGGTCAATACCGGGCGCTGAGCGCTCAACTTTGGCCTACATGCGGACAGGATTTTGATTGCCAATCCCTTAACTGCTGGCTCATAACCCGGAGGTCAGAGGTTCGAAACGCACCCCCGCTATGAACCTACGACCACGGTTGTACAGAAGCAGCAACGGACAGCGGGAAGGAGCTGGGTGTTGGGAGTTTTGGGAAAGGCTTGACGGAAAACGTCAGCCGTTCCTCAACAGTGTCAAGTACCTTGCTTCTTCGGTGGAGGATTATTTCTTTTTTTGCTAAGCTCTTCTGGCTCTCCGGTTTTAAAAATACTCTCAGGCGGTTTTGATCGTGAAGCTGGCAGGTAAGTTGAGCTTTCGACCCACCAAATCTTCGCCTTTCCTTTTTGAGACGAGTAAAGCAGGGTCCTCGAACCGGAATCTCCCAACACAAAAAGAGTCTCCGCAGGAAAAGACTTTGCCTCTGCCGCTTGAAGCTCGATTACAGGGTATTTGTTAGACTTGACCAAGTAACCATATAAACAAAAAGACAACACAACAAACAGTAGAAGGAAGTAGAAACCTAAAACCAGGAGTCCCCGCCTCACAGCAATTTTCAGTTTGGACACATCTTTTGATGATTTTTGCTGATAAGACGATTTGACAATATATCGAACCCATCACCAGAAACAAATCGCTGCCAAAAAGAATAACATGCCGTACAGCCAGTTTTGCAGATGGACATAGTGATTACAAAAAATGGAAAGGCATCGACACAATAAAACGTGGCAGAAGTCTCGAACGAGGCCACGCCGGGGCAGGCTGGGTCCCTGATACCTATGACGGCTTTCAGGATTTGTATTGGATACAAAAGGCTACCTGGGGAAAATTAGGTTATACTCCAAGTCATTAACAGATTCTCCTTAACGATGATTTGTCTTGAGGAGCACCAAATTTATTCGCCCTATGTTAACAAAAACCAAAGGGGCCTACACCTAATCGGTATAGGCCCCAAATCAACACGAATCTGCTATATCAACCACGCTCCCATATCTTTCTTCACAAGAAGAAACGGGGGGCATTCACATCCCGGTTTATGGTATCGGGCGATATATACGAATATCATCAAAGTACATCATACCCGAACCGCCAGCCACCGGATTGTTCTTGTCGCCAAAACCAATAGCAATAGTGTTGACGCTGGCCAAGTTCACGCCCTGGTCTGCAAATGCCTGTAGGTCGATAGTCCAACGGGCCCACTTATTTATCTGTGCTGCATTTGGATTTTCGTGAGTAACTACTGCATTGCCATTGAGAGCAACATACATCGGCTCAGCAGCATTATCCGAATTGCCTCTGAACCAGATTGACAATACTCCTACACCGTCCTCGGTCCAGTCACGCGGATAGGTCAGCGTCTTCTCCACCTCTGAGTACTTGAGGATGCTGTTATCATACCAGAATGGCATCGATTGATTGCCTCTGTGAACGATAGTTTCCTCGGTAAAAGAATTAGTGTTTTCGTCACCTACAGCAGAGCCGGTTCCGTTACCGGGATAGGCTGGTTCGTTACCATGCGCGGCATAGCCAAGCCCGTCTTTCCAGGTGTACCATATCTGGTTGTCACCGGAATCGTAGTCCTCGAAATCATCCACGACAAGGAAGTCGGCTGTTGTAAAGCTCCAGAGGATGCCCGGCCAGGGACTGTCGGGATTGACAGTATTGACCTCATCAACACGCCAGTAGTAGGTGACATCCAGGTCGAGTTTTCCGGGGTCATAGCTCTCAGCACCAAGGGCCCTGGTGCATTTATACTCCGGTGAGCCGATATCGGCATTTTTCACGGCATCTTTATCAGTGCCGAAGTATAACTGGTGCGAAGCGGCAAAGATACTCGGCGACCAGGTAATAATCTGTGTCCTCTTTACATCAACAGCGCCATTAGCGGGGTTGGGATTTCCGACGGCGCCCTCAGTAGTAAAGCTCCAGACATCGCCTTTATGGGTTTCGACAATATCAAACTCATCGACCCGCCAGTAGTAAGTTTGAGCCAATTTAAGTGTGCCGGGGTCATAGGTCGTAACTCCTTGAGGAAGGCCCCCAGCGGCATCGTTCACATCGTCAAAATTGTCACCAAAATATACGGTGTGTAGTTTCGAACCGAAACCTGCCGTCCACCTCAGAGTTACATCCGGGTCTACCTGCTCAGCAGCATCAGCCGGATTCGGCGCATAGGCGGTCTTGGGTGGAATACTAAAGCTCCATACAGGGCCCTTCCAAGGACTATTCGGCTCGGCGTCATTGACCTCGTCGATTCGCCAGTAGTAAGTCGTGCCCGGAACAAGGCCGTCCGGAAAAGCAAACCCGGGAAAACCAACAATATAATTCGCCGTGGCCTGATTGCCTCTGAATGTCTCACCGGTGCCGTCATTTACATCATCAAAATTATCGCCGAAGTACACATCGTGCGAGAGAGCAAGATCTCCCGGCTTCCAGATAAGACTAACCCATGTATCCGGATGTAGGGCGCCATCCTCCGGAATGGGTCTCGAAGCCAAGGATTTATCTCCGAGATAAGGTGGGACATAGTCGCCTTCGTACCATCTTGCGCCATCTATCCAGAAATCACCAACTGCAAAACCTATGTGGAGTGAGACGGTCGGTGGACTGACGTCCTCAGTAAAAACAGGAGTCGTTACGCTATATTCTACCCATTCTTCAGTCATGGTGAAGGTCTGCACACCATATGCCGTCCATGGATCTTGATTCAGTTCCGGCTTGAGCTCGATCTGCAGTGTACCTGTCTTGCATTTGAGAAAGACGGAAAAAGTGTATTTCTTGCCTTCTTCAAAAACAACTCCTGAGGGGTACAGACCAACATTCCAGTAATCTGCAGGTGGTTCAGGAACCATAACATGCAGACAAAAATTCCCCTCAATCGGGTCTTCGCGAACCGCTGCGTCCTCCAATTCTTCAACCACTTCTATGGTAACGCTACCCCATGTGCCCCACGGCGAAAAAACACCATCCTCAAAGCCACCGTTAACCAGTAGATTTTCGGCTTCTTGTGCGTGGCTTGGACTGAATCCAATAAATCCTATCAACAAAACTGCTGTCAACCAGACTACTTGAGTTCTCATGATATATCCTCCTATAAAAAAGTTACGATAACGACGACTATTCGATAAACTACGATGATTCCGTGACTTTGAGGAGCAAAATCCGCAGATAACCTTATACTCGGATATAATATTCACCGATTATATTTATACTAAATCAGACACTTTCTCATCAAGGATAAACTATACTTTTAGGGGGATTTTGTGTTAATATTTTTGAGAACTATTTTACACCTCCCAACAAATTTATCCGACGTTTTTGCATGGAAGCAATCCCAAAATAATGAATAGACAAAAGTCAATTAAACCGGGGTCCATACTGAATTTATCAGTATAGGCACCGAATTGACATAAATCCGCTTGTCAACTAAATCAAATCTTACGGTGCTGGTTCTTGCGGCTGAGGATACAGACGAATATCGTCAAAGTACATCGTGCCTGAACCACCAGCCTGTGGGTTTTTCTTATTGCCTAATCCGAGGGCAATAGTATTGATGTTGACCAGGTTCACGCCCTGGTCGGCAAAGAGCTGCAGGTCGATGTTCCATCGGGTCCACTCTTCTATCTGTGCTGCATTAGGATTATCGTGAGAGACCACCGCACTGCCATTGAGAGCAACATACAGCGTCTCGGTAGCGTTAGCTGAAATGCCCCTGAACCAAATCGTCAGTCTGTTGACACCGTTCTCAGTCCAGTCACGCGGATAAGTCAGCGTCTTCTGTGCCTCCGAATACTTCAGGACACTGTTGTCATAGAATAAAGGCATCGACCTGCCGCCTCCGTGAACGATGGTTTCCTCACAATAAGAACCCGTAGTTTCGTTGCCAACCATTGAACCGGTCCCGTTACCAGCATAGGCTGGTTCTGTACCATGCGCGGCATAGCCAAGCCCATCTTTCCACGACCACCATATCTCGTTGTTGCCAACGTCGTAGTCCTCAAAATCGTCCACGATAAGGAAGTCGGCTGTCGTAAAACTCCAAACAGGGCCTACCCAGGGACTGTCTGGATTAGCATTATTGACTTCATCAACACGCCAATAGTAGGTGACATTCCATAGGAGTTTTCCGGGGTCATAGCTCTCGGAACCGAGGTTTCTGGCACCTTTATACTCTGGTGAACTTGTATCGGCGTTTTTTACGGCATCTCTATCATCTCCGAAAAAGACCTGATGCGAAGCAGCATAGACACTCGGCGACCAGGTAAGAATCGGTGTATGCTTTACATCAACAGCGCCATTAGGGGGGTTAAGGCTCACAACAGCGCCTTGAGTAGTAAAGCTCCAGACGTCGCCTTTATACGTGGTGGGGGGGTCGAACTCATCAACTCGCCAGTAGTAAGTCTTAGCCAATTTAAGTGGACCGGGAGTGTAAGATGTACTTCCAAGGGGCATACCCATAGTGGCATTGTTGACATCATCAAAATTATTGCCGAAGTATATATAGTGCAGTTTTGAGCCGAAGCCGGTCTTCCAGATGAGCCTGACATTCGGGTCTACAAGCTCGGCACCATCAGCCGGGCTTGGATTGTATGCGGTCTTGGGAGGAATACTAAAGCTCCAGACGTTACCTTTCCACGGGCTTTCCGGGTGCGTATCATTGACCTCGTCAACCCGCCAGTAGTAGGTCGTCCCTATAGTAAGGCCATCCGGGTAAGGAAAGCCGGGAAATCCAACAACATAATACGTAGAAGGCTGGTTGCCTTGGAATGCGCTTTCGGCTCCGGCACTCACGTCGTCTAAATTATCAGCGAAGTACACATTATGCGAAAGTGCATAAGCTCCCGGATCCCAGCTAAGGCTCACCCAAGTATCGGCAAGTATAGCACCATTAGAAGGGTTGGGATTAGCGGCGATGAAATTTGTCGGTCCAATCACGGGCGATATGTACTGGCTGGAGATGACTTCTGGGCCCGCTCCAATACCTGGTCCTCCCCATCCAACAGCTACGCCGTCGCCACCGGTCCCTTCCTTAAACAACACATCGACATAATACTTCTGACCGGCTTCGAGCCTGACAGGGTCGGACTTCTGGTCGTCAGGGAATTTGGCCCATTCGCGTGCGCCGGTCCACTGTGTGCCGGGCACCTGGCACATCATAACCACATTGGATGAGTCGAAATTCGTGCTCAACCAAAATTGGCTGCCATTGTCGCCGGTAATCCAGAATGTGTAATCACCGGTGGCTGGCGGGTAGATGTAACCTTGAAGCCTGGCTCCATAGTTGTCTACGTCACCCTGCCAAAGATTTGTCGGCTTCGTTTCTTGTGGCAACTCCACGGAATCTACCATTGCGCTGCCTGTAGGATTGTCCGGAAAGTTTGGATTGTTAACGAGGTCGGTTACTGCATTGCCGCCCCCTATGTCGAACCACCATTCGAGCAGAAACTCGCCGGTAGGCTGGCCAGCGGTGTTTCCAACTATCCCCAACACCAAAACAAAAAAAGCCGAATAAATCGATTTTTTATACATAATAGTCCTTCTTAAAAAAGTTAAAAAAACCAGCGACTGATAATAATTTTTGCACTCGCCACATTTTATATCAACAAGGTAATTTTTTATTTGATACACCTCCTTCTTTCAAGAGCCCGATATTAGCAGTTAATTAAAATATAGATTCTTTCATCAAATAAACTTTATTTATATCAAATTAGCGACCTTTCCGTCAAGGAAAATCTCTAAATTATGTATTGGTAAGCCTTTTTTATCGTACTATACAATCCGGTTCGATGTATAGCTTACAAATAACACTTGAGTAGAGATTGAAAAAGTCAATTATATTCTAAACGATTTCCCTGTATGGTCGATGCTACTCTGGCTGGGGGCCGTGGCGACTGCAGATTGGAATTCCTTATCACAAGGGTTGTAAACTTTAGATTGGGCTTGAGTTATAGCTGTCACTGTGATATGTATAAAAGGAGAGCAAAATTATTTCCTATGAAAGGTCATTATTAGAACGGCTGCACCATGACCACAGAGCATAGTGATAGCAGTAATAAGTCATCCTCAAACAGGCTAACACGCAAGAACCGAAGCAGCAAGAAAGACCGTTCACATAAAATAGCACCCGACGAACGTGCTGGACGCAGGAAGGAAGAGCAGCAAAGAAACAAACAAGGAGCGCTGCCAAAACAAGTTAAGAGATGGCGTCTCTGGATGTTTCGTGTTATTGCGAGTACTGTTTGTCCAGCTTTACTTTTATTGTCGTTGGAAATTACCCTGCGCATAGTCGGCTTCGGGTATCCAGCCACATTGTTCGTCGAAACGGAAAGAAAAGAAATTTTGACTATCAATGAATGGTTTATCTGGTTTTATCACAAGCAGAGAAGTACCAGACCTCATCCGTGCCTGGTTTCGGCCGCTAAGCCCGAAAACACGATTCGCGTCTTTGTCTTGGGAGAATCCGCTGCGATGGGCACACCGGACCCTTCTTTCGGCTTTGGGAGAATACTTGAGGTCATGCTGCAACGGTATTTCCCAAATCATCGGGTGGAGGTGGTTAATGCAGCCATGCGGGCAATTAACTCGCACATTATTGTCCCCATATCGCGCCAGTGCGCAGGGTTGAAGCCGGACCTCTTTGTCGTTTACGTAGGAAACAACGAAGTAATGGGGCTGTACGGACCAGAAACTTTCTTGGGTCGATATCCGATTCTCATTTCTGCGCTTCATCAGGTCAAGCAGACTCGAATTTGCCAACTGCTCAGAATGGGGATAAAACGCGGTTTATCGGCCTTCCTACCCAAAGAAGATACCCAGACAATGGAGTTCTACAGGCAACACAGAATTGCTTTGGATGACCCGAGAAGAAAAGCTGTTTATCGCAATTATCGAGATAATTTGGTGCAAATCTGTGACAATGGACTTGAGTCAGGGGCAAGCATGCTTATTTTGACAGTTCCTGTCAATCTGCGAGATTGTCCTCCACTCGCTTCGCTACATCGCAAGGGTTTGACAAGTCAAAACCTTCATCAGTGGGAATCCTTTTACCATGATGGAATTGAGCATGAGAATAAACAGAACCTTGTAGAAGCTATAGCATGTTATCTCAAAGCGGCAGCGGTTGACAGTAATTACGCTGAATTGCATTTTCGTCTTGGAAGATGCTATTTAGCGACCGGCGAAATAAAAGCTGCAAAAGAGCATTTTTCCCTCGCGAGGGACTGGGATGCACTACAGTTCCGAGCAGACTCACGCTTTAATGAAATAGTTCGTCAAGTTGCTGAAGAGTATGGCAGTAAAAAGGTCTATCTCATCGATGCTGAAAGCGCATTTGCAGTCAGTGACCGATGTTGGGATGGTGTTCCGGGCAGCGAGTTATTTTATGACCACGTCCATTTTCAGTTCGAGGGGGACTACGAGCTTGCAAAGGTCATCCTACCGACGGCAATTCGCGCTCTCCAACAAAACCAAGGTCTTGTTCCTTCGTCTTCAGCCTGCATCCCGTCACGCGATGAATGTGCAAGAAGATTGGCTTTCACTGGCTGGGATAAGGTTAATACCGCTGCCGCCATGGTAAAAATGACTGCCCTGCCTCCCTTCACGGACCAGCTCGACCATTCTTTTCGCCAATCCCGAGCCGAACAGGAAATTTCACAGGTTATGAGCCGCATTGACGAGAAATTCGTCAGCGAGGTTCTTCAAGCCTATCATGATGCGATCCGGACTAATCCGGACGACTGGCATCTCCGTTACAACTTAGGTACCTTCTTTTACCAACTGGAACGATTCCCAGAAGCGGTGGAACACATTGAATATGTAGTGAACATTTTTCCGCACGTCAGTCCCTACCGGACTCTCCTCGGTTATGCCCTGGCGCGAGCAGGTTACCTCGACCAAGCAATAGGTCATTTTCGTCAGGTTTTGGAATGTGACGCACAGTACGAGCCGGCTAAAGAAGCGTTAGATTGGTCGCTTCAGCAAAAAAGAGAACGGGCGGTTCCGACGCTTCGGCCCTGATAGCCAGACTTGATAAGGGGAGCATAAACCTTACAAGAAGCTGCCGCTCACGCCCTATGTGATGCCAAAACAAGTGTTCTCTGGCGTTACCGCCCAAAACAAGAGGGCCCATACCGAATCATTCAGCATAGGCCCCGAGTTCATATAAATTTGCAATATCAACTACACAATTAATGCAGCTTGCTATTTACGGTGCTGCAGGCTCTGGAACGTATAGACGAATATCGTCGAAGTACATTGTACCTGAACCACCAGCGACCGGATTCTTCTTATTGCCTAATCCAAGGGCAATCGTATTAACATTGGCAAGGTTTACGCCCTGGTCCGAAAATTTTTGCAGATCGATATTCCATTCCGTCCACTCTTCTATCTGGGCTGCATTAGGATTATCATTCGTGACAATCGCATTGCCATTAAGAGCAACATACAATGTCTCAGCAGCATTAGCCGAAATGCCTCTGAACCAAATCGTCAGCATGCTGACACTGTTCTCGGTCCAGTCACGTGGATAAGTCAATGTCAGTTCTGTTTCAGAATACTTGGATTTACCCTGCATGTTATTGTCGTAGAAGAGCGGCATCGATTGGCTGCCGCTGTGAACGATAGTCTCCTCACAATAAGAAGCTGTGCTTTCGTCGCCCACGGCTGCGCCTGTCCCGTTGCCGGCATAGGCCGGTTCGTTACCATGAGCTGCATAGCCAAGCCCATCTTTCCATGACCACCATATCTCATTGTTGCCGACGTCGTAGTCCTCAAAATCGTCCACAACGAAGTATTCTATTGTGGAAAAGCTCCAGAGGTTACCTTCCCAAGAAGGCGTGCTCGCAGCCTCATTGACCTCGTTAACCTTCCAGTAGTAAGTCTGTCCAAAATCAAGAAGGCCGGGTTCATAGCGGCTTTCGGTGGCCATATCGACAGGAGCGGTACCGTTGATTACGGCATCCTTGTCGCTGCTGAAAAAGATGTCGTGCGAGGCGGCCTCCCTTCCCGCCCGCCAATAAAGGACGACATTCCGCTCTACACCTTTACTTCCTGAAATTGGTTTGGGTTCTCTTGCCTGGAGAGGAATGTAGAAGAACCGGACTTCACTCAAACCGTATTGGGGCAACAGTCCGCCCCAGTTACTGTTGATGGTAAGCTTGACAAACTTTGCCACCGAACCGCCCATATCGATGGTCGTATCATAGGGGTAATTAGCCGTGCCGTGGGCTTGGGCAAATTCAACGTCACCCAGCGATGTCTAGGTGGCGCTATCTTCGGAGTACTCGATTGTGACATCTTTCGCACCAAATCCAATGACAGCCTCAAGCAACTGGTTCGAGTTCCAGACCCACATTTCAAGGAGTTTATAGGTCCTGTCGAACTCAAACTGTATCCAGGTCGGTTGCGGACCAATCACACTACTGAGCCACATATCCGTCATTTCAACCGAGTGCTGGTTACTGGCGTTGAGCCCGGAACCATCTATAGTTTTCTCAGGTCCCATATCTGTGGAGTTTGAACTGGAAGCCGTGGCTGCGATATTCGTGATTGGATAGGCATAAGGCTCAGTCGTAAAGCTCCAGACGTTTCCCTTGAAGGCGGTAGAATCCGGCGGCGCATTGACTTCATCAATACGCCAGTAATAAGTCTGGTTGAATTCGAGAAGCCCCTCCGGATCGTACGTGGTCGCGGTCTGGCCTTTGCTGACCAGCACGTCCCGCGGACTGGTGATATCGGCATTATTGACATCATCAAAGACCTTGCCGAAGTACACGTTATGCGTGTCGGCGAACGGCCCCGGTGCCCAACTCAGTGCCGTATCGCGAGGTACGTCAACGGTGCCGTCTTCGGGACTGGGTCTCTTAGCTGAAACTCTTGGTTTGAAAACAGGTGGGACATAGTCGCCTTCATAAAATCTTGCGCCATCTACCCAGAAATCACCAACTTCAAAAGCTAAGCGGAATAGGACGTTCCCTGGACTCACGTCCTCAGTAAAAACAGGACTCGTTAGGCTATATTCTGCCCATTCATCAGTTATGGTGAAGACCTGCTCACTATATACCGTCCATGGATCTTGTCCTATTTGCAGCTCGAAACCGATCTGCATCTTACCTTTCTTGCATTTAAAAAAGGCGGAATGAGTGTATTTCTTGCCTTTTTCAAAAACATGTCTTCCATGCTGAAGACAACATTCCCAGTAAGCTACACCTGACGGCGTGGGAACCACAAGATGTAGACAAAAGTCTCCCTCAATCGGATCTTCGGGAACTGCTGCGTTCACCAATTCTTTAACCACTTCTCTGGTAACGTCACCCCATGAGCTCCATATGGTCCACGGCGCAATAACACCATCTTCAAAACCTCCGTTAATCAGTAGGTTTTTGACTTCTTGTGCGTGGCTTGGACTGAATCCAATAAATCCTATCAACAAAAATGCTGTAAACCAGACTACTTGAGTTCTCATGATACTTTCTCCTACAAAAAAGATTCAAATAACAACGACTGTGCTTTGACCACACATAAAAACAATTGTTGTTTTCAACTTATGAATTTTCAGTTGAAATGTAAAACATCCACACCGTTAAGCACAAAGTCGCTGTTACAACTAACTCTGTGTCTTGCATAATAACTCCTCCTCTTTCGTAAAACTAAAAGAATCAAGAATTTTGCCTGCTGGATGAACTTAAAGACACAGCTGCCTGACTATGCGGGCATAAGATTCATTAATGTTATCTATACCAAATTATCTACCTTCCCGTCAAGGAAAATCCCTTGATTATGTATACCTCGATGATAAAACAGCGGGGAAATTCGACGAAAGGGCAGTTAAGTTTTTTTGTAGAATCTTAAATACCGCTTCATCATCTTTAAATTTATAACACCCAAGAGGCCATTTAAACAACGAACTCGCTTTAAATGTAATTGATTATCGGTGGTGTCCGTCGAGGAAACTGGCCTGAGTGGATGAACAACTTAAAAGATTACTGAGCAATCTTCAAGCCCGATGTGCACGCATAAAACTCATCCTTCACTAACTGCAAAAGATCAGAATTCTTCGAAAAGTCACCTCTTACAGAAGCTGAAAAACACCCTGAGATTTTCAGGTGACAGCGTGTCTCCAAAATGACACCACAGATGTCAAATTTGATGATTTATGGAAGTACCAAACCTCAAATATTAGCCAAAAAGTGAATATTTTTTCGGAATTTTATGTGTGATATCGGATTAAGTAGACGGTGCTTTGATTTTAATAAGAAAAAGCAGATTTTACGTGAACAGATTCAATGGCCGATGCTATCACTCGCGCAGTGTCGAGGCATTCTTCTCAGATTTGACAAACAAGGTATATGCGAACCTTGATTTTGTCTTGACCTCTTTTCGGGCTTCTTTTCAGCCTTGCCTGATTCTTGGCCCCGGCAACAATGCCGGGTCGTGAATGGTTGAATGTTCTTGATCCGGCAGAAATGCCGGAGCAGAGAGGTCGGCCCCTTGCTCTGCGGTATTGAAACAATTGCCCAAGGATGGATAAATCCGGCATTTCTGCCGGACTTGAGAAAATTATGATTTGACGAATAGCGGCAGGACACGTTATGTTAAAGAAGCTGCTAATGGGTACTTTGCTGCTCCGTCTGGCACCGGACAGGCCGGGTGTATGGTCCGGCCAAGTAAAGTGTCCCGGCTCACACAGGTCCGAACGATTATAACGAAAGGAGATAATATTATGTGTCGCTATGTCGTGACGATGATAATTTCGCTGTATGCCCTAATGGTTTGTTCCGTTTCTGCCGCCGTTCCACGTGGCGTGAACTTGGCCGACCTCGCTAATTGGGACATCATAATAGCAGAAGATGCTCCGCCGAGTGAGATTTACGCCGCTGAAGAATTCCAGAGTCATTTCGCTCAGGCAAGCAGTATTCGTCTGCCGATTGTCCACCAGGCGAACTCCGGAATCAGCAGACAGCGTCATATCTTCATTGGTTCAAGCCCGTCGATGCGCGCCAGCAAGGTCAGTTTTAGCACAGATGAGTTTGAAGAGGAGGACTTTCGTATTATTGTGCGTGATGATAATGTTGCCATAGCCGGCCTGCCACAGGCGGGAGCACGGGGAACACTTTACGGTGTCTATACCTTCCTCGAAGATTATGTCGGCGTGCGCTTCCTCAGCGCTGACCACACGTATGTGCCCCTGATAGGGACGTGGCGTGTCGTAGGACCTTTGGACCGTTTCTATCATCCCCCTTTGCGTTTCCGCTGGAGCTATTACGGCGAAACCAACAGAAACCCCACTTTTGCCACACGCATTCGGGTCAATACTGTTGCTACCGACGCAAAGCTGGGCGGCAAGACGGGACTGAACCTCATAAGCCACAGCTTTCACCATCATCTCCCATCACAGAAATATGGAAAGGAACATCCAGAATACTTCGCCTTGGTCGAGGGCGAGCGAAAACTGGAAATGGGAGGCGGAGGGCCTGAACTCTGTCTGACCAATCCCGATGTCCTCCGTATCGTTACCGATTCGGTTTTGGATGCTCTCAAGAAACATCCCGGTATGGAGAATATATCGGTCAGCCAGAACGACAACAACAAGTACTGTCGCTGTCCCCGATGTGCCGCCATTGATGAGCGAGAGGGTACACCAATGGGCTCGCTGCTGACATTCGTCAATGCGGTGGCAGATGAGGTAGTGAAGGAATACCCCGATGTCATGGTGGGCACGTTGTCTTACTGGTATTCACGCAAGCCGCCCAAGACAATCAAGCCCCGGCCAAACGTTCAAATCCAGTTGTGCAGCATTGAGTGCTGTATTCTGCATCCCACAAACGATCCAAACTGCGAGAAAAACGTACAGTTCTGTCAGGATATGGCTAACTGGGGCAAAGCGTGCAACAATATTTCCATTTGGAACTACAATACCAACTTCAGCAACTATTTACTCCCCTGCCCCAATCTGCGGGTGATAGAACCGAACATCAGATACTTTGTAGCCAACAATGCAATCGGTATATTCATGCAGGCGGCGGGCAATGCCCTCGGGGCCGAGCTGTCTGATTTACGCAACTACGTAATGGCGAATCTGCTATGGGACCCGACGAAAAGCGGCCAGAAGTTGATAGATGAGTTTCTTGATTTACACTATGGCCGCAGTGCCGAACCCATACGGCGGTTCATCAATTTGACTCACGAGCATGCACTGTCCAGCGAGCTGCATCCGAACTGTTTTGGCAGGGCGAAAGATTATGCAATCGATGAGACTATCGCCCAAGCGGGTCTCGGCGCTTTTGCTGAGGCGATGGAGTTGGCCGAAAATGATACTGTCCGCGCTCGCGTGGAAAAGGCCTCGATCTGCGCTTACCGCTCTGCCATCGAGCCAATCTGGTATATTAAGGATAAGTCAAAAGTTGATCCCGTGTTGGCCAAGCGTATGCGACCGTTGGTCAAACTCTTCCTGGAGTTGAGCAACAAATACGGCTTAACCCATGCCAGCGAACGCAGCGGAATCGAGGCCGAGAGTGAACGACTCAAACGCATCGTTGGACTGTAAGGCCCTATAGGTTGTGATGGCCTCGGTTTCCTCGCCAGCTCTATCCTGAACCTTGGCCAGTTGTTGTAAACGGTTGTTAATTTATCTGTGAATGTAAGTAAAGAAAGGTCAAGTTTTCGAAAGGGCCAGGAGGTAAGAATGAACCGTTTCAATATAGATATCAAGTCAAAAATCTCTGTTCTGTTGACGATGGTAATAGTCGCCTCTTGCTGCACGACGGTCATCGCCAAAGGACAATTGAAACTTACATCCATCAAGCCGACTGTCTTTTTTGTACACAAGGACAATGTGCTCACCCAGTTAGGCGAGGCAACAATAAATAACTTGTCGCAAAATGAAGTAGAGATCGCCTTGCAATGTCAAATCCCCGGCAAGAGGATGAGAGAGAGCCCTGCAATCATTCCCAAAGGTGTAACGGTGGTAAAATTCTCATTTCCCGACATCAGTGAACCTACACCGGTGACCTTTATTCTCACGGTCGAAGGCAGGGAGTACGATCGCCACAGCATGACCTGGCAACCACAAAAAAAATGGGACATATATTTCGTTCCCATTACACACCATGATCTGGGCTACACCGACACAATCGAAAACGTCCTTAACAGATACGTCGGCTTTTATGATGACATCCTGCGATTCTGTCGCGAGACCGACAGCTGGCCCGACGAAGCTAAGTACCGCTACACCGCCGAGGGTGCCTGGGCTATGAAGCATTTTGTTGAAACCAGAGACAAAGAAAATGTCGAAGAGTTAGGAGAGTATGTCAGACAGGGACGAATCGAGATCGGGGCTCTTATAGGTAACGAGATCGGTGCCCTGTGCAGCCACGAGGAGCTTGTTCGCCTGATGTATCCTTCATTTAGAATGGCTCACCAATTCGACGGTCAAATCCTCACCGGCTCGATCACTGACGTGCCGGGCCTGAGTTGGGGACTGCCTACCGTGATGGCAGGCGCAGGCATAAGGTATTTCTTCGCAGGCCTACCGACATATTTTGAATGGAGTAGAAATGACATTCACACGTTCTGGGACGAATCGGCTGTCCTGCGCAACGGCAGACCAGACGCATTTCGCTGGCAAGGCCCCGATGGCAAATCTGTGCTGGTCTATTATCAGGGCAGCTACGGTTTCTTCGGAGATGTGACAGGTCCACATTCGTACAAGTATGTGATGGACAGGCTCCCCGGTGAACTTGATAAGATGCAGCAACGCAACACACCTTTCAGTTTAATGCGATACATTCACAACGGTGTTGATAATTATCCGCCGGACATGAAGGTCAGTGAAATCGTTCGTGAATGGAACAACAAATGGGCTTATCCAAGATTGGTCGTTGGCACGAACACTATGTTTTTCAAAGAATTGGAGAAGCAATGCTCCGACATTCGCACATTCAGAGGTGAACTGCCGGATACCGACTACGTTGTGGGTGCAATCTCGACGGCCAAGGAAACAACCATTAACCGTCTGACGCATGACCAACTTGCCTGTGCCGAGAAATTAGCTACTATCGCCTCACTGGCCGCGGAGCTGCCCTACCCCGCCGACGATATCCGCAAGGCCTACGACGATATGATGCTCTATGACGAGCACACCTGGGGCAAGGACTACCCCGCGGGCAAGCTGCAGGACTGGGCATGGAATGAAAAGAGCCACTACGCCTATCGGGCGGCGGGTCTGACGCAACAAATCACCAACGCAAGCATCTACTACCTCGTCAATAATATCGAGCGCAAAGAGGATGGACATTATATCGTTGTCTTCAATCCGCTTTCGTTTACGCGAACTGACATCGTTCGCATCCCGAAGTTTCGCGGCTCAGGTTCCCAGGTCTGTGATCTGAGTTCGCCGAGCCGGGGTTCTGAAGTTTGTCAATATGTCTATCTGGCTGGCCCGCAGTCGGCTGTCCCCTACGCAGCCTATAGGCACGCCCGTGGTCAGTTCGAATCGCATGAACTTCGCGACCTGGTTTTCGTGGCGAAGGATGTGCCACCACTTGGCTACAAGGTCTTCAAAATTGGCGACGAGGCATCCGGCAGTCCGCCGAACAGTATAGCAGTGGGGCCAGACACGCTGGAGAGCCGCTTCTACAGGATAAGTATCGACCCAAAAACCGGAGGAATCAGCAGCATATACGACAAGGAGTTGAAACGCGAACTTGTGGATGAGAGTGCACCCCATAAAGTCAACCAGTTCGTCATGCGGTGGATTCAAAGCGGCAAGATTGAAGGACCTACCAGCGTGACTGTTCAGAAAGGACAAACCGGTCCGGTCTATGGAAGCCTCATCATAAAAGCCCAAGGGGCTGGCTGTCCTCAAATAACGCAGGAGGTCATCCTCTACGAACAGATCAAACGAATTGATTTCGCCAACCGCATATTGAAAGACTCCACGCCGCTGCAGGAAATTTACTTCGCATTCCCGTTCAAGATGGACAAACCTGATTTTCGATTTGAAGGTTCCAACTGTGTTATCAAACCGTTCCGTGATCAGTTCCCGGGTTCAAACACCAACTACTATACTGTCCAGCACTGGGCAGACCTTTCCGACGGAGAATTTGGAATCACACTGTCGCCGGTCGAATCGCATCTACTCGAGTTTGGTGGGCTGTGGCCTAATTACTGTTCACAGGCCCACCACGGCATCGACCCACCTGACTACGGTGCCGATTTCGTGACACCCGAACAAGTCACCAAAGGTTACATATATGCGTTTGTCATGAGCAGCAACTTCAGAACGAACTTCCAGCCTGTTCAGCAGAGCGAAATACTCTTTCACTATTCGCTGACCACACACGAAGGTGACTGGCAGAAAGGCGATTGCACCAGCTTTGGCTGGGCCATCGCGAATCCATTCATTGTAGATGATGTTCACGGCAAGAAGGATGGCTCTCTTGCACCGGATACAATGAGCTTTTGTTCGGTTGATAAGCCCAATGTGCTGCTGACAACGCTCAAACAGGCTGAGGATGACGATGGTATCATAATCCGCCTGATCGAAACTCAGGGCAAAGAGACGATTGCATCAGTAACGCTGCCCCATATTGCAGTGGCTGAAGCTATGATGACAAATTTGGTTGAAGAGAACAAAGGCCAAACTGTTTTCACGAAACACGAAATACAAGTGAACCTCGGAGCGTTTAGCATAACAACAGTACGCATCAAAACAGATTGATGTGTCCAGATGTGTAATCATCACTCTGATTTGGAATCATTGGAGTCAAGTCAAAGGGCTATTGATTTTCTCCCTTTCCGAAATACCCGGACCAATCACCCCAGCCAATAAGAAGCGCACTGGGCCGGACACTTGTCACCCCGAAAATGGCCCCATTTTCTTGAGCTGTAAAACGCTGGAATTCTTAGAAAAGTAACCTTTTTCATGAGTTAGAAAACACCGCGATTTTCCGGTGACATCGCGTTTCCAGAATGTCTCCACAGATGTCATATTTCATGATTTATGGAAGCACCAAATCCAGATTTTTTGCCGAAAAAACAAACATTTTTTGGAAATTTTTCACAAATACCAGATTAAGTAGACAGATGAAAAGAAATGTATAATTCAGATAGTTTTTTGGGGATAGACTACGAAGCTTGGTTGATATGTGATAACGAGTATGCCTCAAAAAAAATTTTGTGACAATAGGGATTTTAGTGTTTGACTTTTAGCTCTTTGTAGGTGGCCGTTCTGCGAGATGATGTCCTGAGTTTCTATTTTGCCCTAAGACAAAGGGGCCTATACCGAATCAATCGGTATAAGCCCCGAATTGATGCAAATCAGCTATGTCAATGTCAATTATTAATTGCCAGCCAAATCTCGGCTTAGGGTGCCGGTTCCGGCGGCCGGTACAGTCGAATATCGTCAAAGTACATCGTACCTGAACCACCAGCTTGTGGGTTTTTCTTATTGCCTAATCCGAGGGCAATAGTATTGATGTTGACCAGGTTCACGCCCTGGTCTGCAAAGGCCTGCAGGTTGATATTCCATCGGGTCCACTCATCTACCTGCGCTGCATTAGGATTATCATTCGAGACAATCGCATTGCCGTTGAGAACAACATACAACGTCTCAGCAGCGTTATCCGAAATGCCTCTGAACCAAATTGTCAGCGTATTGATACCATTCTCGGTCCAGTCGCGCGGATAAGTCAGCGTCTTCTCCACCTCTGAATACTTTAAGACGCTGTTGTCGTAGAATAAAGGCATCGATTGGCTGCCTCCGTGAACGATAGTCTCCTCACAATAAGAAGCTGTGCTTTCGTCTCCCACGGCTGCACCGGTTCCGTTGCCGGCATAGGCCGGCTCATTACCATGAGCGGCATAGCCAAGCCCATCTCTCCATGACCACCATATCTCGTTGTTGCCGACGTCGTAGTCCTCAAAATCGTCCACGATAAGGAAGTTGGCCGTCGTAAAGCTCCAGAGGTTGCCTACCCACGGACTGTCGGGATTAACGTTATTGACCTCATCAATCCGCCAAAAGTAAGTGGTATCCCATTCGAGTTTTCCGGGTTCATAGCTCTCAGAGCCGAGGGCCTTAGTGCCTTTGTATTCAGGCGAACTTGTGGTGGCATTTTTCACGGCATCTCCATCTGTGCCGAAATAGACCTGATGCGAAGCGGCATAGTCTCCCGGCGACCAGTTGAGAATCTGTGTTTGCTTTACATCCACAGCGCCATTAGACGGATTCGAGCGGCTTGCCCTGACAGGCAGCGATAGTGCCGCCTGAGGAACCACTTGCTTTGAGGTTTTTGGACCTTGCCAACGCAACTGGGCCACGGCAGAGAGGTCGTATTCAAAATATTCCATCACAAGGGAATATTTCCCGGCGGCAAGTTCAATCGTTCCGCTATTCTCAACGGCCCTATGCTCAGTCCAGTTATCAACGACTAACCTGTCATTAACCGACAGGCGGATACCGTCATCGCTCGTAGTATAGAAGGTCCAGGTCCCGGAGAACGGTATCTCCACCTCACCAGTCCATTTTATGGAGAATTGATCGTTGTTGAGCCTTGGATCCGGAGACTCCTCGATCCAGGCAAAGTTAATCTGGGCATCTTCACGCTCCAGTACCAGTGTCTGGAATGGTTCTGTTGGAGGAACCGAACCGGACCAGTGATAGTACGACCCTCTCAGGCCGCCACCTTCACGAGTAGTAGTAAAGCTCCAGACGTCACCTTTATACGTCTTGATGGCATCAAACTCATCGACCCGCCAGTAGTAAGTCTTCTCAAATTCAAGCGTGCCGGGAGTATAGGTTGTAGGTCCCTGAGGGACACGGCCAACGGCACTGCTCACATCGTCAAAATTATCGCCGAAGTACACAGTATGCAATTTTGCACCGAACCCGGGAGCCCAGCTAAGGATTACATTCGGGTCCACAAATTTAGCACCATCAGGCGGATCGGGGTCGTACGCAACCTTGGACGGAACCTTGAAGCTCCAAACATAGCCTTTCCATGGGCTGTTCGGGTTCGTGTCATTGACTTCATCGATTCGCCAATAGTAAGTCGTTCCTGGGACAAGACCCTCCGGATAAGGAAATCCTGGAAAGCCGGCAACAAAAAACGTCTCGGTCCGATTGCCCTGGAACGTATCGGCGATACCCTCGTTTACATCATCAAAATTGTCGCCAAAATATACATCGTGTGAGACTGCAGAACCTCCCGGCGTCCAGCTAAGGCTCACCCATGTATCCGGATGTAGGCCACCATCATCAGGGACGGGTCTACGGGCCTCATAGGTCAACAAGAGCCATTTATTATACATGTAATCCTCGACGGCCTCCATTTCCCCGTCAGTGAGCGCCCGGCTGTAGACCAGGATCTCTGCCACATCGCCGTCCCAACCCAGGCCACCGTAAAAATCGAACCCGCCGATCCGCCCTTCTGACATGGCGTTTTGGATGCCGTGATTGATATCACGGCGTTCGCCAAGAAGCTCTCCGTCGCGATATACGTCCATGACACCGGTGATGCTATTGAGCCGGACTACATTGACAGTAAAGCCTTCTATCAGCTCCGGATGATTGTAATTCACCTCCCATCGCATGCCGGGCCCTCCGCCCAACATAATGTAGGTATTGTCCATGTGGAAGCCCCCTGGAGTGGTTACGCCAAAACCACCTACTTCACCCCAGGCGATATATCCTTGATGGTAATGGGGCCAACCCTGACCTTCTCGTTCAATCTCAGTTTTCATTAGACTTCTTTGCATTCGGCTACGGCTGACGCCAATCACCGTTATGTCTTTGTTATTGGGGCTGTAATCAAACGCCATGGACTCACTATATATGTCATGGAATGTTACTGTACCGAGACCACGTAGCATGTACTCGCCGTACGTGGCACCACCATCGCCCCCGCTTGCGTGGCGGTCATTGCCCGATGTATCGTCCCAACTTCTGATGCTGTCGCCGGGAGCCAGGCCGGTGATAGCCGATGCGTCGAAACGTAACTCCAGGCCGTCCACTACCGGTAGCTCAAGTGCACTCACGGTAGTCCCGACCAGAGATAGCACCAAAACAAAAGAGGCCAAATAAATCAATTTCTTAGACATAATAATCCTCCTTCACCCTGTTCCGTCTTCAACGGGCGGGGTTCAAAAAATAAATATAGAAAGTTAATTGAAATGTAAAAAAATCTTAACTCCACAGCACAAAATTCTCACTTAAAACCTTGTACCTGTCATAATAGCTCCTCCTCTATTTGGAAAATTACATGAATTGCGCCCGCGGGAAGAACAAAAGCCACAGATGCCCGGCTACGCAGGTACAAGCTTTACTAATATTATTTATACCAAATTATCTACTTTCACGTCAAGGGAAATCTCTGGATTGTAAGTGGGTATCCATTCCTGATGTGGTTGTGTTTAAGGCTCCTCATAAGCCATTCAAACGGCGAACTTGTCTTGAGGGGTATCAGATATAGAGCGGGAGGCAAATTTTATATCTTACCGATGGTCATATCAGCCGGTCGAGCTCCTCAAGTCTGGCTTCGAGTTGCTGCCTCTGTTGTTTAAGCTCGTTTAACCGCCGGTCGGCGTATTCACGATTGGTTGATGTAATATTGTCCAGCAGATTATTGATGATTTTGCCGATATTTTCCTGCTTGGCTTGTGCTCGTCGGCGAGCGGCAGCAAATTTTTTTCCCTCTGAGCCGATCTGTTTTTTTACGGCCTCGGCCAATTTTTTCCGCCCACCCTTGTTAAGGTAGCGCTTGTAGAAATCCAGAACTGTATCAATAACTTTGCCCTCAAGAATTTTCTGTGGGATTGAGTTCATTTCGCAGACCTTTTTGCCTTTGGTAATATAGCCGCCACAGCCGTAGTAGTAAGTTCTTACCCGCGTCCCGTCCAATCGTTTTTTACCCTTGACTCGTGTGAAACCCTGGTAACGGCAGCCACAGAGACTGCATTTCGCAAGCCCGGAGAGTATGAAGCGGCTGCGTTGACCGTTCCAGGTTTTCCCATTAGTATTAAGTTTTGAAATGCGTTGTCGCTGCTCAATTGACTTAGGATGACTTTCAAGCCTTTGCTTAGCCTGCTCAAATAGTCGCCGACTAATCAACGGTGGATGAGCATCACGAACGATAATCCAGTCTTCTTTCTGGTTAGGTACCAGTCGTGCCCCGTGTACACTCTCACGGTCCACCGCCTGACCTTTGCTAATTCGGTGGAAGCGGGCATCCGTGCGGCGATTCCAGACCATGTCCCCGGCATATATCGGGTTGACCAGGATAGACCTGATAGTCGAATCTGTCCATAAGCCGCTGTAAATGTACGACCATTTGGGACCGCGTGGCGTAGGAATACCTTCTTGATTGAGTGTGTCGGCGAGCGACTTGTAGCCTTTTCCTTGCTCAGCATACATTTGAAATAACCTTTTGATTATTTTCACCCGCTCGTGGTCACCGGGCACAAGTCTGGCGTGGTCGCGTTTGGAGATGCTCAGTGATTCCCCGCGAGCAAGGGTGCGGGTAAGGTTTCCATCTTCATCCAGGATTTGCTTTGATCCATCGGGCATGTACCGAAGGATAAAAAGGAATTTGCCTTCGGCATTTTCATAGCGCAGGTCGTACCCATACGGCGGCGTGCCGCCCATCCAGAAGCCGGTATCAGATTTTGAAAGCAGCCCACGAATTGTGACCTTCGATAGATCTCAGGATTCCTGTCGGGCCTGCCATTGTTTGACTGGTCGCAAGAGGTCATCTGTTGTATCACCATTGAAGTTCTCGCTGACATAGCGAACCTCAATACCGTGGGTGCGAAGCAGGTATCGGTAGTATCCAGCCTCATCGTTGTCGATGCGTCCGAATCGTTTTATGTCATATACCGCGATAATATCGAAGGGGCGAGGCGAGCTTTCGGCATCTTTGATCATCTGCCGGAACGCTCGTCTGCCCAACGTTGATGTGCCGCTGATGGCATCATCTATGTAGAATTTAACGAGACGAAGATTGTGCTCGGCAGCATAGGTTTCTATGGCCTTTTTCTGGTCCGGGATAGACTGTTCCTGCCGGTCGGTCGAGCGGCGGACGTAACCGACTGCTCGGCTATTCTGGCGGGTATTTGAGTTTTGTCGAATCATGTAAGTAGCGTCCATTAAAAGAGTTATAATCAGTTCTATAGAAGCCTATATGAACTGATATATCAAGAAAATATTGGCTTAGCTGCCCAGATATTTGTGAAATTATCCGCCTTTTTGGTGCCTTCTGGGCCGATTTTGGTGGGGGAAGCGATTATTTTTTTGTGGTCCAGCAATAGTGGCGGTATGCGGGTAATATTGGGCGATCTTTGGGCTTGGTTTACAGCTTATTTTCGATGAGATTTGGCCTTGTTACGTTTTCCAGTTTTCGAGATTATTGTCCTGTATTTTCTTTAGTTTTTTGAATGTCTTTTGTTTATTAAGACGATTTGCGCGACTATCAAGTCTGTAAATGTGTCGGAAGATACCTTCTAATTCTCTGATTTCTTCTTCTCTAATATTGTCCCAGACCTCATAAATAGAGAAGTGAGTCCATAAATGGCCTTTTCTGCGTTCGTGGGTCCTGAGCCGACCGCGAATACTTGCGGTTTTTGTTCCCGCGGCGATGCCGATATACACCACATCGAACATATCTGCTTTTTTTGGGCGGTGCCGCAAAAGTGCATATATTCCTCTCCTGTAAGGTGGAATGTTCTTGATTTCCCTGCGTGGGAGAAACTCCGCGCATCTTTTTATGAGTCTCAATTCACTTATTGGCATTGGCCTATCACTCCTTGTATTTTTAGCGCATAAAAAAGGGAACGCCGAACCAAGGCCACTCCCAGAACCCCCGCCAAGGGGTACAACAGAATAGCACTTAGCCGACGCTCCCGTTTTGGGAACGCGGCCCAAGCATTGCTGATCTAGGCCCTATACAAGCGTGATTTTTTGAATTTTGCTGTGATTGATTTCGTAAAAATACTCGAAATGCCTATTCTGTTGGCATATAAATAGCTTCTGAAAAAAACAAAATCAGCCAACATTAATTTATAGAAAGGCATTTCGAGTGAAAAAGAAAATAACAAAAAAACTCAAACAACGCAAGCAAAGAATTCAATATCGCCTACGAAATATCAACTGGAAGGAACAGGCAAAGCCAATGTTTGCCGCCAGCAACATTCATTATGAAATGGCAGACCGAACCCGCGGTTTGGCTTACGGCGGTATCGGCGGCATACAGCTTCTGGTCAAACAAA
>Ga0315314_1000214_pt1 | contig 74981 bp, 66 predicted proteins | sample TDP9_MG_FD_203631 | JGI IMG/M metagenome (GOLD analysis project Ga0315314, IMG submission 203631) | Freshwater sediment microbial communities from Lake Towuti, South Sulawesi, Indonesia - TDP9 | ecosystem: Environmental > Aquatic > Freshwater > Lake > Sediment | place: Indonesia: South Sulawesi...
TCAATGTTCTCGGCATTGCTCTTTCAGTCAACGGCTCAATTCCCCCACTGCTGGCCTCAGTAATCCATGAAAGCAACGCTCTAATCGCTATGTTCAACTCCCTGAGGCTTCTCCGAGTGAAGTGAGTCATCCATTGAGAATAGCGAAACTCTCACGGTGGTCAAAAGTTCATGCATATGGCTTCAATCAGGTATTTCCGAGTCCACAGAATTCGTCTTCGACACAGCTGCATGATGGTAAGACTTGGCGGCCGCATGCGCTCAGCTGTATACGTATGGGCTAGCGGTTCTGAGTTTCACGTCGATGTTATGCCGAAGCTAGGTAGTCTTGAGCAGGAATTGTTTGCGATGGTAGTGACTGCGTGATATTGGGGGGAATGATTGAATATTCGAATACATATGGATTGTAGCATGTGTTCAATTCGGCGAGGATGAGAATGCCACGTAATCCGATACGAGGTTTGAGAAGACTGAGGCTGAGCTCTGGTTTCCGAAGGTTTCTTACGAACACCGTCTTCGACTCAACGTTCATGTTGCTTGGAGTAGTGATTGGTTCTGCTTTCAGCGAGAACGCTGATTTGAGAGTGATTCTGACGACAATGCTGGTGAGCAGTCTATCGCTCGGTATCTCGACCGGTGTGAGCGTCTATGAGGCTGAAACTCTGGAGCAGGATAAGAGAATCTCTGAGTTGGAGCAGGCGCTGTTCAGGAATCTTGAGGAAACGGCAATCGCAAGATCCGCGAAGAAGACTGTCACGCTAGTATCCTTGGTGAATTTCATCACCCCGTTGATATCATGCTTGTTAACGATATCTCCGTTCATATTGTCGGCCCTCAGGGTGATCGGAATCAGATTGGCTGCTTGGCTCTCGATTGCATTGGCCTTAGCCATTCTTTTCGTTGCGGGAGCCTATCTTGGAAAGCTGGGAAATAGGAATCCCTGGGTTAAAGGACTGAGAATGCTGGTCCTTGGGATCGTGGCTTTTGTGATTGGCTACTGGATAGAGAGTCTCATCTAAAGCCGACCACACTTCCGTCCACTGAATCGTTCAGGCTACTTCGGAGCAGGCTTCGGAGCAGGCTTAACCTTCTCAACATCTATCTCATCGACACCTTTGATAGACAAAGCCTGTTCCTCCATGATCTTCGACATAGCGTCATAGTCTATGTTGTGTCCCTTTATCGTCAGCTTGATGGTCTCAGTCTTGACATCCACATCCACAACAACCACACCACACTCATCAACACCCTCGACTGAGCAGAGCGTCTTGGACAGGTCTACGACAGAGGTGTCCCTCGGCTTAAGCGCGTCAAGCAAAATCCTTCGAATACGCACAGACACATTCCCATACCTGAGCACTTATTGATGAAAACCGCCCTATATCTTACTTTTCGGTGGGTCCGGGAATCTTAGGCCGTTGGATGCCTGTAATCAATAGTACAGTGCATAGACATTTCCCGAACCCGCAAAATTCGCACTTCACGCAGGGGCGTAATGGCGAACCCGCCCGATTCACCATTGTTATGTATACAGGAGCAGACGTTTTACTAGTAAACTGGTGCGCGAATCCCACCCCCAACACAACCAAGGCGTCGTTCCTTAGAGACTGGGTTTGGACTGGTGATATGGGTAAGGTTCTAGTGGGCAGGAAAGGACCCGGATAAAAGATCAGGCGGACCCGGCGGGAACTCGCCAATATTGACGTAAAGTTGGTGATCTGTACTTATAGTTCAGTGTACGCCCGGTCCACCATGGCTTTTTGTCCCGACTCCTTTTCTCGTCCTTGCGCAAAGGGTTCTAGATGAAGGTACAGTTCCTTTGATTCAGTATTTCTACGAAGTCACGATTGGGGGTAGGTTGGATGACGGCGGCAGATGAATCATGATCAGCGGGATGAGCGGATAAGCTGTGGCCCCGGATCGCTCGGAGTCGCTATAAGTGGACAGGTTGAGGCTAAGGGGCTTCAAGACACAAAGGTCATCTGAGTTTCGAGCATGGCTCGCTCATTTCGTCCCAGCAGATATCCCGACAGAGCGATTGCGAGTATCGCCCTATTTGCTACTATGTAGTCGTTCACCTGTTGAATTAGTTTCAGTGTCTTCTTCATTCCATTCTTGCCGATAATGTACTCCAGCCCTTGAATGAACACTATTCTTTTCCGGCCTCCTTCACAGAAGCTCCTGATGTAGAACCTCATCGATCCTAGGTCTTTCGGGTGAATAGTGTTCTCCACATCCATTTCGGACATCCACAGAACTGGCGTCTTGATAAGCTTGAGTTCCTTCCTTAATGTATCCGGATGGCTTCGGGTGATACCTAGTCCGGCGTACCCGTGGTTGACATGGTCAACGAAGATTTGAAACGCTTTATTGGCGTCCTCGGAGTAGAACATGTAGGCTCGGCCTTCCGCAAGTTCTTCTTTCATAGGGGTCGGCAGAGAATTCTCGGCCAAAGCTACTATCAAGAACCTTTGCTTCAGGACCAATGCTGAGAAGGTGGCCACTGCCGCGACTGATAATGTACTGATAGGCGACGGAGCGTAGATTGCCTGTTGTATCGGAGGCACTAAGTTCATGAGAACTCCTGCAACCATTATCCCTCCGAAGATGCTGAAGTATTTCCTGTAGTATGGCGCCTTCCTCCAAGTTTTCTTGATTAGCATGACAAACGCGACTCCATTGAAAATGGCGAATGCAGGTCCAAAAAACAAAATCATCTTGCCGAAGTCTGCGCTGTAGCCTATGGGCGTCCTTAAAAGCCCCTTTACCAGTAGTTCGCCAGGGAGAAATGCAGCTAGAAGTGCCGCTGTAGCTACTGCCACGCTCACAATAATGCTTCTAATCGGTTCGAGCTTTGGCGGAAAAGAGAGGCAGAATTCTGCAAATGCGGGTATGAATACTATTCCCCCAAGCACTGTAAGCTTTGTCCAAAATAGCGTGCTTGTTGGGTCATCTGATTGCGCATATAGCTTCCGTAGACCGTCCGAGATGTCTATCAAAGCAATTACTAGGGTCCAAAAAGCGAACCTTATGGCTAGGTCCTTTCTGGCGCTCTTGAAGAACGTGTAAGCCGCCAGCCCTGTGGCTGCTAATGCTGCACCTATGGATAGGGTCGCGTACAAAGATCCTATCACATTTGTCATCTCGCATTAATCAACGGGATCCAGAAGTCGCCAACCCTTTCGCCGATGCCTAGTATTGTATCTCTGTTTTTCAGATAGTGTCGCCTCACTACTTTTATCTGGTCTCTATCGCCGCTTGTTTCTCTGTATTGCTTCATGCTGTATGTTTTCAACCTGCAGAAGAAGTAGTCATATAGAATCCATCTAAAGAAATCGTCTTTCAACTCTGTGAGCGGAACAACGGGAAAGTACATCTCGGATTTTCCCCCTATCAGAGGGGGCTGGCAATCACTGTCGCGGATCTCTCCCGGCCTAATGAATATGTCTATGTAGTCTAGGTCTTCACCGTAGTAGAGCTTGATAAGTTCCTCACGAGAAGGTTCTCGGCCCTGACATCTATTGAACTCTATGCCCATTTTTACAAGTCTCTCAGTTTCATGAGAGCCTGAGCATGCGACCCCCCATAGAAGAAGACACTTGTCATTGTTCACGGTGTCCTCTTCAACCTGCCTACACCACTCGACCGCCTCACCATATCCAAATGACTCGGCAATCCTCCCAAAATATCCCAAGTCTCCATACACCTTGACCCTTACCCCCATCCTGTCGTAGAAAGAAAGCCAATCACCACCTCTAAAGATCCAGTAAGTTGCAAGTCGTAGATGCTCTCTTACGTATCTTTCATGCCTGTTAAGGTTGCCGTGTGTTAGGCTCGGCGCCAAGATGCACTTGACTCCACATTGAAAGACCGTTTCGAGAATACGCATATAGGGCTTGCTTAGACGCTCGAAAACCTTCTCTTCAAACGTTTCATCATCAGGGTTAAGACCCCAGCAAACTATACCCGTCCTTCTGATGTTGTCCGGTACTATCATCACTATCTTCGGTGATCCTACTCGAGCAACTATTTTTGCCACTTGCTCGTAACCCATCTGTAAGAATTCTTCGCGGGACGGGTAGGAATCTTGCAAGGAACAATCTACCTCAGTTACGACATAGGGCTCAATAGTTTCTCTTGCGACGAGAACCTTTGCATAAACGGATGGGTATCTATTTCAAGCATCCTGGGAAGGTATCTTGCGATACACCTCTCCGTTAGACTTGGAGAATTTCCTCTGAGTCCACCAGCCTCAAAGTAGGGTGCCAAGCTTGAGTATTGGAGGGCCCCAGCCAAGGTTCTAGAGTGTCTGTCAAGCTTCATAACCTTGGCAAAGAGACTTACTTGAGCTCTTTTGGCAAAGTCTATGAGGTCGTCTATCTCGCGGGGATCTAGGCTACTGATCTTTCCCCGCTTCGTGGTGAAGAGGCCGAAGGAACAGATCCCTGAAGTATAGTTCTCTGGAAAGGTGTACACTGTACCCACTTCGTCTATGCGCACATGAATCCCCTCTAGTTCAAGGGCAACAGCCAAGTTTGGCCAAGGCGGGTTATCCTCGACATATTGTGAGAGCGGACCACTCTTTAGATTGCTGAATTCCCTGAAGACTATCGATCGCTCCTCACTTTTCGCTGCGGGGTATGGGCCGTGAGCGAATATGTTTCCTCTTGATTCACAGTTAACTAAGAATAGGTATGACTGGATGAGGGCCAACATTCTGCGCAAACTTTCACGCTTTTGGTCGTCGGCGGGAGAGAGTTGTTCCTTCAACTCACTGAGAAGCTCTTCGGAAAAGATGCGAAGGACTCCATCAGTGTCGGCGACGAACAAGGGAGCTCCTCTCCTGTAGGTTGAGACCATCCTTCTCCAAAGGTCCAGAAGAAAGAGCAACTTCTCCCTGTCTTCACTTAGGGCATCAGGTTCCGATAGGTCGCCGTCCATTATTACTTGTTCCCTTCCGACCAGATAGCCAAGCATTATAGAGAAGTGAGTTTTTTGATTGATCTTCGAACAAAGCTTCTGTCCTTCCGTCCCCAGCTCCTCAGGTTTAATGTGGTCGGACAACTTCTTGAAGGAAGGATAGGCAGTTTCATAGAGGTTGTATAGACCCACAGAAATGTATGTTCGGACAGGAAAAACGTAGGATTCGAGTAGCGTCCTCTTAGAGATTAGGTCTTTCGCAAGTTCGCCAAATCTAGCTATGAGACTGTTTGCCTCGTCAAGAGAGATCGCCATTGTCAGGTCTCCTCTAGGAAAACCAACCCTGTGGGGCCGCTTACGTCCATGACGGCATTCTTTCCCTCAAGGCCTTTCAAGCTGTCTATCGAAGCCCCCATGATGCAAGGCCTTCGAAATTCTCTGGCAAGTATCGCAAGGTGGGATGCGATGCCCCCTCTTGTGCAAATTATGCCTGCAGCCTTCAAGAGGGGAACCATCAGGCCTGCGACACCGGCTACGTTCACTAAGACTATTTTGTTCTCGCCCTCCGTCGAATTGAGCCCCCCAATGTCTTCAGGTGTGGCGATTATCTTGAGCTTGCCCTTTACTGGATCCCTGCTGTGGAAAGCTGTCAACCCTTCGCCTATCTTGAGTAGAGCCATCAGATCCCTACCCTCCTTTGACCTTTCGAAACATGTAGAAGACGCTCTGTATGGCCGACTTTGCCACTATTTCCGGTGCATAGAGCGCTTTTCCTATCCAAAGAGCGTCAATTGGTCTGGTGCGATAGTCATATTCCGAAAGGTAAGTCATAGCTCTGAGTATAGGTTCGAAGTCTATCCTCTCAATTTGATTATGGCAGAACAGGGCTTGGAGAGCGTATGCTGTCTCCTCAGGGGTACCTCCGTCTAGACCCCACGATCCATTGGGGTTTTGGGTTCCAATGATCCAATCCACAGCTTTTCCAGCTATGGCTGGTTCGAAATTCAATAACGTCAAGATGGCATTGCCGGTAGCATAGTAAGGGGATATATGCCATTTATCCTTCCAATGGGTTCCGGATAACCTTGTTCTTTGGAGGAACTTAATTGCCTTGTCAATCATCTGATCCGTCTTGGGAGTTCTCCGACACGTCTGAAGAGCTTGGAGGACATGAATATTCGCACTTACAGACGGATCTCTTTCAAAGTGGAAACATAGGAACCTGTCGTCCGCTTCGAACGATTCTAGGATGCGCGAATCTACTTCATAATTGAAAGCTCTTAGCACTTCTAGGACAAGGGCAGTATCATCTGAGTCTGTGACAGAAGATATTTTCGATATGCCCACGCCATCACGGGTTAGACAACTTCTGAGATATTCAAGATTGACTAGGGTCTGATCGTTCACTTGTTGTCCCGACAACAGAAAATTATAGATTAGCCAGGCCTTTTCGAAAATCTCGAAAGGATATACGTCCGGCATCGAACCGTCATCGTTCTCGATTGCAGCGAGATATGATAGTGCCTTCCGTGACTCGATATGCTTCAAGACATAGGCTGTGGCGGAAGGCGAGTTACCCACACAGCCCATACTCGAGATGAGCTGAGCTATTCTTCCCGGATTTACGGAGTTACTCATGAACTCAGCCGAAAAGGTTACAGTCGTTTTTGCAGAATATAGCAGTTCGGTTAGAATAGGTTCGAGTTTTTCATCCCTTAGCTTGGTATAGTGGCTTAGGCCAAACATTGGAACATCGAGGCCTACGGCCAAAGCCTCCTCGAGAAGCGATGGATATATCAGCTCGAAGCCTACAGTGCTATGTTGCTCTTCCTTTACTCTTTCTGAGTTTTCCCACAGATAGTCTAGACCAGCCCTGATCCGCCTCTCGTATTTGCTGCGATTGATCTCTGCTAGAGCGACAACCGAGGCCAGCGTCGAGATAACACGATCATGATAGTAGAGGTGTTCTTCACCCCACGAGCCGTCAGGCCTTTGCGAGGATATTAGCCAGAGGAGTGCCCGTGGGAACACCGACCCGCCACCGAGACGGGCTGTTTGGGCGGTATCGTAGGCAACACCTCTCATATGCCCAAGACGAGTTCCCCACCAGAGATCGGACTCCCATGGGATGTGGAGACTATGCATGCCTGACGGTCACAGCCTGTAGCACTACGTATTCTACCACTGATAGGTTGACGACCACGAACCGTAGGCATGATATAAAAGGACTTGTTCATTCTGCGAAGGCATCCAATTATTCTGTATGTTTACATATGAAGATAGAGGGACTGAGACGTACCGTTCTCGCAGAGTAGCTATGGAACCCTTTTATTGGCGTGATACGAAAATCGTCTGATGATAGGGGATAATTTGGCCAGAGCGGTCTGGATCGAAGACATTAGACCGGGAGATTCCGCCGTTGTCGGAGTGAAGGCTTCAAACCTAGGTAAACTGGCTGCTGCAAAGATCAGAGTTCCGAAAGGGTTCTGTTTGACCGGAGATTCCTACAAGGGCTTTCTCCGAGAAACAGGTATCAATGAGAAAATCACATCGCTTATCTCGGAATCGGGAAAAGAGAGTCTTCGCTCCCTCAATGCAAGAAGCAAATCCATAAGAAACATCATCCTTAGGCAACGCATCCCACAGGGCATAGCCGATGAGGCGAGAGTAGCCTACCAGAAATTATGCTCCCTAAAAAACCGAAGACGGATAGCCGTTGCTGTGCGTTCCTCTTCGATATATGAGGATCTGCCAGAGACTAGCTTTGCAGGTGTCTACGATAGCTACCTCAACGCGACAAGCCTTCAGGCCATTCTAGAATGTGTGGTTAAATGTTGGTCATCCCTCTGGTCGCCTCAAGCCATGCTCTACAGATCGAGATGTGGCTTCAAACATGATAGGGTTTCCATGGCGGTAATCGTCCAGGAGCTGGTACGTTCCAAGTCCGCGGGCGTAATGTTCTCGGTGAACCCGGTCACTGGTGACGACTCTGAGATCGTAGTCAATTCCTGCTGGGGCTTAGGCACAGGAACTATGTCGAGCAGCACGAACGCCGACACCTTCATCGTGGACAAGGAGTCGCTCAGGGTGAAGAAACGCTACGTTGCAAAGAAGGTGAGAATGATAGTTCCTTCTTCAGAAAGCTTCACCAAGAGCGTTCCTACTCCCAAGTCGAAGGTAGAAGCTCCCTCATTGAACATTGAAGAGATAGTTGGATTGGCTAGAACTTGCGTCGAAGTTGAACGCATCTTCAGTGCTCCGCAGGATATTGAATGGGCGATGAATGACGGAGATATCTACATTCTTCAAACGAGGGCGATCTCAACCCTACCTTCGAGACGTAATTGATACAACGAAAAGTCCTACCTCCAGAATTCGAAGGTGCCGCATGGAGAGCGGGCTGGTCTGCACGGCTCAGCAGGCAAAAGATACAGTTGGAAGAATTTGCATTCGTTACACAGGTCTCAACGTCGTCCGCATATTCCTTTCCCAGTCGTGCCCCAGTCTTTCTCATGAAGTTCTGGGTCTACGCACCAGTGAAGGTTGAGCTATTTGTGATGCGAAGAGCTTTGCGTAGATTCCTCCCTTGTTAAGGAGTTCTTCGTGGGTTCCAACCTCAACTGCCTCGCCTTGTTCTAGGGCTACGACTTTATGGGCTCGACTAATGGCTGTGAGTCTATGACCTATTATGAAAGTAGTTTTCTCCTTCACAAAGCGTTCTAATGCGTCTTGGATTAGGGACTCGGATTCTGTATCGACGTTTGAAGTTGCCTCGTCTAGAACGATTATTCTAGGGTTCTTGAGTACGGCTCTGGCTATGGCTATCCTCTGCTTTTCACCGCTCGAAAGCTTTACCCCCTTCTCGCCTACTTCAGTATCATAACGTTTCGGGAGCGACATTATGAAGTCGTGTGCGTTAGCCAATTTTGCGGCTTCTCGTATCTCTCGATCACTGGCGGAGAGATTCCCGTACGAAATATTCTCTCTTATTGTTCCTGAGAAGAGGAGGGTCTCCTGGAACACTATTCCAATCTGTTTTCTCAGGGATTGTGGGTCAACTTGCCTTATGGGATAACCATCGATTGTTATTCTACCATGTCTTGGCTCGTAGAAACGCAAGAGTAGGCTTACGATAGTGGTCTTTCCTGATCCGCTAGGACCCACTATAGCAACCACCTCTCCCGGCTCAACCTCTAGGCTAAAGTTCTTCAAGAAATAGCTGTTGTCATTGTAGGCAAATGACACATTTTCAAATCGTACGTGTCCGGCCACTGGTGGGAGCTCCATGAGATCCAGCGCTTCTGACTCCTTGGGTGTGTTCATAACCTCAAATATTCGGTCGGCTGCAGCGAGAGCCTCCTGAACCTTAAAGTTGGCCGTGCTAAGACCCTTTATGGGCCTGTAAAGTTTACCAAGTAAGTTTACATATGCAAAAAATGCACCCAAGGAGAGTGTTCCAGCAATTATCAAAGGCGTTCCTAGAAATATGACCAGCACTATTCCTGCCGAAACTGCTAGGTACATAGTAGGTGAGTAAAGGGCTGAGAGAATTGCCAGGTTGACACGGGCTCCCAGTATCCCCAAAGACTTGGTGGCGAACAGCTTAGACTCGTACTTTTCCATCGCAAAACTCTTCACCACTCTAACCCCTGAGAGCATCTCTGCCGCCCTTGCCATTAGAACACCTATCTCGTCCCTAATTCGCCTCGATGAACTTTTGATCTTCTTCCTAAAGAGATAAACTGTGAGGGCTATAAGCGGAAGCGTCGGAAGAATGACAAGTGTTAGAGTGATATTTAGGGAAAAGAGAAAGACAATTGTTCCCATGAGCATCACCAAGTCTGAGCCTGCATCCACTATGATGGACTTCACTACACTTTCAACCTTGTCGACATCGTTAGATATCCTAGCCAAGAGGTCGCCTATTTTGCTCTGATCGAAGAAAGACACAGGGAGATACTGAAGATGATCGTACAGATCCGTGCGAAGCTTATGTGCTATCTTCTGGGTGAGAAGCTCTAGGAAGTACTCCGTAGAGAACGCGAACACCTCCCTTGCTAAAATAACACCGACAAGTATAGCCAGTACCACCCCTAGCAACTCAAGGGTCCTAGAAAGGATGACTTGATCTACCAACATAACTCCAATAACCCATGGAACAGTAAGATCTAAGACAGTTTCAACTACAAGGGACAGACACACTATCAACGTAAGAATCCAATACGGTTTAATGTATGAAAGAAATCGAAGAAATGCTGATGAATAGTTCAACACGTTCCCTCTCATTTCTTACTTCTGGAAGGCATGTAGACAAGCCCTTTAGAACCATCAACGATGATTTGCTGCCCATTCTTTATGATCTTAGTCCCAATGCCTGTACTTACGACTGCTGGGATTCGAAACTCTCTAGCTAGGATGCCCCCATGAGAAAGTATGCCTCCAACATCCGTAACGAGCCCTCTGGCAATGCTGAACACAGGAGCCCATGCCGGCGTTGTTGCTGGGCAAACAAGGATATCACCTTTCTTCAGCCTAGGGAACTCGTGAAGTGAACGTAGCGTTTTTGCTCTTCCACTAGATATGCCTGGGCTGGTCCCTATGCCCTTTAGAACAAGAGAGTCTTTGTTAGTGAATAGATACTTGTATTTGATCGCTTCTACTACTCCTGAAGTAGATGCAGCCTCTCTCTCGTTGAACTTCAGCTTTCTAGCTCTAATCTTCCTTTGTATATCCTCAGAGTTAACTGCATCGCTTCTAATAAGGTCAGGTATGTCGTCAGCATACAGAAAGAACACGTCGTCAATCGAACGTAACAGACCCTTTTTTTGAAGCCTAGATCCAGCCTCTTTGAAGGCCCTCCTAACTTGGGCGAGAGACCTAAGGTAATAGAAGTCTCGATTGTCCTTGATTGGGTAGTTTGTCTGGGCTATCTTCAGCACCTTAAGAAAACTGCTTCTTTTTTCATTCGGGATGGCCTCCAATGCATTCTCGATTAAGGTCTCTTGTTCTCTTGACAAGGCTGATACGTTTCTTAACGCACTTGTCTGAATAGAAGCATAATTCAGGATTGTGTTCAGCATTACTTCCGGGTCTTCCCTGTAAGTTGGCGCCATGATATCCCATTTTGCTGGGCTTAGATGCCCAAACTCGTCGAGATAGCGGTCGAACTCTTTAAGCCATCTCGCGCCTTCTTCCCAGCTCTTTAATTCGTTCAAGGCACCGGACCCTCTGCGCAGAACGTCAATGATTCTTGGCGAGGCTCTCAAAGCCAACTCCCAGAGTCGCAGATCAGATTCCACAGTCTTACCTGTGAACTTAGACAGAAGCCGGGGGTATTCCTCTGGTGAAAGGAAGTTAAGACCCTTCAAGTATGAGGACAACCGCTCAACAGATGCATCTATCAACTGGCTGACTCTAACTCTAACTTGGAAGTGCCTTCTGTTGGCTGAAATGATCTCTTGAAAACGCGATGCGAACTCGAAGTTAGACATTGACTGAAAGTCCACTTGCTCAATAGCTCTTATCTCCTCGATCAGGCTAGGCAGTATTGTGTTTTCCCAGTCTACCCCAAGGTTGGCTGCTCCTCGATAAAGCGCCATACGATTTTTGTTCTTCTTCAGCCGCCTTGGTATCAACTTCTTTTCTATGACAGCTTTATCAAGGGATATTTGGGCTGGCGATCTATGCAACCAGAGGTCATTTCTGGACAAGAGCATGGAAACAGGTCTTGACTGAACAACAAATAAGTCGTTTCCCGCTATCACCCACTCTACGTCTTGGGGCCATCGAAACCTTTCTTCAATCCATAAGCCCAGTTTGGCTAGTTGACGAGTCTGTTCGTCTGTCAGGGAATAGCGCTTGGCATGGTCTCTTGAGATTCTTACCTTACGAACTCCACCCTTTTTCTTAGGGAGGATCACTAGTTCCTTTGTACCGGAATTCTTCTCCAATGTCTGAAAGGTTGGCTTATCAATAATGGCGATGTCAGGTGTGACCCTGCCCGAGACGACGCTCTCCCCTAAACCCCAACAAGAGTTTATTACAATTTCGGATCGTGCCCCTGTTACTGGATTACAGGTGAACATGACTCCCGAAACATTCGCCGGGATCATCTGCTGTACGATTACTCCCATAGATACTCTTGAGTGGTCGAATCCGCAACGAGTCCTGTAGGTCACTGCATCGGCGCTCCAAAGAGAAGCCCAACATCGTTTAATAGAAGCTATGAGTTCATGAATCCCAGAAATGTTCAGGAAAGAACTGTGAATCCCTGCAAAGCTTGCCTCAGCTAGGTCTTCAGATGTCGCCGAGGAACGAACACACACACTCGAAGCCTCAGGCCCTATTAGATCAGAGAGTTCATGGTAGGTCTGTTTCACATCATTCACAATCGCTTGAGGCACAGGATGCCTGAGGATAGCCCTTCTGAGAAGCTTAGTCCTAGATCCGACTTCAGGAAGCGTTAGAGATCGCGATTCTGCAACGAAGCGGTCTACATCTTTATGAAGCCTTGGGCTGCTCAAGAAACGCCTGTACGCCTCGGTTGTCACAACAAAGCCTGGCGGAACATTGACGCCTAGCGAGACAAGTTCACTGAGAGAAGCCGCCTTTGTTCCTACCTCAGCGATGTGTTCTCTCTTAATTTCTTGGAGCCACCTCGTGTATTTCAAGAAGCACCGGCCTCGCTGGAGGAATTCTAGCCTTTTCTGATTTTGGTTCGGTTGGAATAGTTATTGTGAAGGTTGAGCCTTTTCCAAGTGTACTCTTTGCCTCGATCGAGCCTCCGTGCGCTTCTACTATGCGCTTGCAGACGGCTAGTCCCAATCCGACCCCTTTCGCCTTAGTTGTGTGGAGAGGCTTCCAAAGTTTCTCCATAAGCTCTCTTGTCATGCCTACCCCAGTGTCGGTGAATGCGATTTCTACGCTACCGTTCGATTTCTTGCTTGATATGGTGAGTTTGCCGCCTTCAGGCATGGCGTCAATAGCGTTCTTAATAATATTGATGAATACCCTCTTGATCTTCTCTCCATCAACCATAATCTCTGGTTCCTTCTCGACTAGGTTCACAATCTCGATATTCTTTGGAACATCGACTGGCGATAGCGCATCTACTACGAGTAAGTCGGGAGATTTTTCCGTTAGCTGCAGTCGCATCTCTACTGAGTAGTCCAAGAGATCAGTGATGATCTTGTTTGAGTATTTGATTTCATCTTCGATAATCTCCAGCATCTCCCTCGTTTTCCTATCCGTTGTTAAGCCTAATCGGCTCCTGAGAATATATGCCGCGCCACTTATTCCCTGTAAGGGATTGCGGAGGTCGTGACCTACCATCGCTGCCGTCTCGCCGATAGTAGCCAGCCGCTCAGCTTCACGCAGCCTTCTTGTCCTCTCCTCAACCAATTCCTCCAAATGTTCCGAGTAAAGTCTGAGCTTCTTCTCCGCCTTTTTGAGTTCGGTGATGTCGTGGAAGGTGACTACTTTGCAGCTATAGTTGCCGCGCCAGTCGGCCACAGGGGAGACGAGGACCCCATAAGAGCGGTTTCCAAGAACAATTTCCTTAGCTGACCTTTCCATATCTTTGAAGTATTTGGACCAATAAGACAGTACACTAGACCAATAAGACAGTACGTGCTCTCCGGATCTACCAATGTGGTCCGCGGTGGACTGGCTGATCAAGCGTTGAGCAGCAGGGTTCACATACACGATGCTCCCTTCTTCGTCCAACACGATGACGCCGTCACTCATGCCATGAACAACAGTTTCGTGTGCCACAGGCATAATGCCTGCAATCTGCCAGCGGCTAAGGATCCATGGCAACGTCAGTGCAGACACATTGAACGTGAGAGCTGCTAAGTCGTAGTACGGTAGAGGGTTCGAGTAGAATTCGATCGCGCCAGTCAGCCAAGGAATCGTTATGGCAATTAACAATATGTAGATTTGGCGGCGGTAAATCCTGTGTGTACGGCCTGTCATCTGGAAAAAGAGGGCGCCACAAATCACAAGCATCATGCATGAATAGGCCAAATTAACTAAGAACCATTCTCCGTGAGTTGCAACCAATGGGAGTGATGGGTCACGGGCGTCAAGCATAACGTGGCTCCAAATCAGGCCATGGAAGTCGTTAGTCCAGACCAGTAGACAAGTAACGATGGGGACAATGCCTAAAGCGAGCAATCTGCGCTGCGTCAGCCATTTCTCATGACCAGTGTACTTAATTGTAAAGATGAGCAAAGTCGTTGGTATCATAGCGACACCTACGTAGGCGATCTTATTCCAAAAGATCTTGGTCAGAAGCTCTGTGCTTCCTGTCTCCAGCGTCTTCGCTCCCAACCATAAGACACCAGCCAGCATGAGGAACGTCGTCGGTCTGGAGACAATGATGCCGTTCAGAGTCCTTCTGCGCGCCCCGTACCATGTGTAGAATGACACTAATATCGAAGTAGCCAATACGGCGATTGACGGGGCCATGTCGACTGTTGTGTGAAATGTCACGGTTTTCTTCACCTAACTCCTTACATGGTGGGGCGCCTCCGCCGCCAGATTGTGCCCGGTAATGTCTGGTCCCCGCGTCGGAAAGGTGGTCTAATTCGCTATTTTTCTCAAGGGCTAGTGCGTCCAACGGCGTTTGGTTATCTTCCTAGTATTGATGTGCTCGAGCCTCTAAATCTCGGATTCGCGTTTCGATGAATTGACCGACCTTTTCTTCGCCGTATTCCCTTGCTTCTTGCTGTCTTTTCAAATGTTTCTTAGTTATCTTGAGTAGATTGCCAATGTCCACCGGTTTGGTTACATACCCGTCGGCGCCTTTGTTGACGGCTTCGATCGCGTTCTGTAATGTCGGGTAACCAGTGATAATTATCATGATCATTTTTGGCGTAGTCTGTTTCATCGCGGTCAACAGTTTTGTTCCTTCCATGTCTGGAAGGCGAATATCGATTAAGGCCAGGTTGTAGAAGTTGACTTCAGATTTCTCAATAGCCTCTTCTCCAGTCTCAGCAGTGTCAACGAAATATCCATCGTCCTCCAATGCAGTAGAAAGCACCTTTCGCACGTTCTCATCATCATCTACAACAAGGATTTTACCCGTCTTGCTCATACCTTCCACTTCCGTACCTCTGAAGCCCCCACTCCCTGCACCCGCCCAGCGCTGAGCCCTCCATTGCCGGACGGAATTCCTAGTTGACGCAAATTCTGCGGTTTCCTGACATCGTCAACATAGTCAACTATAGTCCACTCTTCGTATTCTCTGAACTTCAAGTCGAACATGCCGTACATGCTTTTGGCGATGTACGTCTCAACAATCCTGCCGCCCTCGCCGAGCAGGTCTCTTAAAGCTTTATGGAAAGCTTCAAGCCTTTCAGGAATTCGTTCGCGTTCAATCCTATGTCTTCTCGCAATATGATGGTAAATCACATATCTAGTATTCTCACCGAAGACGAGGAGTCCGTTGTCAATAGCCTGCAACAGGATTCTGTCGAACTCGTCCTTGACTGGCTCGGCTGTCTCGAGTGCACGTGGCATGAGGTAGGGCGCTGAGCTCTGACGGATAAGGAATTGTCTGTCTGAACATGACATTCTTGCTCTGTGTCGAGGTAAGGCCAGGCATTACGTGCGGACACCAGATCTCTACCCCCTCCTTCACAGGTTCACAGCCTTTTCCATTGAGTGTACGAGAAGCGACAGCTTAAGCCCAATCCGGTCCACTAATGAAGCGGACGGATTTCACGCAGGGATCCCAGTTTGGTTGTGAACGTCCAAGTTGAAGCTCAAACAGAATAAGGCGACCAGTTCAGTTTTGTCTTTCTCTAGGCTGACTATTGCTTCTTCAATGGCTCCTTTTTCCTTTGGTCTTTGAAGCTGAAACCGCGGCCAAGAATCTAGCGGAGAGTAGCGATGTCCGCAGTTGGCGATGTCTTCATCGCACTATTAGCTATGATGCAACATCACGGTGAAGAGCCACTGCAGAAGAATACTCACGAATACGCGCAGTCCAGCGATCCAGCTCTTCTATTCTTCATCGGAGCTTTCTTGCGTAAGGCTTTGCGATTATTCCATTTTCTAGGTCTTCCAACACCTTGCGGGGTTCTCTATTCTTCGGGTTGCCGTATCCTCCTCCGCCTGCCGTTTGCATCTCCACGATGTCGCCCTTCTCGAGGATCGCAGTATGTTTTATGGGCAACCTCTTCCTTCTGAGTCTTCCTTGCTGATCTCGATACAGGACAACCTTCGTTTTGCCACCTCCTGATCCACCTAGAAGCCCGTAAGGTTCATGCTTCCCACGTTCCGCTAGGACTGTGAAAGTAGTTGACTCGGCTAACATTTCGTATGCTCTTACGAGTCCAGAGCCTCCTCTAAACTGGCCTGCGCCGCAACTATTCGACCTAAATCCATATCTCCTGATGAGTATGGGTATCGAACGCTCGATCTCCTCTATTGGCGTATTCATCGTGTTCGTCATGTTTGCCTGAATACCGTCAAGCCCATCCATACTGTTTCTTCCGCCAAGACCGACACCTATGGTTTCATAGAACGCCCAGCTCTTTCCTCCGTGTACTCCGCCGATCATCACATTGTTCATTGATCCGCCTGAAGCAGCTGGAACTTTCTCTGGAAGCGATTGAGAAAACGCGAGATAGAGCAGGTCGGCATTTCTTTGACTTGTCTCAAGGTTTCCACCTGCCACCGGGTAGGGAAAACTGGCATGGAGAACTGTTCCCTCCGGGGAATAGACATCCACAACCCTGAATGCGCCCTCGTTCATCGGCACGTCGTCTCCAATGAGTGTTCTAACGACGAAGTGAACGCCTGAGAGCGTCACACCGAAAACCGCATTGATTGCGTAAGGCACTTGCCTATCCGTTCCAGAGTAGTCTACATGAATCCTGTTGTCCAGAACGGTCAGCTTAGCTCTGAGCGTGATATCTCTACCATTCGGATCCTCCACACAATCCTTGGCCCGAAATGTTCCTTTGTTCATCATGGCCGAGATTCTTGACCTCATAATTCTCTCAGTATAGTTGAAAGATTCCTCCGCGGCAGAGAGAAAGGTCTCCAAACCGTATCTTCCTATGAGCTGAAGTATCCTTCTCTCACCCGTGATGTTCGCAGCAACCTGCGCCTTCAGATCCCCTATCCTCTCAACAGGTGATCTCGAGTTTGAGGCAACAAGTGAAACTGTTTCTTTTAGAAACTCATTTCGACGCATGAGCCGAACAGGGTTCATGATGAAACCTTCCTCGAAGATTGTCTTCGCATCAATTGAAATGCTTCCTGGAACAGCGCCGCCTACGTCGGCATGGTGTGCCTTGTTTGCCGCAAAAGCGACGAGCTTCCCTTGATAGTAAACCGGCCTTATGACGGTCAAGTCATTCAGATGCGTCCCGGCTATGTACGGATTGTTGGCAACTATCATCGATCCCTCTTCGAGACCTAATCCTTCTTTCTGACAGTATTCTATGATGTTCTTGAGGCCCCATGGTAGTGAGCCCAGATGGACCGGGATATGTTCGGCCTGAGCCAGCAATCTCCCCTCAGAATCGAATATTGTTGCAGAGTGATCCATACGCTCCTTTATGTTGGGTGAGTAGGAAGAGTTTCTGAGTGCTATCCCCATCTCCTCGCTTGCGTAGTACAAGGAGCTTCTGATCAGTTCGACAGTGACAGGATCAAGAGTCGTCATCGCATTTTCATCTCAATGATCCAGTGTCCTCACCCACGCCTGAGTAAGATGTTTCCGAACCCGTCGATCTCCCATTTCCATCTCGGATTCACAGCTGTGGTTGAGTCATATTCCTCAATTATGCATGGCCCATTGCCGAAAGATCCTGGCTCTAGTTTCTCTCTGTTGTATAATGGAACCTTTGCAAAAGATCCCGAGAAGAGTACGTCTCTTGACGCAGGAGCTTCTTCTGCTCTTTGCCTGGGCAGAGTTGAACCCCTTTCTCGCATTGATATCTTCTCCACCGGCACGATGGCCTTAATCTTCACGTTCACGAGTTCAATCGGATCAGGTGAAGAATACCCGTAGATTTTCCCATGCCTTTCATCGAAGGCATCTCTCAGATCCATCCCCCGCATGTATCGCAGCGTGATCTCAAACGATTGTCCCTTGTATCTGAGGTCTAATAGTTCCTCGAAGGAGAACTTGTCTATCCCTTCTTCGGTTAGTGTTTTCTCAGCCATTTTCCGGAGCTCCGACAATGCTGATTCAGGATCAAGATTGGTGCTCATCACGGGAAGAGAGAATTCCCTAGTCATGTCTACTGTCAGTAGACCGTAGGCTGAGAAGATTCCAGGATGTTCCGGTATCACTATACGGTCTATGGACATCTCTTCTGCAAGCTCGCAAGCATGTAAGGGGCCTGCTCCTCCAAAAGCAAAGAGAACGAAATCTCTTGGATCCCTGCCTCTTTCAAGGCTGACTATCGATATCGCTTTCGACATATTGCTGTTTACGAGCCTCATTATCCCCTCTGAAGCTGCGTAGACATCCATTCCAAGCTTGTCTGCAACTTTCTCTTCAATGGCCTTGAACGCAAGGTCACCATAGATTCGCATCTTCCCGCTAAGGAGGTATGAAGGGTTGATTCTGCCGAGTACGATGTTGGCGTCGGTTACTGTTGGCTCTGATCCACCTTTTCCGTACGCGGCGGGTCCAGGATCTGCAGCTGCACTGTGCGGTCCAACCCGAAGCGCGCCCCCCTCATCTATCCAAGCTACAGTGCCTCCTCCCGCGCTCACCTCTGCAAGATCTAGGAACGGATAGCGGACCGGGTAGCCGCTTCCTTTTATCGATCTGCCGCTGTGCGTCTTGCCTGCGGCTTCGAATTCATATGCGGTGTCGGGTTCTCCGTTCTCTATTGTGCCAGCTTTGGCAGTCGTGCCACCCATATCGAAGGTTATTACTCTGTCGATCGACAGGATACGTGCAAGGTACTTTGATGCGAGGATTCCTGCTGCTGGACCAGACTCGATGATCGATATTGGGTACTGCGAAGCATGTTTAACGTTACTTACTCCTCCGTTTGAATTCATCACGTATAACGGGGCAAGGATTCCCTTCTCGCTCAAACTCCTCCTCAGATTCTCCAAATAGATGGACACAAGAGAGGACAGCGAGGAATTCACGACTGTTGTGCTTGTCCTTTCGTATTCTCTATATTCCCTGTTAACGTCACTTGATAGGCTTATGTGGCCACAAAACCTCTCCTCTCTTAAGATCCTCTCCGCTTGTCGCTCATGTGAAGGGTTAACGTACGAGTTTAGGAATGCAATTGCGACGGACTGGAAACCAAGTCTCGCAATCTTTCTTGAAATCTTCCTCAATGAATCGATGTCGAGTGGTTCGAGCTCCCTTCCATCAGAAAGAATTCTGCCTCTCACAGTGAACCTATGCGCCCTCTTCACTAACGGCTCAGGCCTTCTTGTCAGCAAGTTGTAGATCTCCGGTCGCCTTTGCCTTCCAATCTCCAGCAAGTCGCGGAACCCTTCGTTAGTTATCAGCGCTGTCTTCGCAAGTCCTCGATGCGTGATTAGAGCGTTCGTTGCAATAGTTGTGGCATGAATGATTGACGCAATGTCTCGGGCTTTGTCCTCGTATGCTTCCAGAGCCTGAAGAATAGCAGTCTCCGGATTCGCCGGAGTCGTGGGAACCTTTACGACCTGTGTGTCTCCAGATTCGACATCGAAAACTACTAGGTCAGTGAATGTCCCTCCGACATCAATGCCTATGTACAACAAGTGACGGACTCCCTATCACGTCTGACGATCAATGCGGACAATACTGTCGTGATCTATATTAACGCGCCCGCTCCGCCATTCTACCATGGTCAGAGTAAGCTTCGGATTCAGTGATTCCTCTGAGGCCAGTGGCTTCTTCTTGATGAGTTCCCTTTGTACCTCGTTCGCCTTCCAGTGTTCGTCTCTTCATGTTATTCGTCTGCGCTCTCGATCTCGAGCAGAAATGCGGAAAGCATAAGTCAGAGATACACTGCTTAGAGAGAAGTCGAGCTGTGTGGAGACATGAAGTTCGAAGAGAAAGTTTGGAAGCTTATGAAGAAGATTCCCAAAGGAAAAGTCACAACCTACGGCCTGTTAGCCAAGAAGCTGAATACCAAGGCCTACAGAGCTGTTGGCAATGCCTGTCGTAGAAATCCTTACGCTCCGAGGGTCCCATGTCATAGAGTCGTGAGGTCTGATGGAACTGTTGGCGGCTTTGGCGGAAAAACCTCCGGCAAGACGGTGCAGAGAAAAATCCGATTGCTAAGAAAGGAGAAAATTGAAGTCAAGAACGGAAAGATTGTTGGCTTCGAAAAGGTTTTGTTCAAGTTCTAGCGAGAAAGTGCTGATTTGTAATTGGAAGATTTGTGTCTGACCTTGGGTGGCTAGGCGCCCGACCTCTTTGCTCCACATTTCGGGCAGAACTTTGCGTCGCTTGCGAGTTTAGATCCGCAAGATGAACAGAAGGCTTCTGACGGTTGCACAGGAGTTGGTGGAGCAGGCGAAGGCGTAGGGCGGCGTCTACGAAGGACTAGGATCGCAACTAGCACTATGAGCGCTAAGACTAGTGCTGCAAGCAATCCTATGACAACCAAGCCATACTCAGCCAGCATTTCTAATAGTGATAGAGGTTTTCCTTCTTTAACGGTCAAGGCGACTGTTGCATCATGAGTCTTGCCGCCTCCTGATGCAACCACAGTAATCGCATATGCACCAGTTGGCGTTCTACGTGATGTCTTTATGGTTAGAGTAGTGGTTCCGCCAGGTGTGATCCTTGTCTGGCCGAAGCTTGCAGTCACTTCAGCTGGCAGGCCTGAGACGGACAGGTCGACTGTGGACTTGAATCCGGCTATTGCATTGACTGTGATCGTGTGAGTCGTAATCTCTCCCTGCTGAACCTCGCTTGAAGTTGGGGCTACGACTATGTTGAAGTCTTCTTCAGGTGCTGCTTCGATCTCTAACGTCAAGCTGGCCGTCTTAGCTATTCCTCCTCCTGATGCTGTCAGCGAAAGTGTGTATGTGCCGGCTTTGGTGGTCTTGGTCGTGTAGATCTCGAGTGTAGACTGAAACGTTGGGGCCGATGATGGTGGATTGAATGAGTGGGTCGCTCCGGAGGGCAGGCCTACAAGGCTTAGGCTCACTGGTTGCGCGGTGCCGCTTACGAGCGAAACTACGATGACGTAGGATGTGGACTCACCTGCAGTCACCTTTTGCGTTGGAGGCGATGCAGAGATGGAGAAATCGAAGGCAGGCGGAGCTGCAGCAACAGTGAAGGACAGCGTTGCCTCGTTGTTGTATCGGTACGGATCCTGGTAGGAGTATGGAGACGGGTCAGCTGTCCAAAGCATAGTGTGGTGACCCTCAGTCGCTATCCATGGAGTTGTCAAAGTAGCTGTCATGAGAATTCCGGTAGGACCTGGATAGGACAAGGTGCCGCTGCCGAGGAGTGTGCCGTCTAGAATGGCGGCAACACGAACGCTCTGTGGATATGGTTGGTTCGTGCTAAGAGCCCTCAAGACAACCGAGAATGTTGTTGGGTCTCCTATCTTCGGAGACGGAGGACTCATCGTTGGGTTGGAAAGAGACCAGTCTGTGATCGGCGCGGCCGCAAGAACCACCAGTTGAACATTGTCTGTTCGGAATCCCACGGCAGCGTTGAAGCCTGCTACAGGAATGGTGTAAGTTCCTGGGGCCTTTCCGGAGCCTACCGCAACATACAACGTTCTAGTGAAAGGGGGAGTACCTGAAGCAGTAGGCGAAAAAGAGAAGCCCAACCCATTAAGCTCAATTGTCCATGGAGACACCAGAAGATTGACGACGCCTGCTGGCGGCGTTACCAAGCTTACCTGGACGGTGTACGAAACGGTTTGTCCAGCAAACGCGAATCTTGTCTCGGGTTCGGCATTGACACTGAAGTTCCACGCATAGACGAGGCTGCTACTCTGCAACACCAGAGAGACTGATAGCAAGGCAACGAGAATGATGCGAATCTTGTTACGACTCAAATCTGTCACGTCTACCTTTCGAATCCACTGCCATACTCTTATAACTTACCATAGAGAGCGAGAGCAAGCGTTCTAGGTTCCTGTGATTCAAGGCGACGAGTTGCCTTCATTCGCTAGCCTACGGAGAGCCTTCACTGAAGAACCGGACAAGTGTCTCTGTGAGAATTCGAAGGTTGTCTACAGATACGCTCTCGTTGTAGCCATGGGCCTGACTCAACTCGTCTGCCGTTCCATGAGAGATCACGTCGATACCTAAATCGGTCTTTACTCTAGAGACATCAGTTGATCCGAAGCTCACCGCGACTGGCAGCTCTCTCTGCAAAACTGTTTCAGCTGTCTTCTTGTAGATTTTGAGGAAAGGGTTCTCCGGAGATGTGGCGAAAGGCCGTGAGGCGCCGGGCCGCACCTCGAATTCTAGATCGATGTTGTTCCGGAGTTTCGCGTCAATTATCGTATTCGTCAATTCAAGTACGGCCTCATCGAAGTTCTCGTCGGGAATGACGCGCCTGTCGCCTTCTATTTCACACGTTTCAGGGATCGCGTTCTGGGCGTGTCCACCCTTGATTAGGGTCACGTTGAGGCAAGGTTTCACTCGGGGCACTCCAGCCTTCGGCGAGGCGGGATAGCTAGACCATCTGGATTCGACTTTCAGACTCAGTTCTCTGATTGCCTGAAGCACGGGGAGTATCGCGAAGATCGCGTTGACCCCTTTATGAGGTACAGAAGAGTGTACGGTCTTTCCCTTAGCCTTGACCCTGTATGAGATAAATCCCGCAGCTCCAATACCGATAGTCTCAATTCCGCCGTCAAGTGACAGAAGGACGTCAGAGGCTAGATATCTTTCTCCTCTCTTCGTAGCGTCGACAAGGTACCGCAGCCCAGTATACTCGCCATACTCCTCATCGCATGTGAGGCTGACATCGATCGTGAACCTCGGCGCAGGTCCGCACTTCTCAATCAATTCCAAGGCTTTCAAGAGACAAGCGATGGAACCCTTCATATCAGAGGAACCACGACCGTACAACCTGCCTTCTCTCAAGATAGGCTCGAAAGGCTTACTTATCGTCCAATGTTCAGTTTCACCCGCCATTACCACATCAAAGTGGCCGTTCACGTGAACCACTTTGCCCTGCCTCTTCTTGGCTTTTAGAAGCAAGTTGAGCCTAGATCCATCGAATTTTGCGGCAAGATCCGGAAACCCAACATAGCTTTCGCTTGGCACTTCGATGACCTCGACATCGTATTGGGAGAGATGAGATCTTATCCAGCTCTCAACAAAGTTGACAAATGGACCGTACCCACGTCCAACAGGAGACTCCGTTTCAATAGAAACCATCTTACTCAGAAGAGCGACAAGATCCTCCATCTCGTTGTCCAAGTTCGCTCTATCACGGCTCAATCGTCAAACATCCTACTATCGTTGAACGCTAAACTGCTACTTGTGTCTTAATGATTGGAGAAAAATGCTAACTTTCGGACCTAGAGATCTTACATTCCGCTGATCTGTCCTCGATACTCTTAAGCAGATGCCGTAGAACAATATCTCCGAGGCTTGGATCAGAAACGTGACGGCGAAGAGGTTCTATTATCTCCTAGCGTTTCTACTAGTCGGGCTTATCGTGCAGGGAGTTGAACCCGCGGACGGACAGTATTGGCGGGTTCTAAGTCACACAATGGCTAGAGGCATAGATACAGGCTCGGGCAGGCCTATCGGAAACACGACAAGGTTCCTTAGCATTGATGAGCAGGCAGTCTGCTGGTTTGAGATGGAAATCAATGGCTTTGGGCCATTCACTTTGACATGGAAATGGTTCGAGCCGCGAGGATCAGCGTATCGGGAACACTCAACTGTTGAGCTCATCCCTCGCAGTGGCACCTACAGGTTCTGGGACATCTTGAAGGTCGCTGGGACGCCGGCTGAGTTGAAGCTTGGGAACTGGATGGTAGAGGTCTTCGTGAGAACGGAGAAGCTTTTTCACGCGCCTTTCCTCATCGAGTTACCACCAGCCTCCTATCCAGTTCTGGTCAAGATCTCAGGCCTCGACAGAAGATTCTCTACTGGTCTATATGTCGACGGCGTTAAGGTCGGAACCGTTCTTGGAGAAGACACCAAAGAACTGACTTTCAAGATTGGAACCGTTCACACAGTTTCAATCGACGAATATGTTCAAGGTGGAGTAGGAGTCAGATTCCACTGCCCTGCGAACTCTAGATCGGTAGGCGGTGAGTCGTTTCAGGTCTTTCTCTACGAGACTGAGTACTATCTGAAAGTTTCTTCCGAATATGGTACCCCCAGAGGAGAGGGATGGCACAAGGCTGGATCCATAGCCAGTTTCTCGGTCTCGACATTGGTCAGCGGCCAGTGGGGCGTCCGACAACTGTTCAAGCAATGGATGGGCGATTTCACGGGAGACTCAGTGCCTGGCATGATATTGATGGACGGGCCGAAGGAAGTGAAGGCCGTATGGGTCACTGACTACTCGCAGTCATACTCGCTCGTCGCAATTGTGATAGGAACGGCTGCGTTTGTAGCTGGGGCTGTGCTCGTGGTTCGGCGAAAAAGGCTCGCTGAACCCACAACAGCAAGGGCACCTGCGCCACAGACTCTAGACTGTCCGACATGCGGCAGGCAGACGCTCTATGTCGAAAGAGTCAAACGCCATTACTGCACCCAATGCAAGAAATATCTGTAGTAACCTGGCCCCTCCAATGTAGATTGACTTCTCGCCAGATCGAGAGCGAAGACGAACGAGTCTTGCCAAGCCACCACCAAGAGTCGTAAGTCAAATTCCTGGCCAAGCCAACCAAAAATAGAGCTGCAATAGTGCAACTATAAGCTATTCAAGTCAGGCTACGGGCGATCTCCTCAACCGTCGAAAGGAATGCCTCGACCTCATCCGCAGTGTTATATATGTACAAGGAAGCTCGTGCAGTCCCGTCCGAGTGAATTACCTCCTTCATAGTGGGCAATGCGCAATGATGTCCTGACCTTATCATGATCTTCTTTGAGACATCTAGGGCGAGGGCGACATCATGCGGATTCAGGTCGCCTACATTGAACGAGACCAAGGCAACCCTATTCCCCAGATCCGCAGGTCCATAAACCCTCACCTTCGGAATCTCCCTCAACCCTTCATAGAGCGCCTTGCCCAGCTCCACCTCATGAGCCCTCACGTTCTCCATGCCCAACTGAGTCAGATAGTTCACAGCCCTACCAAGTCCAATGCCATCAGCGATTGCGGGGGTTCCTGCCTCAAACCTATGCCAACCAGAAGTCAGCTTATACTCGTCCGTTGAAACGTCTTGAATTGTTCCGCCCCCGATGAAAGTAGGCTCAACCTCTGCGGCAACCTCTCCCTTCATGTAGAGGGCTCCCGACCCAGTTGGTCCACACATCTTATGCCCTGAGAAAGCCAGAAAATCACAGCCAATCTCTCTCACATCCACCTTCATATGTGGCATTGACTGAGCGCCATCAATAACGGTCAACGCACCTCTACGCGCAGCAATCTCCGAGATCTCACGAATAGGCACGATTGTGCCCAGCGCGTTTGAGACATGAGGAATCGCCACAACCCTCGTCGAGTCGTCTATCGCCCTCTCGAAGTCTGCGAGGTCGAAGAGTCCTTGCCTGTCAGGCTTTACTGCCTCCAATTTGACTCCGTGGCGCTGTCGAACCCTCTGCCAAATGATGAAGTTCGAATGGTGATCCATCAGGGTAGTGACTATCTTGTCCCCCTTCTTCCACTTCAAGCCGTTAGCGACAATATTCAGCCCCTCAGTAGTATTCCTTGTAATAACAATCTCTTCTTCGCTCTTGGCGTTGATGAATTGAGCTACCTTCCGGTGAGCCAGCTCGTATTCTTCACTTGCTTTCTGGGAGAGCTGATGTATCCCGCGGTCAACGTTCGCCCTGTAACGGTGATAGAATTCCATCATCTTCTCGAGGACGGGCTCGGGAGTCAGGCTGCTAGCAGCGCTATCCATGTAGATCACACCGGTCTGAAGGATCGGAAAGTCTCGCCGGATCTTCTCTACGTCAAGCAACTGTTCTTCCTCGCGCCATACGTATGAGGACGCTCCGATTCCTTAACGTTTACCAAACCACGAATAGAGAGTGCCACACATGTCGAGTTTTTCGAAGCAGATCGCTCAGGACAAGGTGTTCTGAACAATCGAAACCAAAGCTGAACTGTCAATAGTCGTTGGTATAATCAGTATCTGTTATGCGATCTTGACTTGTCAAGTTTCTTCCTCATCTCTTCTAGACTGGCCTTGCCAGCGTCTATTCCGGCCAGATCTTCAATGGGTGTGACGGGCATCAGCTCTGTGCCCTTCGAACTCTCTCGTACTAGCCTCTTCACTTCCTTAGGAATGCCCGACTTCTCTCTCTTTTTCATAGATATCGCAACCCGCTCTTTTCCGGTGACTAGACCCTTTTCTTCCGACAACTTTCCTCAGCACTACCAACGGAAGTTCTACTTAAGCCACGCCCACCATCTTTGACTATGGCAAAGGATGAAGTATCGAGTTTCTAGGCAATTGTTAAATATGAAGTCGATCCGTTAGGGCGCCGGGAAATATCGGAGGACAAACCGATGACCGGTGTTAACGTTTGGAGCAGACGCTCCACTTAACGGCAAGCGAATAGTCCTCGAAGCAGACGACATACCAAGATCTTGGTGCAACATTCTTCCCGACCTTCCGGAACCATTGCCACCGCCACTTGATCCGGGAACAGGCAAGCCTATCTCACCGAAAGCCCTTGAGCGAATCTTTGCTGCTGAACTGATTAGGCAGGAGGTTTCGAGCGAGGAGAACATTCCCATCCCGGACGAAGTCTTGGAAACCTACGTCCGATTAGGGCGGCCAACTCCGCTGCAGAGAGCTCTTGGCCTTGAAAGGTATCTGAAGACACCAGCAAAGATATTCTACAAGTGTGAGAGTGTGTCCCCTGCAGGAAGCCACAAACCCAACACAGCCATAGCCCAAGCCTACTACAACAAGAAGGAAGGAACGGCTAGACTCGTTACCGAGACAGGCGCAGGACAGTGGGGCTCAGCCTTGGCATTGGCATGTGCCTTCTTCGACATGGAATGCACAGTCTACATGACGCGCTCAAGTTACCTGCAGAAGCCCTACAGGAGAACAATCATGCAGCTGTATGGAGCCAAGGTCTTTCCCTCACCGAGCGATCAGACCAAATTCGGACGACAACTCCTGGCGAGCAACCAGAATCATCCGGGCTCCCTGGGAATAGCGATCAGCGAGGCCATTGAAGATACAGTCACCCATGAAAAGACAAAGTACAGCTTGGGATCTGTTCTGAACCATGTCCTGCTACACCAAACGATCGTAGGCCTTGAGACGAAGAAGCAGTTTGAATCCATCGACCTCTACCCTGATGTATTCATCGGATGCATCGGAGGTGGATCAAACTTTTCGGGATTCGCCTACCCGTTTGTCAGAGACAGACTTAGAAAGAAGAGAACCAGCGAGTTCGTAGCCGTCGAGCCTCGAGCAGTGCCAACGATCACCAAAGGAGAATATAGATACGACTTCGGCGACACTGCAGAAACTACTCCGCTACTCAAGATGTTCACCGTAGGCCACAGATATGCCTGTCCCCCCATCCACGCAGGAGGGCTCAGATATCATGGCAAAGCTCCCTCCCTATGCTTACTCGCAAAGAATGGCATAGTGAAGACCATGTCATACACGCAGTCTGAGATCTTCGAAGCTGGCAGGATCTTCACCGAAACCGAAGGAACAGTCCCTGCCCCTGAAACTGCACATGCAGTGAAGACAGTCATAGACATTGCTTTGGAAGCCAAACGCAAGGGAGAGCCCAAAGTCATAGCCTTCAACCTTAGCGGACACGGGCTCCTCGATCTGGGTGGGTATCAGGACTTCTTGGACAGAAAGCTTGAGGACTTCGAGCCGACAGAGATAGACCTAAGTTATCTTCCAAAGGTGAGCGGTGACTAACCGTCACCTCCCCTTTTTTCTTTGTTATCTGCTGATAGGATCATCCAGAGATTTGCTCTGGCCCTGAATAGAATCTTGGCTGTAGTGCAGCACAAAGGATAGTTAAGTTCATTAGATTCTTGTTTCGACTAGTTAGATCGCTAGGGTGAGTTGATGGCCCGCCAATCACGGTAGCTCAAGACTTAGTTAGAAGTTTTGCTTACGGGAGCTTCCGGGCCTCAACAGATCGTTGGAGGGCAAACCCGTGCTGGACATAAGATTCGTTAGAGAGAATTCTCAAGCAGTGAAAGACGACCTTGCTAGAAGAGACGACCTTGCGAAGCAGGAATGGGTAGACGAACTTCTAAGACTTGACGTCGAATGGCGCAAAATGTCAACAGAAGTCAACAGGCTGAGAGAGCTGCGGAACAAGATCACCGAAGAGATAGCGAGACTCCGAAAATCTGGTCGAGATGCAGCTGGCAAGATGAAAGAGGCTGAAGCGATTCCGGCGGAGATAAGGGACAAGGAAAAGGCAATTGCAGAGCACAGGGAGAGAATCGATTACATTCTGATGCGTTTACCGAACCCGATGCATGAATCTGTTCCTCAGGGAAAGAATGAGAATGACAATGTCGAGCTAAGACAGTGGGGGCAGCCACCGAGCTTTCCGTTTCCGCCGAAGGACCACATAGACCTTGGGGTCGGCTTAGGTCTGATCGACATCGAGAGAGCGGCGAAGGTTGCAGGTGCAAGATTCTACTATCTCAAGAACGACCTGGTTAGACTCAACTGGGCAATAGTAAACTTCGCGCTTGACCACATGAGGCAGAGAGGATTCACGCTCATCCAACCTCCCTACCTATTGAGGAGAGACACAGTGCAGGGAGCAGTTGACCTCTCCGATTTTGAAGCGGTGATCTACAAGGTTGAGAACGAAGACCTCTATCTGCTTGCGACCTCGGAGCACGCACTCCTCGGAATGCACATAGACGAGATCTTGGATGGTGCAAGTCTGCCGCTTCGATACTGTGGCATCAGCCCATGCTTCAGGAAGGAAGCGGGTGCCCACGGCAGGGACACCAAGGGTATATTCCGGGTGCATCAGTTCGAGAAGGTGGAGCAATTCATCTTCAGCAAACCCGAGCAGTCCTGGGATGAGCATGAGCTCATGATTAGGAACGCTGAGGAGATCTTTCAGCGGCTCAAGTTACCGTACCGAATCGTCAGTGTCTGCAGCGGGGAGCTGGGAACGGTTGCCGCCAAGAAATATGATCTAGAGGTTTGGCTTCCGGGACAGAACAAGTACCGAGAGGCGGTCTCATGCAGCAACTGCACCTCCTATCAAGCAGTGAGGTCGAACATCAAGTTTAGAGATAAGCCCAACGAGCCGACAAGATACGTTCACACACTTAACAGCACGCTGATCGCGACGGAGCGTGCTTTAGTGGCCATACTCGAGAACTATCAACGGGAAGATGGATCAGTAAGCATTCCAGACGTTCTAGTTTCGTACATGAATAGCGTGAAAGAGATCTCTTTCCCTCAGGACTAAGGTCAACGATCGAAAGCTGATCGATAATAGATGAACTTCCGGATTTATGGAAAGAAAAGGGGGAGATGAGAGCCAAATCCCTATGTCTGCACGCTGACCGGTGCTTCCACAGGAACCTTTTCTGCATATGACCTGTCGAGGACCCTCGTAGCGTATAGGTTCACCAAGCTATTAGGACTTGCTTCACCTGTTAGTTTTCCCATCTCTCCTTTGATCGATCTCCACTTGAGCTTCGTTCGCCCGCTCTTCGAGTTGTAGATGACGCCTAAGACACTTGAGACTCTTACGAAGGACAGCTCTCCTTCGGTCCGAACCGTTTCCTTGTCTTCGGCTTCGACATACATGGTTCCGATCTGCGAGGCCCTTTCGGGAAAGACTGAAGGGTCCTCCGCGAGCTCATTAGGTATGAAAGACTGGCAGGTGCTCAGAATCATGAACCTCCTGAAGTTCTCGAGGTCACACACTGCTTCAATCTTCATGAAGATCCCAGGCCTGGAACGAACCAGCGATCTGGTGCTACGGGACCAGGCGATTTAACTCTATTTGTGCGGACAAAGATAGCTGAACGAATAGCAGGGCATGTCGTTCTAAGCCTTAGGCCTACTTCCAGTCGACCATTTTCTGCGAAGTAATAGGGATGAAGCGAGCGCAAGCATAGACAGCAAGAGCATGGCGGAGAACGCAAGCTGCAGGCCGAAGTTCTCAGCGATGTATCCCGCTATGGTGCTTGATACGGATCCCAATCCAAACACCAAGAAGAACATAACACCGTACACCAGGCCCCTCTGATCTAGAAGGGTGATCTCAGCGGTAAGTGCGTTTGTTGTTGGCTGAGTCGCGTAGAAAGCCAGCCCGAAGAGAACGAGGAAGGTTGCCGCCGCAGTCAGGCTTTCCAACTGAAGACATGCAAATCCAACAGCGACTACTGCGGATTCTATGAGCAACGAATTAGCGCCGCCAATTCTATCAGTTCCAAATCCTCCAAGAAACTGGCCAAGGACCCCAAAAGCCATCAAGAGTGAAACAGCTATTCCGGAAATCTCTATAGACAGTCCTCTGACCTTTGTCAGATATGCCGGAAGGAACAGTTCTGTTCCTCTGAAGTACAATCCGATCATAATATTGTATGCAAAAAGTGCCCAGAACCTCGAATCCTTCAGAATCAGGAACTCCTTTGGTTTTGTTCTTGTTTCGTGTTTCTTCATCAGAGGAAGTTGAATGAAATAGATAGACGTTACCGTCGCAAGTATTCCGAAGAACATAAATGAAAAGCGCCATCCGACAGTGATCGCCAAGAAGACTGCAAGAGACGGGACAAAGACTTGTCCGATGCTTCCGCCCACTCCGTGTATCGCCATTACGCGTCCGACTTCTCTGCGATATACTTTGGAGATTAGGCTGTTTGCTGTAGGATGATAGAAGCTACTCCATGCCGACATTAAGACTAACGCGGCGAGGAATCCGGCGAACCTCTGGTCGACAAGCAGGATCAATGTTGAGACGCCCGAAAGGGCCAGACTAATGAAAACAACTTTTCCTTCGCCAATCCTGTCCGAGAGAGGTCCGCCCACAAGCGCGCCTGCCCCGAATAGGAGATATGCAAAAGTGGCGGCATAGCCGACTTCCCCCAGAGAAGCGCCGAGATCTTTGATAACTAGAAGCAGGACGGGAGGAAGAGCCGAGAGAAATGAATGATCCAGAGCATGAGCAATTCCTAAGAAGAGAATAGTGATCCTATCCCTGTGCATCATTCATACTCCTAAGGCACACGCGGCGCTGACCGAGCGGAACCAACTAGATGAAAGCTTGTCTAGATAAGGCTCTCCTAAAGGTCTTGAGCTCGATGAGGCTGTGGAAAGTTATCTGCTGCCCTACTTGTCGTCAGCGGGTTGGTGGGCGCGGACCGGTGAGGCATAATACCTATCACATAGGGGAAAAAATGGGTGTAATACACCCTCCTGCCCAAATCACCCAAACACCGAACACAGCCCACCACCCGACAACCCCCAACCCCACAGCCACCAGAAAAGAAAGCCGCTAACTTTCCACAACGGCTCGATGATTCAAAGATCCGTCAGCCTCTCGCCAGCCAGCTAGGAGCTGGCCGCTCTAGTGGCAATGGGATATCATGAAAGGGTGCGGCAGACCAAAGAAGGATATTTAGCCGTCACCAAACCTTCTCAGTGATATTTGGCTTCAAGTTTGGTGATTGTAGATGGTGAGAATTCTTGTGATCTATGATTCCGCATCAGGCAACACAGAATTGATGGCCCAAGCCGTAGCGAAAGGGGCTAAGAGTGTCTCGCAAGCAGAAGTGACCTCGAAGAGGGTCGACCGAGTTGCCCTTGAGGACATGCTGAACTCGCATGCGATCATAATCGGGTCGCCAACCTACTACGGACTCATGTCGGCGAAAATCAAGGATCTGCTCGACAGGTCCGTCAAGATTCATGGCAAACTGGAAGGAAAGGTTGGGGCTGCCTTCACCAGCTCAGGTGGAACCGCATCCGGCGCCGAAACAACGCTGCTCTCAATAATCGAGGCGCTTCTCATACACGGAATGATTGTGCAAGGTAGACATGAGGGGAAGCATTACGGCGCTGCAGCTGTCGGCAAACCGACCGACAGGGATCGCACTTTGTGCGAGGAACTTGGAAGGCGAACAGCTGAACTAGCCAAGACGATCTTTAGTAAGTAACGTCGAGTCACTATGCACATGAAGTGTAAGAGTTTGCAGGAGGCACGGATGCCTGAGGACTCGCTGACAGCTTTTTCGCAGATGCTGATCCGTCAACGCAGCCTCAGCGGTGAAGAGGGTGCAGTCGTAGAGCTAATCATCTCAGAGATGCAGAGCCTTGGCTTCGACCAAGTCTGGAAGGACAGGAATGGAAGCGCGATCGGAGTACTCAAGGGCACTCAGCCTGGTCCGACGCTCCTGTTGGACGGCCACTGCGACACAGTAGGCATCGCGCCGGGCATTTCATGGACTCATGACCCGTTCGGAGGAGAGATCAGAGAAGGCGTGATCTACGGAAGAGGAGCAGCCGACATGAAGGGTGCACTGGCAGCGATGATACAGGCCGCCGCCTCCGTGGATCGCTCCCGTCTAAAAGGCGAAGTAGCCGTAAGCGCGACAGTCATGGAGGAGAGCCTAGAGGGAGCAAGCCTTCAGACGGTGATGGAGGATCTCGCTCCGGATTTTGTGGTAATCGGTGAGGCGACCGATCTGAATCTAAATCGGGGCGGACGCGGTCGAGCAGAAATCCACTTGGAGACAATTGGCCGCCCAGCTCACTCATCTTCGCCGCATCTCGGCCGCAACGCAGTACATGACATGACGAAAGTAATTCGACTGATCGAGAGTCTGCCTGTGAAGACTGATGCTTTAGTGGGCCAAACAGTCTTCGCTCTTACAGACATCATATCTGATCCTTATCCCGCCTGTTCAATGATTCCTAGCCGATGCCGGGTCACATATGACCGACGACTGATTGCAGGTGAAAGCCCCGGCGGTGTTCTGGACGCCATTACCGGCTCTTCGGAACTTCAGGACATAAGCCTGCGTGCAGAGATCGCTACAGCGGATTACCACACATACACGGGAGCGATTCTACGCGGTACGAAGTTCCTGCCGGCTTGGGCCTTTCCAGAAACTGATTCCTTCGTTCAGGCATGTCTCCGCGGGCTACGGAAGGCAGGATTAACTCCAAAGATCGGCGCCTATCGTTTCTGCACGAACGCTGCGTACAGCGCTGGCATGGCAGGTGTGCCTACAGTTGGCTTCGGCCCAGGCAGAGAGGAAGATGCCCACACTGTTGACGAGCATCTTGGACTCGAGTCATTGATTACTGCCAAGAAAGGCTACCGTGGCATCATCGATGCGGTCCTCTCGGAAAGTAATGGACACCAAGAAAGTGCGGTTCTGAAGTCGAGCGTCTAGACACGTAAGGCAAGCGCCTTGTGAGTGCCCTCTATCATTGAGATCACATCTAAGTGATATGGGCATTTCTTGACGCACTCTCCGCATCGAGTGCAACCATCTGCCTTTGTATTCAATCTCTGATACTGCTCCCTGGCATACGCCCGTAGCCCATAGAAGTCGGCATATTTCTCGAAGCGGAGAACCGCTGGGATATTGATGCCCTCCGGGCAGGGCACGCACAATCCGCATTCTCTACAGAAAGGCTCTGGCGGCATCTGTCCGAACCTGTATTGTTCCTTCTCTCTGTCGGTCAGCTCGCGGAATCTTTCAGCCACAGCAACCGCATATTCAACTTCGCGTGGGCTGCGTAGGCCTGGAACCATTGTGGCCACATCATGAGCCAAGACAAACCTCAGTGCTCTTCGGGCCTTTTCTGCGCCTTGTTCTCCGAAGATCTTATCGAACGCCTTTTGGTTGGGTGCGCGGGAATCCCTCTCGGAGTAATTCAGATCTATTCCTCCGAAAGGCTTCATTATCACCACTCCGATGTCGAGCTGCTTCGCCAAAGGTATCAACTCCTCCGCTGCTTCGCGAGTGATCAAGTTCAACGGAACCAGAACTGTGTCAAACTCATCTGTGCGTAAAGCCTTCGCTAGTACGTAGGGGCGGTGACCAGTGATTCCTATGTAGTTTATGACCCCGGCGGATTTCGCCTCCTTGAGGGCCGCGAGAGATCCATTTGGAGCCAGAGCACTTTCAAGGGTTTTCTCATCGTCAATTCCATGAAGCTGAACTAGATCGATCCTGTCAGTTTTCAGGTTTCGGAGGCTATGCTTCAACCCAGCTCTGGCGGCCTCCTCCTTCGTCTTCTGATGCGTCTTAGTAGCCAGAACCACCTGATCTCTAGCGTCATGTAGTGCTTCGCCGATCTTCTCTTCGCTGTCACCATACGCTCTTGCAGTGTCAAAGTAATTGATGCCGAGTTCAAAGGCACGCCTAACAGTTCTCAAGGCAGCCTTCCTACTTGCTTCAATGATCGGGATGCCGCCGAACCCCACAACGGATACATTGAGGTTGGTTCTTCCTAACCTTCGCTTCTCCAAGCCGACGCCTCACTGTCCTGAATGAACTCTGGCAAGACGAATCCGCGAGAGATAAGAGATTCGCTTCCCGTGCAACATATCCGAAGACAGATTACAGGTTCAAGATCAGTTCAAATGCAGTGATGGTGGGGCTGCGGAGATTTGAACTCCGGATCACGTGGGATCCTGAAGGCTCTTCCTCTCCCAAGCCACGTAGCCTATCCTAGCTGACTCAACTATCTAGACCAGACTAGCAGACAGCCCCAACGCGCAAGGGAGTATGCGCGTCAACATAAAAGTTTCGGACTTCCTTCTCGCATTTCCTCGTGCAGCAAGTTTCCTACAAAGCCCACGACCGTCTTCTCTTGTTTGCGCCGATATTGGATTCGGTTCTAAATGTGTAACTGGACATCTTCTAAAACTGTACGGACCTTACAGCTCTCTTCCCATGAAATAGGCGTTCACTTCGAAGCCCAATCTCTCATAGAATCTCTTTGCCTCTGACGCTGATGCCGGGCAAAATAAGGTGGCTTCCCTTAGGTTCATCTTCTGGAACTGTTCTAGAATCTTCTTCACGAGTCTCGTTCCTATTCCTCTTCTTCTCCAACTTGGATGAACGGCTAAGAGTTCAATTCTTCCTCGATTGATTCCCAATGGAGTTTCGGTTTCGTATCCTATAATGAAGCCAACTAGCTCGTCGCCTGCTTCAGCAACCCAGATACTCTCTGGGTACTTGTCGTATGTTGATAGCAGCCAATCCTTGGGCATTGCTCTGTCGAATGCAGCGTAGTCACCTGCAAGTTTGACTACAGCATCTGTGTCCCGTCTTTCGAAGAGACGAATTCTACATGACGACATTTCTTTACAGCAATTAAGGGTTCAGGTGCCAACAATATATGGTTTCACAAATGTGCGCCCGCTCTTCTATGCTTCTGATGGACTTAATTTGATATCTTACTCTGGTACTGATGCTGACCGCTTCTCCCCTTACCAGCTCCCTTTTTCAACTTGATCAGGAAGTCTATCTGCCTTGCTCAATCTTGGAGGGATGCCTTCGTTCGAATTATCTTTCTCGTCTGGATTCCCATCTCGGTACCTGAACGTTTGACTAACAAGTTCTTGAGCCAGTTCGTATCTTCATCTGGATAGTCGAGCCTGTAGTGCGCGCCTCTACTCTCCCTTCTTTCAGACGCGCATCTTGCAACGACCTGGGCAACAGTAATCATCGATTTAACCTCCAACGCCTCTCCTAGCTCCCAAGTCGTTGTGGCATAGACCCTCGACAGATCTCTGGTGAGCTCTTGAACACAGGCGTGAGCCTTCTCCAGTGTTTCTTGGCTTCTGATAACCCCGACACATTTGGCCATTGTTGCCTGCAATCTTTTTCGAATCTCTCTTGGCCGTGCGCCTGGTGACTGAGGACGCGCTCTGATTTCGTTGAGATCTTTCTCGATTTCTCGAGTGGACAAGTCGCTCGTCTCAACCCTTTCAAGAGACTTTGCATGTTCTGCTGCAGCTCCTCCTGCTCTCGCGCCGAATACGATTGTGTTTGTGAGGGCGTTTCCTCCCAGGCGGTTCGCTCCATCTATGCCCCCTGTCACCTCTCCGGCGGCATAAAGCCCAAGAACATTTGTTGCTCCGTTCTCATCGATTTCAATCCCGCCCATGAAATAGTGCTCAAGAGGAGCGATGTGTAGACGTTGCTTAGTCAAGTCAATCTTTGATAGCCATCTTCGCTTTATCTCCTTGAACTCGCCAAGCATCGTTAGGCCGTGCCCAATCTCTTCTGTACGGCTCAGATCAAGCAGAACTGCGTCGAGATCTCCTTTGCCCCTTTCGATCTCCATGCAGATCAGCCTACTCAAAGTGTCGCGGTGCTCGACGAAATCTCGGCCCGGGCTGAACCCGGCGTCTTTCAGGAACTCCTTGCCGTCAGTGTTCACGAGCTTGCCTGCCTCGACTATGCCAGGGTTGAAGAGAAACACGGGAAGGCCAGGCTCGACTAGCCCGAAGGGAAAGAACTGTACGAACTCCATGTCGATCAGTCTAGCTCCCGCATCATAGGCTATCGCGTAACCCTCTCCGGTAGTCCCGACAGGGTTGTCAGTTCGCGAGTATATCCGCCCGGCGCCACCTGAAGCCAGAACTACGGATTTTGCATGAAACGAATTCACTTCGCCGTTCAGTCGGTTGAATCCTGCTGCTCCCACAACGGAGTCTCCACTCTTCTCCAGGCCAGCAACGATCACATTCTCTAGGACTATGACTCCTATTGATCGAGCGAACCTCAACAGTGGAAGTGTGAGCCCTGTTCCATTCATCGCAAACGGACCTTTGACACGAGCTGTTCCGTCGCCAGTTTCAATGTCAACGCCGAACTCACGAAGCTCCAAGAGCCTAGCCGCTGCCTCACGAGTCATCACATCGACCAATTTCTGATTGTTTAGAGACTTTCCCCCTCTAATCGTCCGCTCGAAATGCTGCTTCGGCGTAAACTTTCCGAATGGGGCTTGAAACCCTCCGCCTGCATAAGCCGTACAGCTGCCTAGTCCCGCCGGAGTCTTGGATACGAGAAGCACAGCCACATTTGCCCGACGAGCCTCGATGGCAGCACGGAGTCCAGCAGCGCCTCCCCCAATCACAAGAACATCAGTCTTCAATACTCTCATCGCAATCCGCCCGCTCGACTTTGACGATTGCTTATAGATGTCTTATTCTACGTGAATTATGGCTTTCGAACGCATGCGTTCCTCTTCACGTTGTCAAGATAAGCACAAATTCCAAATGCTTCTGATCCCCTTCTAGCTCAAGAAACATTTCGGTTGAGATAGTTCGCTATGACCTGCTATTTCAGACATCTCCAAGAGATTTTCAAGAAGGCTGGAGTAGCCCCTACCAAAGAGAACAGAGGGAAAATCGACGAGGCAATTCACCACATCGTTCGTGTGAAGTACAAGAATTGTCCAGCCACATGGAAGAAAGTGAAAAAGAGAATAGCGGAGGATGAAGAAGGATTCGTTTCGGAGCTAAAGGAGGCACTGGCTAGGCGGCGAAAGGATTGATCGAAAACCCAAGTCTCGAATCAAAGATAGCAGATGAAGTAGAACAGAACCGAAGAGAACTGATTGAACTCACGCAGAGGCTGGTTCGAACCAAAAGCCTGAGCGGCCAAGAAGGTGAACTTGCAACACTGATCTCAAGTGAGATGAAGAACCTAGGCTTTGACAGCGTCAGAATCGACGAGGTTGGCAACGTGCTGGGATCGATGGGAGGAACCACAGATGAAGGGTCCCTGCTGTTCAATGGGCATATGGATCATGTTCCCCCAGGAGACATGCCTGACCCATACTCTGCAGAGATCAGGGATGGGTCTGCGTTCGATGTGTCAGGACAAGTGATCGTGGGAAGAGCTGCCTCCGACATGAAAGGTGCGTTGGCAGCGATGATGATAGCTGGCTTAGCTCTGCGAGAATTGGGAATCTCTCTGAGGCAGAGGATGACCGTTGCTGCGGTTGTCTTCGAGGAAGTCAATGGGCTAGGAAGCAGATATCTCGCTGAGAGTGGGGTGAGACTTGGAGGCGTAGTGATAGGTGAAAGCACCGATCTCGATGTGGCGCTTGGTCACAGGGGATCCATGGCAGTCTCTATTACTACTGAAGGTCGAAGCTGTCATGCAAGCGTTCCGGAACGGGGATTGAATGCCCTCTACAAGATGATCCCAATCCTGCAAAGCATATCTTTGGCCGCAGAGGAGCTTCCCTCTCATCCGGTTCTCGGAAAGTCTTCGATGGCAGCGACAACGATCTTTGTCAGCCCCAACGTGAAGAATGTTATCCCTAACCTCTGCACCGTTGGGCTGGATGTCAGGAACACGCCGAATTTCCCACCCGAGGAGGTCCTAAAGAGAATCCGCGGCGTGGTGAACCAAGCCAAAGCTCAAGATTACAAAATAAGCGCTAATGTAGAGTTAGTGAAGAGAGACTTGAAAAGCTATACGGGTTACGCAAGAGAAATCGACGCAATGACGCCTCCGCTCTACACGGAGCCCGACACTCCTCTGGCTCAAATGACGAGGAGGGTAGTAGATAGGGTGTTGCGAAGGATGTCGCAGTTCAAGGTTTGGAGTTTTGCGACTGACGGCAGCTACTTCGCTGAAAGGGGAATTCCTACGGTTGGCTTTGGACCCGGGGAGGAAAGGTTCGCTCACAGCCCCATGGACAACGTTAGAGTAGAGGATCTAGTCGCTTCAGCAAAAGTCTACGCGGCGCTAGCGGCGGAGTTTTGTCAGTGAATAGTAGACGCGCAGATCATTCTCAATTGAGGTAGGGCATAGTCTTTTATCGCTTCTCAGGCAACTCAGACCAAGAGGTATTTGGAATGCCTAGGCTAGTCATTCGGAACGGCATGATAGTTGATGGAGCTGGAAACCCATGGTTCAAATCTGATCTCGAAGTCACGGGCCGGAAGATCTCGCGCATAGGCAAGACTTCTGGCTCCAAAGCGAAAGTTGTCGACGCCTCTGGTTGCATCGTCGCCCCGGGGTTCATAGACATTCATTCTCATTCAGATCTCGACATTCTCGTCAATCCGAAGGCCGAGAGTAAGGTCCGACAAGGTGTAACGACGGAGGTCTTTCCGAACTGCGGATCAGGACCGGCTCCTTTGAAGGGTGCTGCCGTCGAGCTGATCAAAGACGATCTGAGAGAGCTTGGTCTGAGCCTTAACTGGTCCGCGATGGCTCAGTACATGAGGAGAATCGAGAGGCAAGGAGCCTCGCTGAATGTTGCGCTTCTGATTCCTCATGGAACCCTGAGGGCTTGCGTGATGGGCTTCGAAAACCGAAAACCCACCGAGAAGGAGATGGAGGATATGAAGGCGCTGACGGAACAATGCATGCGTCAAGGTGCCTTCGGAATGTGCACAGGGCTGAGGTATGTTCCAGGATCTTACGCCGAAACCGGCGAAGTCGTTGAGCTTCTGAGAGTTGTGGGTAAGTATGGCGGCTTCTATGCCTCCCATGTCAGAGATGAGGGTGACCGCGGCACGTATCCGGCCGCCATATCCGAAGCCATAGAGATCGGAGAGAAAGCGGGAGTCCCAGTGGAGATATCTCACTTGAAGGCGCTTGGCAAGAGAGCTTGGGGCAAGGCGAAGGATGCCCTAACGATCATCGACGACGCCAGAACGAAGGGCGTTGACGTGACTTGTGACATGTATCCTTACAATGCAAGTGGGACAGGCTTCATGGCTTGGATTCCAAAATGGTCCCATGAAGGCGGATTCGACAAGTTTCTGGAACGTCTCAAGAATCCTGAGCTGAGAAGAAAGATCGTTGAAGAGACCGGAGCCGTCCTCGACGATAGAGGTGGCCCCGAGAAGGCTGTGCTGACACGCTATTCACCGAACCGGGAATATGAAGGCAAGACGCTAAAGGAGATCTCCGCAACGAAGTCGAAGGACCCTGTCGACACAATACTTGATCTCATAGTGGAGTCAAAGGGAGAGACACCCGTGGTCAACTTCAACATGCTAGATGAGGATGTCGAAGCCGTGATGAGGCATCGAGCAGTGATGTTTGGAACTGATGGCTACTCACTGGCTCCCTACGGAATCTTGGGCAGAGGGAAGCCTCATCCAAGAAGCTATGGCACCTATCCGCGCGTCCTTGGAAGATACGTTCAGGATAAGAGGCTTCTTGCGATTGAGGAAGCGATCAGAAAGATGAGCTCTCTTCCGGCTCAAAAGCTGGGACTTCAGGACCGAGGTTTAATCAAAGAGGGCATGTGCGCCGACATTGTCGTATTCAACCCGGAGATAGTGAAGGATAAAGCAACATTCACAGATCCGCACCAGTACCCTGACGGCATAGAGTACGTAATAGTCAATGGAACCATTGTAGTCGAGAAGGGTAAGCATACTGGAGCTCTCCCTGGGCGAGTCCTTAGAAAGGGCAAGTCGTAGAGAGGATCAAGTAGCCCTCAATCGGCCTCTATGAAAGGCGTCTCGAGTCCGTCGACTGTGAATGCCCTGTTCAGAAGGCAAGCGCTCAAGTATCAAGGTCTATATTCGTCGCCTTGAAGGTGCTGGACTGAGGACGCCTCCTTGAGTGCGAAAGCGGTAAGGGCTGTGATATTTGATCTAGACCATACGCTCATAGTGTCCGGCATAGACTTTCCTGAGATGAAGGCCAAGATAATCAGCTATTTGAGAGAGCGCATTCCATCTTCAGAAGAGCTAGATGATGGCAGGCCAACCTATGAGATAACACGGTCTGCGGTTCAGATTCTGCAGAGACATGGATTGTCTGAAGCCGTTCCTGAGGTGCTCGACGAGGTCAACAGGATAATGACTGATATTGAAATGAAATACGTTTCTAAGGCGAGATTGATTGAAGGCGCTGCACACGCTTTGAAAAGGTTGAAGGACGCGGGCATAAAGGTTGGAATCTTGACTAGAAGCTGCCGAAATTACACGGATGAGGTATTGCGGGCAACAGGGCTTTCCGTACTTGTCGATGAAGTGGCTGCAAGGGACGACTGTACCAACCCTAAGCCAGATCCAACACAGGTGTATCTACTCATGCAAAAGATGAACGTCAAGCCCGGTGAGACTGTTATGGTGGGTGATCATCCCGTTGATTCACTTTGCGCAAGAAACTCAGGCGTCAGATTTGTTGGCGTCCTAACAGGCTCGTGGGGAACCGAGCAGACAGCACAGCTCGGATCCACCGTTATTCCTAGTGTGAGGGAGCTACCTGACCTACTAGGCGTATGAACGCCGAGGGCTTTAGTTGCACGAGTTTTCCATGGCTGAGCGAATTGTCAGAGCGGTTCTCGACGCTGCAGACTCAAAAAAGGCGTCGAGCATAGTGGAAATCAACTTGGACGTAGGGGAACTGACATTCCTAAGTCACGAACAGCTCATATTCTGCATACAGGTCATATCCAAGGGCACGATAGCGGAAAATGCGAAAGTCGTCATCACAAAAACCAAAGCACAGGTTCACTGCTCCAAATGCGGCTACGTCGGGGATGTGAGCTACCTCGGTGAAGAAGTTCACTCAATGATTCCCATTCCCATCCTCACCTGTCCGAAGTGCAGCTCAGGTGAGGCAGAAGTAACCAAGGGCAACGAATGCACCGTCAGAAGCATCAGAGTTCGAACAGAGAACGATTAGGTGGGTTAGGACTCCAGCCCCAGCGCTCTAGCGAAATCCTCCACGCCTTCTCCGCTCTTTGCACAGGTCTTCACTACTCTGACCCTTGAATTAATCCTCAAGGCATCGTTGGCAAGCATGTTAGGGTTGACGCCCATAGCCAAGGCCAGATCGATCTTGTTTATGACTGCGACATCTGCCGTCTGAAAGATTAGCGGATGCTTCACTATCATGTAGGGGCCCTCTGTCACACTGACGACGACAACTCGCTTTTGCGCACCGATCGGAAAATCTCCTGGACATATCAGGTTCCCAACATTCTCAATCCACAGGAGATTCAAGTCGTCAAGGTTCAGCTTGCTCAAGGCTTTATCAACAAGGTTCGCGTCTAGATGGCACTCCTTTCCAGTGTTGATCTGAACAGTTGGAACTCCATGTCGCTCAACCCTGTCAGCGTCTATCGTTGAGGTTACGTCACCTGCGATCATAGCCATTCGGTATTTTCCCTTCAACCTTTCGACAGCAGCCTCGATAAGAGCGGTCTTCCCCGAACCAACAGGTCCCATAACGTCAATAGCGAGAATCCTACCCGCATCTAGTCTTCCGCGAACCTTATCTGCAATCCGTCTGTTTGCTTCAAGGAAGTTCTCCTCCAGCTCAATGTCAAAGACCTGTCCCTCCTCAGGCCTAACAATCTTCTCTCTTGACAGCACCGACCACCAATTCACGAATACACTTGACTTAGTAGAGCCAGCTTCCGCATATCAACTCAATGGGTTGACCATTGACCTGCACAAGATAGAAATATAGCGAGACATTGACTTTTCATCAAGGCCCCGATAGCTGAGCCTGGTTACAGCGACGGACGACACATGTTCGGTCGAGCCTTGTAGGCTAGGAGCAGAGACAGCCGTAGTTCGCGGGTTCGAATCCCGCTCGGGGCTCCAACCCAGATATGCACGGGTTACTTTGTGGTAATGGTGTATCTGCATCCGGTCGGCGCTAAGACCAAGTCTAGTTTTCTGATGAGCTTTCTCAGGTTTTTCACAGTAGGCGCAGAGCGCCACTCTACTACGAAATCGCATTCCCCCAGCGTTTGCGCTCCATCGCTTATCATTTGCTCTGTCATAAGATCCATGGACGGATCTATTGCAACCACTATTCGGCCCATCGAAGTATCTTCTCGAATCTCCTCCACCATCTCCTCCAATGCCGACAATGCATCAGCAATCCTAGGGCCGTAAAGCTTCAAACAACTCTTCATCGCGTAGACCTCGGGCGCCCGGATATGACATCATTTCAGATTTAAACCGTGCGAATCAGTTTCCAGAGTTCCAAAATGCGACTCAAAGAGGTAAGTCTCGTCGGAGTCGCCTTCATTGGCTCTCTGTGAGACAATGGTGCATAACACGTGAGAATAGGATTAACGGTCAGAACTGACATTGATTTGAACGGCAGAACAGCAAATAGCCTAGCGAGAGGATGTCTACAATCAATGAAGTTAACGCTTTGCTCAGTATCCATACAGCTTTGAAAACTTGTCCTCAAGATAATCGATGTAATGCTTCACATTGATCTTCTCGCCGGTGATTCTTCTCAGAAGGTCCGCTGGGTCGTACAAGTTTCCGTATGCGTACACGTTCTTGGAAAGCCACTGCTTGACGTCGCTGAGGTCGCCTTTTGAAAGTAGGCTTCGCCAATCGGGCAGGTCTTTCTCCATCGCAGATAGGATCTGTCCGCTGTAGATGTTGCCCAATGCATAGGACGGAAAGTACCCGAAAGATCCGCTCGCCCAATGTGTGTCCTGCATGACGCCTTCGGAGTCATCTTCAATCTTCAGGCCAAGGTAGTCCATGTACTTCTGGTTCCAAACCTCTGGAAGCTCGGCCACCTGAACTTTTCCGGCGAACAAGGCTTGTTCGATCTCGAATCTTATGATGATGTGCAGGCCGTAAGTCACTTCATCGGCTCGGATGCGTATCTTGGACGGCTTGACATGGTTGATTGCGAGAACAAAATCCTCCAGCCGAACATCGGACAAGACACTGCCTGTGAGCGCTTTCAACTGCGGGAAAAAATATGTCCAAAACTCTGAAGATCGACCTACTATGTTCTCCACGAAACGTGACTGAGACTCATGGAATCCGTAGGAGCATCCGGTTCCAATCGGCTGGTACATCCAGTCGCGTCTAAGGCTCTGCTCGTATATGGCGTGGCCTCCTTCATGAAGAACCGAGAAGAGGGAAGCTGCAACATTGTCATCGTAGTAATGCGTTGTGATTCGCACATCGTCAAAGTATCCCGTCGTAAAAGGGTGTTCTGTTTCGTCGATTCTGCCGCCGGCGTTCTTTGATTCTACGTCATATCCGATGAAGCGAGTTAGCGAGTTGGAGATTTCGCGTTGAGCATCAATCGGAACTCTACGCTTCGAGACGGAAGGGTCAGGTTGCCTCTTTGCTGCCAGACACTTGTCCAAAATCGAGATCAAACCAGATCTGAGTTCATCGAACGTCTTACCGATCAGTTCTGAGCTCATCTTGGGCTCAAAAATGTCAACAAGTGCGTCGTAGGGAGTCGCCGTGTTCTTCACTTTCATCAGGATCTCGGCGGCCTTTCTCTTCAGATCAAAAAGCTTCACTAGTTCAGGCCTAAACATGGAGAAATCTTTCGCAAGCTTTGCCTTCTTCCATGTGTCAACAGCGATGGCCTGCTGCCTAGCCGTTTCCACAACAAGTGTCTCAGGCAGCTTTGTCTGCTCGTCATATTGCTTTCTTGCGAGATAGACGTTTCTTCTCTGAAGCTCGTCCATGGCTCCGTAGTCCGGATGCTTCTCAACTCCTTCGAGCAAGGCCCCTATCTCTGAATCAGTGATCATTCTATGCTCAATCTGACTGAGCTGAGCAAGTTGTTGGCTTCTAAGACCAATTCCCTTCGGAGGCATCTTCGTCTCCATGTCCCAGTGAACGATGGATTTAGTCGACTGAAGAATCAATACCTGTTTGAATTTCTCCAAGAGCCTCTCGTAGCCCGAAATCAGACTCTGGTTAAGTCCCATGCGGATAGACACCGAGAACCCTTGGCCTTCTCAGGCAATATATGACTTGCTTGACGGCTTCACAGCTTGTAGGCTAACGCGAAGAGCTATCTTGGGCAGTCTTTCGGCTTCCAGACCTTTCAGCCGCCCTCTCCAGCGCATCCACCACTGGCAATCTCTCCCCTGCCAGAAGCGAAAGCATTGCGCCGCCAGCGGTGCTGAGATGGGAGAACCGATCCTCGATTCCCATTATTGACGACAGTCCCACGAGGTGGCCTCCGCCAATTACTGTGTAACCATCGCAATCGCCGATTGCTTCAAGTGTGCTTCTGGTTCCATGATCGAACCCATTCTTCTCAAATACACCAAGGGGTCCGTTCGCCACAACAGTCTTCGCCTTTCCAATGACCTCCAAGTAGCGACGGGTCGTCCTGTGACCGATATCCAAGATGCTCTGGTCAACCGGTAGTTCTTTGACTGTGACCTCAAGCCTCTTTTCATTCTTGAGAACAGCCAAATCAATCGGTATTTCTATATGATCCGGAAAACTGCTAAGCATCGCCTTTGCCTGTTCCACGCTCTTGTCCAGGCCTTTCATCTCTTCCTCGTTCTTCGGACCCAGCCTGAATCCCTTCGCCTTCAGAAATACCTTCCCGGGAACTCCTCCCAAGAGTATCTTGTCCGTTCCGTCGTTCTTGAGAATATGTTCCATAACAGGAAGCTTGTCTTCCACCTTTGCCCCTCCAAGAACGAAAACTGATGGTCTCCCTGATTTTAGCAACACCGTGTTGAAGGCGTTCAGCTCCTTTTCCATGAGTCTACCTGCGACAGTTGGCAGAACCTCAGCGAACCCTATGAGTGAGGGCTGGGATCTGTGGGCGGTTCCGAACGCGTCGTTGATGAAAAGGTCGAAGAGCGGCGCGAGGCGTCTCACCAGATGTGTCTTCGCAGCAGCTTCTGGAGGACAATCAACGTTCTCCTCTGCGCAGAACCTCAAGTTGTCGAGAACAAGGATCTCCCCACTCCTAAGTTGCTTGATCTCCTGCCTTGCAGAAGGGCCGACAACATCGTCCACAAACTTCACTCTTTGCGAGCAGTATCTCTGGAGCCTTCTTGCATGTGGTTCAAGCGAAGTGAAATCAGCTCGGCCAGGTCTGCTCTGATGTGACGCGAGCACAACCTTGGATTCACGGAGGTCAGAAAGCGTCTGGACGATCGCCCTTATCCTTGTATCATCTAGAATCTGCAGCGTAGACGGATCAAGTGGAATGTTTATGTCAACGCGTAGAAATACGGTCCTATTCTCAAGGTCGAAGTCATCCATCCGTAGGAACTTGGTTCCCGATGGCAACCTCTTCGACCCTCGGCTGTCCTGTACAGCACAACTCATAAAACGCTTTCCAAAGCTCGCTTACGTCCTAGTCGTTAAAGATCCAGCCTTCTCCTGGGAGTCCCCAAGTATCCTCCTTCCAGTAAGATCTTAAGCTTCTTCTCCAATTCGTCGATCTCTGCCTCCTCCTCCTTGGTGAGAAGGTTTGCCCTCTTGGAAAGCGCTCTGACAAGCCTTAGCGTCTTCAAGTAGGCTGGAAAAGCCGCGTCCTTCCAGTAGCCCGGTGGGAGCTTGTAGTAGTACGGGTTTGCCTCAACCGTAATATCCATTTCCGCTTTCCACAAGCTGCTTCTCTTGGTGTGCACCCACCCGATCATCACGGATGCAGGAACACCGATAAGCGTTGCCAGAACAGCGAATAGCCAGAATCTCTGGAACAGGTTCTGAAGCTCCGGAATGTTCCTTACCGCCAAATAGTATACCGTCACAAGAGTCGAACTGTAGCCCAATAGGAACACAAGATATGTGTTGTATCCGACTCTGAAGTAATACCAGCTTCTGGAAGCCAGCTCATCAATCCTCATCTATAGATATCCTCTGTGCGTGGAGTATTATTGAACTTGGATAAAGAACTCTTCCATACTGGAAATTAAATGAATGGTCACTCAGCTTAGGCTCGCAATATGGTTGTGTCCTTTGAGCCTAGGCCTCACACCAAGCTGGATGCCGGGAGAGGGGTTCGAACCCTCGACCTCTGGGCCCAATAGCTCTCCAGATTATGAGTCTCACCACAGACGGTCTGGCGCTCAACCAGCTGAGCCATCCCGGCGATACGTGTATGCATAAAGTACTGCATCCAGCGATTAAGTCTTCCCATGCGGGCAGATTCCAGCAACTAAACCGTTTCGGCTCTGTCACAGAGGATGTAAGGACCAAATGTTCATCTCAGATCGTATCAACGAGATCTTCGTTCTAGAATCTGCACCGTGCCGTCTCTCTTTCCGACGTAGACCGAAGTGGCCATGTCGACAAACAATCCTGTCTCAATGATTCCTGGAATTGTTTTGAGCTGTTTCTCAAGGTTGGCAGGGTCGTCTATGGTTCCGAAGTCTGAGTCCACGATGAAGTTCCCGTTGTCTGTGACTATCGGTCCAACCTTTCCCTTGCCTTCTCTAAGCGTCGGTTTTCCTCCGAGCTTCGATATCCTCCGGATTACTGCTTGGTGAGCGAAGGGCAGAACCTCTAGGGGTACCGGTTGTTGCTCGCCAAGTTTCTTTACGAGTTTCTGCTCGTCAACAACTATCAGAAGCTTCTTAGCTGAAGCATCAACAACTTTCTCTCTGGCGAGCGCTGCACCGCCACCTTTGATCAGGTTGAGCCGTTCGTCTGCCTGATCTGCCCCGTCTATTGCGAGGTCGGGCTCCGGGTACTCGGTGAACAATGCGAGCTTGAGGCCGTGTGTTATTGCTGCGAGCTCTATCTGATGTGAAGTAGGTATGAACAGGGCCTTGAGGTTTTTTTCTTTGAGCACCTTGGCTATCTCTTCTATCGCTCCGGCAATTGTGCTGCCGCTTCCCAACCCAATGATGTATCCATCTTTGATCTGCTCGGCTGCCTTTATGACCGCCAGTCGCCTTGGAGCCTCGTATTCACTCATCAGGCTAACCTTCCGATTCTATTTGCTGAAGCCGTTCCAACGCTTTCAAGACTTCTTCTCTTATGGCGTCAATACGCTCTTCAGCTCGACTCTTGGCTCTCTCCTTTGGCTTGTTCTGTTCACCGCTATTGCTGCCTTCGAGCGTGGTCGTAGGATTCATTATCTGTGCTGCATCTTCTGACTGGTTTCCAAGCGAAGGAGTCGAGGACACAGATTCTGCTGGAGCATTGAGCTGGCGCAGCCTTTCGTCGATCTCCACGAGTCTCTGTTCAAAGCTCTTGACTAGCTCCTGCCTCTCACTCAACAAGTCCGAAAGTTCTGTTGTCTTCTTTCTCTCAGCTATCTGCTCATCCAAAGTCTTCAACTGAGCCTTGTACTGCTCAACGAGTCTGTCACGGCTCGTGCGACTGATCTTTCCCTGTGCTTCAGCCTCAAAGATGGAGGTCATGGCGGCAGTAGTTATTTGCCTCTGCAAGTTAAGAGCTCTAAGTTCTTCTCTTGCCTTCTGGATTTCATCCTCGGAACGAAGTTCGACAGACTCGGGTTGAGGTCCAGTCTTCTCTTCTCCGGCAGTGTGTCCAGAAGCAGATGCCTCTTCTTGATCTCCAAGAATCTTTCCGATCGAACCCGGCCTTGCTCTTCTCTTAAGAAACACGATGATCATTGCAGCTAGACCAATCACGCCCAGCGCTACACTGACAATGATCGCGTAGTCTAGCATTGAATGATCACGTGAACTTGCCCCTACTCTGAAAAGCTAGTATAATTAGGTTTGTCGCATTGATCTCGTCAAGAAACCATGAATCTCATAAGATCGCAAAGCGTCTTTCTTGAAGGTTCCTGTTAATTGCGATGTAATCGTCCTCTCACCTTCCGTCTCTCTCTACGTTCATGGAATCGTGACGGTGTTGCAGATTTGTCATCAAGTGATGATCCGTATGAAGCGATTGCGACCCTGTGTGTAGGCAAGTCGTGGAGTTTAGAATTGTTACTTAACAGATGTGGAGCCTCGGGCGGGATTCGAACCCGCGACCTGCCGCTTACGAGGCGGCTGCTGTCGGCCTGAGTATCTCTCTACCGGGCTGAGCCACCGAGGCGTCAATTGGTGAAGGACCGAAGCACTCATTTAAGGATTGACTGGCATATACTGATTGTTCGTTGAAGTGGTTTGAGTTGTCGGACTCTGTTGTGGAGCTAGGTGAGGATCGGGTTCGAGATCTCATAAGTAGCCGCCTGGAGAAGGATATGTCGGAGATCTTGGGCTATGGCGATGATGCCGTGGCCTTTGAGATCTCGAAGGAGCAGTTGCTTGTGATGCATACTGACGCGCTGGTCGCGTCTACCGATGTTCTGCCCGGGACGACAGCGTATGATGTTGGCAGGAAGGCGGTCGTCATGAATGTGAGCGACCTTCTGGCCAAGGGCGTGAAGCCTCGCTCCGCAATCTTTTGCTGGGGCATTCCTCGAAACTACACTGCCACTATTCTAGCAGAGATATCTGAGGGGATGAACCGGACTGCAAGAGAGTGCGGCATCCATATAACAGGCGGCGACACAGGCGAGTCGGACGACTTCTTTCTTGCTGGATCAGTTTTCGGCTTGGTTGATCGGCAGAAGCTCTTGCGACGCAACACGGTGAAGCCCGGTCAGGTAATCGCTTCGACCGGCCCCTTTGGCCTTTCGAGCGTAGCGTACAGGATTTTGCTTCAAGGAGCCACGGCGACGCCTCAGATAAGGGACACAGCTCTTGAGGCTGCGTATAGGCCTAGGCTTCGGTTTCCGGAGGGGAACGCTATCGCTGAGGCAGGTGTAGCCTCTGCCGGGATCGATAGCAGCGATGGCCTCGCTAGGTCGCTGCACTGGCTTGGCAGGATGAGTAGAGTAGGGTTCATCGTGGACAACTTGCCAACGACCGAGGAGGTCAAGCAGTTCGGGCTGATCAACAAGGTGGACTATGTTGACCTTGCTCTATATGAAGGCGGAGAAGAGTACGAGCTGATATATGCCATCAGTCAAGAGAAATGGACCTCTGCATTGGACGCAGTCGAAAGAGTAGGAGGAAAACTCTACAGGATAGGAGTCGCGACGAGCGATCCTCAGATAGTGTTAGATCTGAGGAACATGCCGAGAAGACAAATCCAAGATCTGGGATGGAGACACTTTGCCAGATGGAGCCGGCCCACCTAAATCTCCTTTCCAGGCATCAAGGGCCTCAACATCATGCGAACTCTAGACCCTTAGACTAGTGAGAGTTATCATCATATCGATTGATTTTGCATGCTGGTTTTCACTTTCTTCTATCTCTTCGGCTTAAATACAATGTGAGACCCTCGTTCTAACGGTTGTATGGATGAGCGAGGGTTACAAGCAGAGATACACCTTTGGCATGGACTTTGGCACAAGCGACTTCAAATTCGGCCCGATCACTTGCGGTGAACGTCCAGAGGTCGTCGAGAATCGAGGATACTTCACTGACAAGACCTCGATCATTCAGCAGGTAAGCGGTCCGGTAAAGGAGCTCATCGTTGGAAAGGACATTCCACTGTATCTTGAAGCTCGACAGGATCTGTCGGCCCGACTAGTTTACCCAATGCGTAATGGAATCGTCGGAAAGGATGATGAGCGGTCGTGGGCTGTGGTGAAGGAGCTTACGCAATTCGCTCTTGAAGCGTTCAGGCCACCCGAGTCTGAGTTCTCAGGGTTTTACTTGGTCGCGTCTCTCTCTGCCGTGGCACCTCGCTACATGTATGAAAAACTGTTTGAAATATTCCGAGAGACGAGCAAGGAGTTCGGGTCGATAAGGGCGGCAACTGTGATCTCCCAGCCTTTCTCGGTTGCGATAGCCCACAAGATTCCTACATGCATCGTCATTGAATCGGGTCATGGGAACTCTCAGACCTGCCCTATCTCACGCTACCCGATCCGGGACGCAGTCGTAGCCATCAATCGAGGAGGAGGAGACGGGAACGCGTTGACAGCTGAGATCTTGAAAGACTGCGGCTACGGAGACTTGGTGCACGAGGAGTCATTTGTGCGAAAGGTCAAGGAGAATCTTGGTTTGATCCCGGCAGATCTCGACGCGGCAATACAGATGGCCAAGAATAATCCTGAGAGATTTCGAGCAAAGTATCAGGTTCCGGGAACAAGAATAACCATTGACCTCGCCGAGAACTCATGGATGCGCTTTCTTATAGGAGAGTACGTGTTTGATCCGGACCATGAGCTCTTTCAGAGCTACTTCTCTCGGGGCCTTAGGAAGCCCGGAGATGTAAGGTTCGGTGACACGTTTTTCAGGGGAATGCTGGACTTCGGCGACGCCATCGTTGAGGCGGTGGAACGTTGCCCAGTTGAGCTCCAGCCCTACCTGTACAAGCAGATCTTGCTTTCTGGAGGAAACTTTGCGTGGAAGGCGCCAGTCGAGCTAAGCGACGTAGCGATCGATGCCGGCTCGAAGATACGGTTCCTACTGGAAGAGAAGGGAATCTCTGAGACTACGGTGTTGATGGCGCAGAGTCCGCAGCATTCGGTTTGGAGGGGTTGCATAGTCTACGGCTACGCCGTCCCGGTGGATTTCTCTTGGTCTTGGGAGAGATTTGAGGGATGGATGAACTTCTGATGCCGGTATGAGCTGTGGCTGAGGCAAGCATAACCGCACGGTTAACAGAATTCTTCGCATCAAAGGGACAGAGGCCAATTCCTCAAGACACGATATCGACAGGCAGAGAAGAGAAGCCTGACCTCGCCCTTACGGACGGAAGAATCACGACATACCTGAAGATCTTCCTGAGAAACGACCTCCAAGAGAGGAACACCTTGCTAGAAGCCGCCCTCAGCGCAATGTCATACACGGAGGTTGCGAACAGAGCCTACCTCGTTCTTCCGAAGATTCAGGCGGCCGTCTTGGACGCAGCAGTCATACGCGAAAAAGGCCTCGGACTGATCGTGTACGACTCAAAGGCGATCGAAGAGGTGCTGCCTGCTCACATCTTCGAGCATAATTCTGCTAGCGCAAAACCGAGTGCAGATTTGGAGCGGCTGAAGAGTAGGATATCTACGCTGGAACAAACCGTTGAGGCACTGGTCTCGGAACTGTCAAGAATCAAGTCCTTGAAGATCGAACAGCCGGACGTAAGGAGAACGCATCCAGAGACCCCCGCCATAGCAAGATCTCAGAAACCACAGCCGCTACCGTCATTCCTCCAAGATAATCCTTGGTTGGATATTCTGTCAAAGAGAGGAAGGGAGGCTGACCAAATTGCCGGCTAGAGCTGCTCTTCAGCATATGTCGATCCCAATCAGGTCTTTCAGGATAGTTGTTGATACAGAGGACTTGTTCAATCCTGAGCTTACTTTCGAGAAGTTTCACAAGACCTACGGAGTGGAGCCTGAGCCACCGCGTTTTCGAGTAGTTTCGATTGACGCTGTTACTTGCCCCCAAGATGGGCTGCCGGTTCTAGTAACCGAATGCGGGCTTTGCCCGGGGTTCATCCGAAGGATGGAAGGAAGAATCTACTGTAGAAAAGCGTTGAGAGTCGGCGACTCAACATGACGCCTAGACAGCCAACTTGAGGATTTGCCTGTACGCTCCTGCGGGCTAGGATGTTGGAATCTCTCATCAGAGCGATTAGAAGAAGGCCAGCTATTGCGTTTTCACGATGCATGGATCTTGCCAAGGGTTTTGAGAATTCAGTGGGCACGGAATGACATGGCACCCACCAGAGGGGTTTGCGTAGTCGGTCTCCCCACTGCTTGTCTGCTAATGAACTAGTTGCACTATTGCAGCTCTATTTTTCTACAGACAACAAGGGTAGGTTACTGCCGGGGGAACAAGGGCTTAAAGGAGGAGGCTTTCGAAACGAGTTCCACCTGCTTTCCCTTGCTCATAGAGGTGAAGCGCTCTGCTGCGTGGATCATCATGGTGGCTATTCGAATGTCCGAGGAGGCGGTGGCTGTCGTCACGTCTTGGGACAATGTGAACCACAACGCTTCGTCGATCTCCTTTTGAGTGTCGAACGGCTGGTACCAAGTCTTGTATGGCTTGTTCTCGTTGGGCCATGGTCCCTTTGCGATCGCCTTCATCGCTATCACTCCTATCCCCTTCTCCTTGGCAAGGGCCAGTACGGGTTCGTAATCATTCTCCGGTTGCGGGTGCGCCTTCAACACGCAGTTGACCGGCAGCAGAACCGTGTCGAAGTCGAAGCGTTTCAGAGCCCTCATGATGTTGACGGGGTTATGGCTCGTTATGCCGACATGCTTGACGAGCCCCTGCCTCTTCGCTTCTAGGATGGCTTCGATGGCACCGTCTGGACCGAGAGCCGTGTCCAGCTCGTCAGATTTGTCGAGGCCATGCAGCTGGTAGAGGTCGAAGTGGTCGGTCTGCAGATGTCGAAGGCTTCTTTCGAGTTCTTCGGCGGCCTCCTTCTTTGTTCGGTTTCTGGTTTTGCAGGCGAGGAAGATGTTCTTCCTGTATTCTCTGACCCATCTTCCTAGTTGGGTTTCTGCGTCGCCATATGTGGGAGCAACATCGATGTGGTTCACACCGTGGTCTAGGGCTAGCTTGATGAACGCGTCGGCTTCCTTCTGCTCCGGCTTTCCGATGAATATGGCTCCGCCTAGGGTGATGATTGTGCTTTTCTGTCCGGTTCGTCCGAGGCTTCTCCTTTCCATTACGGATCGATCCTAGTGGTGCATGTTCAAGTCGATAAGCTGTGCGGTTGACAAGCGAATCTTAGAAATCATAGATTCTTTGGAATGCTCTTACGCGAGGCATCAGTCAAAAGTGATTTATGTCTGGCGAAGCGATCGGCTGCTGTGGGAGTCCTCATCATGAAACTGGCTGGACATCGCGGTAAGCCTTGTCTCATGCTCATTGTTTTGGCTTTCGTCGCTGCGTCGTTTCTTTTCGTTGATGTGGGGATCGCTTACGCTGAGGTTGATGCCGCGCAGCCTCAACCTGTAACCAAGGACGCCCAGAAGATCGTCGCCATACTGGTGGAGTTTTCAGATGTGAGACACACAGTCAGTCGCAGTGTGGTGCAGGATCGTCTTTCGGAGCTGGATACATTCTACCGTGAGGCTTCGTATGGCTTGGCTTGGATCAAGGCAGATGTAACTGACAGATGGTACGAGGTACCGACTCTGTTGAGCAAATGGGACATTCAGAAATGGTCCTTCAACAACGAGCACATGGGAGAATTCAGAAGAAGCGCGATAGCCGCAGCCGACCGGGATGTCAACTATCGTGACTACGACTATGTGATAATTGTTGCAGCGGGCAAGGTCTGGGCCAATGCGGCCTCCTCACAATATGTCTCCACAAACGACGGTGTCAACAGATTGCATATCATCGTTCTCAATGAGCAGTCTGAGATGGGTACGTACGCTCACGAGCTGGGACATTTGACTCCCTCAAAGCTGAGGACGCGGGGCGGCATCGGGCTACCTGACCTGTACAGCTACGAAGCTGCTGAGAAGGGTGAGTCGTCTTCTATCTTTGTGGGCTCGTGGTGCATCATGAGCGTTAGTAAGCCGCCTAGACACTTTTGCGCATGGGGCAAGATGATGTTCGGATGGATTGCCGCGGAAGTTGTTAGGCCGTCAGCCACACAGGTTTTCTTCTACACGGTTCATCCCCTCGTGAAGGATTCTGGCCTCCGCGCCGTAGCAGTCTCGTTAAGGTACGAGACCTACTATGTGATTGAAGTCAGGGTGAGGACAGGGTTCGACCGCGCTTTGCCCGGAGAAGGAGTACTCCTCTATCATGTAGATGAATCCAAGAAGAGCGGCTATGGAGTGGTCAAGGTCGTGGACCGAAACCCACTCACAAAGACCCTTGACGATGCAGCCTTTCGTGTCGGAGACAGGTTCGAAGATGATGAGAACAGCGTGTATGTGGTGGTAGCGTTCGCCGAGGGCTCGTCGTACACGGTAGCCATTTCGGGAAGCAGGATCTTGTCTCTGAAGGACACGGATGCGGACGGGTTAATGGACTACATTGAGGAGAGATTGGGCACAAATCCAAAGAATCCAGACACGGACGGAGATGGACTATTGGATGGCGAGGAAGTCAACAAGTACGGAACCGATCCGCTGAAGCACGACACAGACGGCGATGGGCTGACTGACGGTGACGAGGTGAAGAAGCACAAGACGGATCCAATGAAAGTAGACACCGATGCCGATGGATTGACTGACGGCGAGGAAGTTCTGAGGCACAGAACTGATCCGTTGAAGGTGGACACCGATGGCGACGAGTTGAGCGATGGTGATGAAGTCAACAAGTATCGCACAAGCCCGTTGAAGCCCGATACTGATGGAGACGGGTTGACGGACAGTGAGGAACTGTTCAAGCATGGAACGGATCCCTTGAAGTTGGACATGGATGGGGACGGCCTATCGGATGGCGAGGAAATTGCGAAAGGAACCAGTCCCCTCAAAGCCGATACAGACGGAGACCTTTGGAACGACCTGATAGATATCGCGCCGACTAACCCGCTTATGCCGAACATTCTCATAGTCTCTGTTGTCGTAGGGGTTCTGGTAGTTCTGATGATTGCGATCCGTAGACGAAGAGCCCAAGTGCCGTCCGACCTCTCTCGATTGTCCTGATCAACAGCGAATCTGACTCCACGTCTTGAAAACCCTTATACATCCATCTCTCGTAGTCGGCGTTACGCAGATGCGCTGGAGCAACGACTCATGTTTGAACAACTCGAGAAATTCGTTCAAGCTGAGCTAGAGAGCAGGAAGCATCCCGGTTCGTCCGTAGCCGTAGTTAAGGGCGACGAGGTTGCGTGGGCGAAAGGGTTCGGATACCGCGATGTGGATAAGAAGATGCAGGCTTCGCCTGAAACGGTTTACCGATGCGCATCGGTAACGAAGCCCGTTGTGACGACGGGTTTTCTTCAGTTGATGGAGGCAGGCAAGTTCAGTCTTGATGATCCGGTGAACAGGCATCTGGACGTGAAGGTTCAGACCAAGTTTGAGAAGGAGCCAACGATACGGCACCTGCTCACTCACCATTCAGGCATGCCCACCCGTGTTCCTCCAATATACTTCGATGAGAAAGAGGCACTGGTTCTGAGGGATTATGTTTCGCAGGCCGCTAGGACTGTACAGCCACCTGGGAAATCGTATGCTTACTGCAACACCGCCTTCGCTGTTATCGGTCATCTGATTGAGCTCTTCTCCGGAAAGCTGTACGACGATTATGTTAGAGAAAACGTTCTCAAGCCCTTGGAGATGGATTCCAGCGACTTCAAGCTGATGGAGAGAATCGAGGAGTCATTTGCCCAAGGTTACGAGAGGGCAGGTGGACCAGAAGAGCCGATTGAGCCTGTTAAGCGATACGTTCTGGGGACGGCTCCTCAGGACCCGGCTGGTAGCCTCTTTTCCACCGTGATTGATCTGTCTCACCTGCTCATTGCTCATCTGAATGGAGGCATCTACAAGGGGCGTAGAATCCTGAAGAAAGAGACAATCGAGGAGATGCACAAGCTACAGGCAGGCGCAGGAACCTCGCGATCTGGTATGGCGTTGAGCTGGTTTAGGAACGTGCATGACGGTCATGTTATGCTTTCTCACACGGGCAGCGTACCCGGCTTCACCAACCACATTGCCTTCTATCCAGATCTAGGCATTGGTGTTTGCTGGTTAAGCAACCTGAACGATGGAACGGCTTGGAGGCCGCCGGCACCAACTGCACTGCGAATCGTTGCCGGAGAGACTCCATTCAATCCGAAGGCGATACAGACAGTTCCGGATGGATGGAGGCGGCTCATAGGTGTTTACGGCAAGGCAGGGGAGAAGTATTCTGTAAAGGTCGAGAATGGCTACCTGGTTTTGGAGGGAATAGGGGACAAGGTCTTCCTAGAGAGAGTCGACGAGTCGAGGTATCTTGTGCACGGCACGCACTATGAAGGGTACGAGCTTGCCTTCGAGTTCGACGAAGAGGGCACCGCGAGACAGTTTGATGTTGAGAATCAAGCTGTCCCTCGCTACGTTGAGGAACCATTAACCATCAATGAGAAGGCTGACTTGATAGGTTCTTGGCGCGGAGAATACGTCCATCCCTATGGATTCTTCAACTTGGATCTGAACATCGAGAGTACGACGCATGGCACAGCGACTGATATGGAGGGCAGAAAGCTCGCTCTGACCGAATTCAAGGCTGAGAAAGGGAAGGTTTCTGGTACCTACCGGTTTGCTCCGCCAAAAGACTACGTTGGGTGGGGAGCTGGCGAGATTCAAGCCAAGTTAGAGCTAGCAGCTGTAGGCAATGAGTTGAAAGGGCAGATCAGCTTCTGGTCCAAGAGAGCAGCCAGCAGACTGTCAACATCTCTAACTCTAAGAAAAGCTTGACCGCGCTGACAAGGTGGCGGTCTTAGCAAGAGTCGCCGCGTTCTTGCTACTGAGGCATTCAGGACTCGGCAGCGCAGGTTCCGTGTAGCCGCCAGAGCTCTAACCCCTACAGAAGAGTCCGTTAAACTTAGGAAAAAAGCGGTAGGTGGGGGCGCATCAGAGCTTAGGTTAAGCTGCTACAGCTTTAGTACTATGACTGAAACGATGATTAGATCGCTCTGCTACTGACTTTCGAAATGCCAGAGGGGCGTACACAACTTCTAAGGAGATCATCGCGTTGACAACTAAACAAGAAAGGCCGACAGCCAACAGAGTATGCCTGGAGTGGCTGAACAGTCCATGAAGGTCTTTGCCTCTGTGGTTGGGATAGTCATAGCGGTGCATTTCGTGTTAGGGTTTCCTTCGGGCTTGGCTGAGCCAGCTGAGGTGACCACCTACACGACTGTCCTCACATCATATTCTACAGTCCTCGGCACGACGACAACGCATATCGTTTCTTCCTCAGTCTACACAACCATCATTGTGACGAACGTGACTGTCGCAACAACCTATACCGGAATCCTGACCGTGCCGATCGGCACTGTGACGACTACGATAGTTTCAACTATGCCGACTGTGACTGTCTACACGACGCATACGACGGTTCCGACGACTATCGTTACGAGTACACCGGTCTCGACCACGATAAGCACCACGACAGAACTTTCGACGCCCGTGACGACGGGGACGATTATCACGTCGACCTTAACATCGGATGGGTCTACCTACACTAGCAGCTGGACCACCCGGACGACCTTGACAGCTAGGACGACGATCTGGACTACTTACCAAACAGTACTCCCCTCCGCAACCACCTTATCGACTCGCACCTCATACTGGACGACGGTCACCAGCACGATCACTCCAAACCCCCTAGAAGAGATATTCACCGAATCAACTATCGCGTTAGCATTGACCGGCGCGGTTCTTGCCATCCTACTTCTGTTACGCAAAAGAATCTCAGGAAAGAGCTACATTGAAAAGTTTCGGGACAGGTGGATTGGGAAATGCTTTTCTAACCTTGAGGATTGTAAACTGCAATGGGGCTGTTCTCCATGAAGAGGACTCTCAGCAGAGTTCTTACGGTTTGCACAATTATTCTGGAGATATGTCTCTTCGCCGTCTTCTTCTCGTCGATCTACACTCTCTCTGTGAGCCTTCAGGATAGTCTACGCGGTGAAGGGGAGCAAGGCCCATTCATCGTGGAGCAGAAGGTGGATCCGTCAAGTGGAGGGATGACGATCCTTTACTCGTTGAGAGTTCGCAACAGAGGGCTGTTTGAGACGAGCATGCTTCTCAAGATAAAGCTCCTCAGCCGAGAGGGGCGGGTGATCTCGGAGGGAACGGATCTCAGGAGAATCGCTCCGGGCTCTTCTGCCGAGCTGAAGGTGACGCTGCTTCTCTCGAAGGAGGATGTTGCTGCCTATTTTGTTGAGGTGAGGAGACCTCGAATAGCGTTCACCTTGGACTGCAGAACCTTTTATGACCTCTTCGGAATGGGGTTGTCGGCTGAGGCGGCTTAGACATGGGTGGCAAGTTGAGAGCTGTTGTCTCCGCGACGGCTGTCGTAGCCTTGCTGGTGATCGCTCCAACTCTCGTCGTGATGCTTGTCCCCGAGATAGAAGCGCAGGCACCTTTCCTTGGGATCGATGTCGGTGGTTTCGTTCGGACGCTCGCCTTGGTAGGAGCGGCCTTGGCATTTTTCTCGGTCGTCAAGAATATGACTGGAGATCGTTCGCCCGCCAACCTTGCAGCAAATCTTCTCTCTTCATTCGTTGGTCTGTATCTCTTCCTATTCCTCGTCGGCTTAGGAGATCCCTCAGGTTTCGGTTTGACGGAGAGAAACCTGAAGGTCGGAACGGGCGTGCGCATGTATTGGGACTTACGTTTCGCAGTGACCCTCTATCTCATCATCATGCTGCTCGGCATTATGAAGACACTTGTCAACTTCGTCTACGCAAGAAGGGAGCGCCTAGCCTCCTGAACCATAGAAGCGGCCAGTGATCATAGAGCTCATAGCTACACGTTACGAGAAGAGACCAGCTAGGGTTTCGAAGAATTGTTGGAGGCGGACTGTGCCTTGCGGTGCGGGTAGCAGTTCCGGCGGCCATCGGAGTTCTGGCTTCTGGTCTCCACTGATATTCTTTGAACCTCCTTGCGGCGGCACCCTATAGAATACGCGATAACGTTAAGAGCTTTCCAAGACTGTCTTCCACGTGCTCCTACCAAGGTCGCTGATACTGGGGGAGGCCCAGGCCGCTACTTGACTTTTAGAAGACCAAGAATGTTTGCGTTCGTAGGGGTTTTTGTAAAGCGCATCCGCTTGCCTTTCGCAAAGGCATAACCGATTTCTATTGTGGTCCCGGTACCATAGTATTCTTTGCCGTTCTTTTCGTTCATTACTACAACTAGGTCGGCTCTGTCGATATGATCGAAGTAGCTTTTCATGAGTTCCGATCTTATCTCAATTGTTTCAGCTGTCTCGCCTTTGCCCCTGTGATGAGCTTCGATGCAGATTCCAGATCGCTCTAGATGTTCTCCGGTTGGGAACACATTCTCATCTCCGTGCTCCTCCCTAAGCCGTCTGAGGATCTCGGATAATCGCTTCATGTCGCCATAGCTACCACATACCACGATCACTTCTTCTGAAACGCCTCCTCATAGTCCTTATACTTCTCAGGATGATCTGAGATGTGACTGGGTTATATCTCTCACGAGCCTCATTTCAGATGGGCTTCCGCGACCTCGACAACCGCAGGTTTGATCACGTGTTCGCAAATATCTCACACGTTTGGGGGAAGCCCGAGATCGTTTAGCTACCAAGAGTCGGCAAGGTAGATCATATGATGCCAGACTCAGTTTGTTGAAGAACTATCACAGCCCCTGAGATAAGAACAGTAGTTTGGTGTGTGCATACTTTGATGCGCGACGGCCATCATCTGGTTGATCTCACGTGCGAGTGAAACGGTATGGGGGGAGTGAGACATTCACCAAGCCAACGAGTCACATGAGAAATCCAAAGAGCCGGATTCAAACCTACGAAGGCCGACAGGTACTGATTAATACTGCGGTCGCAAAATGTCATGCCCGTCAGATTATGTCTTTCTTGAGGATAGAAAGCCTTGCCTAGTCAAGACGCAAATCTAAGGAACACCACCGATTGCATTTTCTGCAGAATAGTGGCTCGGGAAGCTGAGGCTAGTGTAGTCTACGAGGACGCGGGGACCATCGCCTTCTTGGATACCAATCCGATTGCCGCAGGTCATACCCTGGTAGTTCCGAAAGAACATTACGCAGATATCTTTGATATGGAATCCGATGTGCTTCAAAGGCTGATTCTTGCAACGAAAACAGTTGCTCTAAGGATGAGAGATCTTCTGGACGCGGACGGGGTCAACATACTGAACGCGAGCGGTCGCGCCGCTGAGCAGGACGTGTTTCATTTCCATATGCATGTAATCCCTCGAAAAGAAGATGATAGCATCAACTTCAATGAGTGGTGGGCAACAAAAGTCATTCGCACTGAGAGAACAGATCTCAACAAGCTGGCTACAAAGCTGAGGATGGCCGGCCGGCCGAGATGATAATATGTTGATTCTGGATTTTCCATGGTATTTGAAGCAAGCGAGAGATGCCAGAACAAGAAGCAAACTGAAGGAATACGAGGGAATCGCAGAAAAACTAGATCCAAAGCACTGGATGGAATTCAGAGAAGAACAGGAATTTCCATTAAGATTAGGGTCATTTAGGTTCTGGTTGAATGACAATAGTGTTTTCGGCTCATTAGATGCGTATCTAGAGCTTTTCAAAGAAAGACATCATACTAGACTAAGGGATTTCTTAGGGACGAAAGACAAAGTAATTGTGGATTTAGGCGCAAGCGAAGGCTACTACACTCTAAAGATGAGAGAGAATTCACCGAGAGCCAGAGTTGTCGCAGCCGAACCTAATCCTGAAGCTTTCAGAATATTGCGAAAGAATGTCAAGGAAAACAATCTGAAAAATGTTGTCCTATCTAGAGCTGTCATTTCAGATAGAATTGGGGAGGTTGACTTTGAGATTGTTCAGGGAATGACGCAGATAGGTGCATTGAAGATTGTTGAAGATAGGGAATGGCTGAAGAGAAATGGAATTAGGATAAGGAAAATTGCAGCAAGATCTACTACGTTGGAGAGGCTTCTGAAATCGAATGGCATTGGAAAAGTGGATCTTCTGAAAATCGATGTAGAGGGCAATGAGATGAAAATTCTAGAAAGTAGTAGGAGAATTCTGAAGGATATCAGGAAAATCGTTGTTGAATACCATGGCGAGGAGACAAGAAAGCAGGTCAAAGGTCTTCTTAAGGAAAATGGTTTTAGGCTATTGTTCGAAGAAAGTGTAGAAAGTCGTATCGTGGAGGAGGTTTTCCCTTCCCCATGTGGAGATGCTTATTTTGAGAATAGATCATTTGCTTGATGGTTAGGCATTCAGCCAAGCACAATGGTTCACCCAGTTCATCTAGCCGTTATGAACTACTGACTGTAGCGGTTGCCCATCGGGAGACTGTCTTGCGATAACGCATGGGTTAGGAAGAAGCAGAAAGCTATTCGAACGTCGATCCATCAAACCTACAAAGTAGTGAATACGGCGCAATGATCTTGTAGTGGACTGGAGTAGATTCCTTGGCGATTCGATGTGCGTGGAGAGATAGTCTCAAGATTAGAAGGCATTGTCAAAGAACGAATGTCCACATTGGAGGACACAGCTCATTCCTACAAACATGTCAAGAGAGTCCTCAAGATTGCTGCGATTCTGGCGGAGAAGGAGAATGCTGATTCAGAGTTAGTTCAGATAGGAGCACTCCTGCATGACGTCGGGCGCGCTACAGGCAAACCACACAACGAGACAGGGGCGGGACAGGCCACTCGGATCCTTAGGGAGATGAACTATCCCCTTGATAGGGGGGAAAAGGTCGCTAGGATTGTTCTAGTCCATCCTCTATCCTATCGTGATAAGCTGGAGACACTGGAAGAGAAGATAGTCTGGGACGCTGACAAAATTGACTTAATGGGAGTGACAGGCATCATGAGGGCGTTTCACGAAGCAGGATCAAGGGGCCTGCCTTTCGAAGAAGGCGAGAAATGGGGCAAAGAAAAAGGGATCAGGATCCATGATTCACTAAACACGAGAACCGCAAAGAGAATCGCAGAGGCAAGACATAGTGATATGAAACATATCCTATCAGCCTTGGAAAAGGAACTCTCACTACAAGATCTTCAAGAATAGGACGAGGAAGATGCAGATGTTACTCCATGTGATATGCGCATCAACCAGCTAGAAAACGGAAAAAGAGACGCTGCAATATCAGGATCATATGGATGAATGACATGACGACGGCAGAAATAACCGACTTTGTCTTTCACGTATTCAAACACCTTTTTTGGATTGCTACGCTAGCGTTCCTTGTCCTTGCATTATTCCTGAGTAGGAACAAACCGTTAAGTGAAGCCGATCAGCGCACTGCGATGCGCATGCTCGGAATCATGGGAACGGTATTGCCGCTGTATCTCATTGCCCTGACATTCATATACCAAAACTATACGCCAGGGATGTTCACCAAAGCTTGTCTCATCGTCGTATTGATATTCCTTGTTCCTTGCTTGCTAACCCCTATCAGTATGCTGGTAAGGGGGAGAAGCATTCTGATTCGTATTAGTATGTGGTCGCTAGCATCAGCCTTGCTGACAATCATATTCGTCATGTGGCTGGTAATAACTGAAATAGTCTCACCAAAGTAGGGTGTCGGATAGATTGTCAACTTCCTAGCCACTAGGGCTCAGGTATCAGCATGCACAGATACCCACGAAGACTTTTGACTGCCGCAGTTGTCCATCGGGAGATTGACCCGCGATAACGCACGGGTTAGAAAGATTTCATGTAAGCAGCGTGCCCCAAAGCTGACCTGATGGCGATGTGAGAAGCAAGCTCCTGTGGGCGCATCCAACTTACAATGCGCGGCCTTCCTCCGCAATCGGCACCTTCTGTCCTTGCTTCAACCTGTAGACTTGGACTTGCCCGTCCTCGATTTCTGCGAACGTGCTTTCTCCATCCACCCAGCTGCCAGTGTTCCAGTAGCTCTTCGATGGGTTGCTCTCAGCTTTGTGAGTATGCCCGAAGATCACTCTTGATATGCCCATGTTGCCCGAGATCTCACGAGCAAGATCGACCACGTTCCTCTTGGACAGCAGGCTTCTTCTTGGCGCAGTGTCTATCTTCCTCATAGCGGTCCGGCTTAGAAGTGTTGGTAACTGATCTGGCAAGCGGTCCCTCATCGAGGTCGGGACAAATATCTGCACAGCCACGTTCGGGTTCTGGGACAGATACTTGACTCCACGACTCAGTTTAGCAATTTCGCTTCTTTTCTGAACGTTTACTACCGCGCTAAGATACTCCGCAAGAGGTTGAGATCTTGCCTTTGTGGGTGACTTCCGGTACAGTCGAATCCACTCTTTAAGGAGCTTGATTGGATTCCAGAAGCACCCCTCTAGCGACGCGACCATGGACTTGTCCATGTGGTAGATCGCCTCGTAAACTGCGTAGATCGCGTTTTCCCATATCGGCAGTTGGTAAATGTCGAAGTAGTCTCCGTGAACAAGGAAGAGATCTCCATCAACCAGATAAGGGTGGTAGGCAATGGTCCACGCGAACTTCTCGCCCAAGCCAGAAGTCAAGCACGAGGGGCGAATGTGATAGTCGTGATTTCCGACGACATAGCATGTCTCCTTTGCAAGCTGATGAAGACTCTCCAAGTACTCTTGTGCAACGGAAAATGACTTCACCGGGTCGATTCTCCACAAGTCGAGTATGTCGCCCAAGAGAACGAGCCGAGATACCCCGCCTTCGCTTTGGAGGTGATCTAGGAGCTGCTTGAACTCTGTCTTGTTGAATCCTTCATATCCAAGATGACAATCGGATAAGACAATCGTCTTGGGCATTGGCCACAGCCCTGTCTAGACAGTCAACCGGGGATCCTATTCTCCTTTTCGGAGCCGATCGAAGATCCAAATCTAGCTCGTTCCACTAAAGCTTGTCCGGGTCCCCGTCTCCCCGCTCGAACGTTCACGCAACAAGTCTCGATCGGACCTATCGCCCTATTCGAGGTTTGATGCTGCCGGCGTTATGCGCACTCTTATGTGCACGTTCCTCTACCACTACCCAGAAATCTCAGCCTGCGTGTATACTTTCTTTTGTGCAGAGGATTCTCTCGCAAAAGGCATTCCCGGGACATGATGAAAGAAGTAGACCAGAGAAAATGGGCAGTCAGGGTCTGGATTGCGGAAGATAATGACTTAGAAGATTTCGAAGTTGGCGTCATTCAAGAGATAAAGAAGGTTGGCTCCAACGATGATGTCAACGCGGGCGTGCAACTCGACCGCATGAGCGACCAGAAGACACGTCGATACTATGTGCGCAAGGGAACAACGATCGAAGCAGATCTTGTTCAGGAACTTGGCGAGACGGTAACTTCCGCGCCCCGCCGAGCCTATTTCGCCTAGTATAGCATCTTCAACGTTCGGGCGATTTAGATATTCGAAACTTCAGCAATGAGTCTCAAATACGCGGTTATACCCTCGATGTCAGAAGAGTTGATTATCTAGCCCATTGAAACTGAGGAGGGCGAGCACTTGTATGCTATGTACAAGGAAGTAGAGATTCCCGAGACAAAGGAAAGGGTTGGCACAGGATGGCTGCCGCCGCTACCAGACCTGCGTGACTATACGGAGGTTCATCCTGATGTTGCCAAGATGGTGACCAAGTTGGGTGTTCTACCAACGGAGACAGCGATCAGAGCATTGCCGTCGAAAGTGGATCTTCGACAGTGGTGTTCGGAAGTTGAAAATCAGGGCAACTTGGGTTCATGTACAGCACACGCAGCTTTAGGAATAGTCGAATACTTCGAGCTTCGAGCGTTTGGCAAGCATATCGATGGTTCTCGCCTTTTTGTCTACAAGAGCACCCGAAACCTCATGGGAGTCACGGGGGATACAGGCGCATGGCTGCGAAACACAATGGGTGGGCTAGTGCTGTGCGGTGTGCCGCCGGAGAGATACTGGCCCTACACTGACAAGAAGCCAGACTTCGACAAAGATCCTTCTCCCTTCGTATATGCAGTAGCCGACAACTATGAAACGATCAAGTACTTCTGCCATGACCCTCTTGGGGCCAAGATACCTACCACAACAGTCCTCGAGAGTGTGAAGAAGTATCTTGCAGGTGGTGTCCCCTCGATGTTTGGGTTCTTCGGCTTTCCATCATTCAGCCAATCTAATGTCAAGGGAGGGATTCCCTATCCTTGTCCAGGAGAGCAAGCTCAGTGGGGGCACGCTATCGTTGCAGTAGGGTACGACGATGCTATGAAGATCAAGAATCTCAAATGCGACAAGGAGACCACTGGTGCGCTGCTGATCCGCAACTCGTGGGGAACCACTTGGGGCGACAAGGGATACGGATGGTTACCATACGAGTATGTCCTTAACGATCTGGCTCTTGATTTCTGGTCCATTCTAACAATGGGGTGGGTTGACTCAGAGCAATTTGGCTTTTGAAAATACGGATTATCTGAGCTTGCCAAGGGAATCAGACATGAACTGATCGCTTCCGGGTCATCGTGGGAAATAGAGTGAGAGAATCACAAAGATTTCTAACGGAATGCTGCAAGAAGAAAAGACAGAATTCAAAGCAGTTGTGAGGTTGCCAAACAACAGCGCCGGCTGATCGATGGGTGCAGTGAAGGACCAGCGGTACGGAATTGATCCTGTACGGCCGGCCGTATCAACTGACCGTTGCGGTCGCCCATCAGGAGCTTGACCCGGGATAACGCACGGGTTAGGAGGAACAGGGGGAAACCGGATTTGAGACCAACGTCCGATTTCGGCATATCTGTCGTAGAAGCAAAGTGTTCCGAACCACCAGCTGCTCGGCAGTGAGAAAGTTGATCAGGCTAGACCGTTTCGTTTCAACTCATTCGCTCGTTCGTGACACCCAATAGTTATTATGACCAATGGCTCGATACACAATGATAGGCTCTAGTGCGGTGGAGCCCTGCTGTTGCGCACGGGGGTTAGATCTGCTTTGCTAACTAGGATGAGTCGTCATCTGCCACTCTTGCTTATGGCTGCGTCTATTGGGATCGCCGCGCTTCTCATACCGATCGGGGTCATCAGGGTGAACCCTGTCCCTACAACTCGAACAGAACTAATAACAAGCACATTCCGATCAACTAGCACGCGCGCAGAACTAATAACAAGCACATTCCGATCAACTGAGACTTGGACTGTGAGAAGCACGACAACGCAAACGTGGTTTCTCTACGGCACTCCACCCAGCGTAGTAGTAATTACGAGCACAATAACATCGACCACAACAAGGATTGTTTCTTCGCAGACTCTACTGACAACGACGGAGAGACTTACGATGTTAGTGACGACAACGGAATCGAGGGATATGATTTTTACGATGTTAGTGACGACAACGGAATCGAGGGACATCATACAAATGAGCTTTGGCCCACAGAGCCCAATCTCCCTCATCTTGGATGTCGTCGGGAAGATTGTGAGCCTCGTCACGGCAGCCGCTGGAGTCGTTTCGCTCATCATGCGACGACGACAGAGGAGGAAGAGTAGGCGCGCGCGCTAACTTGCAGCTCAAATCCCTTCCCGGCGCCAGACCTCGAATTCATATTCCACCTCTTTTCTCGTTCACATTTTTCCTTCTGCTTCCATTCTCTTCCGGAACTCGTCAAGATGTTTCTGCATTCTTTTGAGATCGTCATCAGTCCAAGCTGCAACTCTATAACCACTTCTGAACAGTGCACTTAACACATCGTTTAGAACCTCCTCAGTAATCGGCGTTATCTCTCTGAAGATTGGGAGCTTTGCCATCTGCAGGAGCACGAAGTCTGCTGCCAGGTCGAAGAAAGTTTGTGCCCCAGGCAATAGAAGCAACGTTTCGATGAGTCCCTCATAGAACGTTGAAACCGACGGATCCGGCCTCACCCACTTTCCATCTTTTCCATGGGTGTATGGAAGAGCTGAAAAATCGAACCTTACGTTTCCGTCGCCCAATCCTCTGTCGTGCGCCATCTTTATGTGTGCAATTTCGAAGGGATTGTATCCAATGAGCTGACACGCCACGGCATCGGCAGCCACAACATCGTTAGACGCAACCACTGTCTCGAATTTGACAGGGCGACTGGATAGCGGGCCCCAAGCTTCGCCTCCTGTCGTTCCGTCGATCAGCGTCAGATTCGGTGCAAAGGCCTTATTCACCTCGTAGATCACGTCTTCAATCTTGAACCTGTGGAACTTGGCTTTGTTCTCCTCCGGGAAGGTGCCGTACATATTCTTCATTCCCAATGTCACATTGCAGAGAAGATGTGTCTTCATCGTGGGAACCGAGATGATAGCATCAGCTCTAACCGCCATCTTGGAGACAGGAACTCTGCCTATGGCGCTGCCCTTACCGAAATCGAAGCGGACCTGCTTGGTTCTGTTGAGGTTTACGAGAGGAACATTCGAGTTCAGTGCCCACTCTGTCCAACCCTCCTCCTCTGCGGCCGTGTCAAACTTTGTCCAGATCATATCGGAATCCACTACGAAGGGTTTCCCTCCAACCTCCCGAACCATCCTAACAAGCTCCTCAACAACCTCCATGCTAGTATATGAGCCGGGTATGGTTGGGTTTCCGCCGCAGATGTTCGCCTTGATCATGACCTGATCGCCTTCCTTGACGAAACATCCCATTCCGCCAATCGTATTCACCGCATCCCTAGTGAGTTCAGCGGGAGAGGGGCCTCTCCTAACTGCGAATTCGGTGGTAGGCTTCTTTCGGCGGCTCTTCACATCCTGATAGGAGAGCTCGCGTAGGCCGATGAATCCTAGGTCAAGCTTCCTAGCGAATATGTCTCCAAACAAAAGCCACAGTGGGTAGATCAGAAGCATGAAGACAGCCAGCGCAGGCGGCACGTCGGCCTTGCGGATGCCTGTGACATCTGTATGGAACATCCAAACAGAGCCTGGTGTGGGTGGCAGAGGCCAATCCATCAGATCTAGGTATAGGAGAGTGCTCCCTGTCATGAACGGTCCGACAGATATGACTAGTCCAAGGATTAGGGTGGTTCGAAGGCTCCATCCAAACCTTTTCCCAAGATGGTACACAAACATTCCAATCAGGAATAGGGCTGGTGGGTCGAGAAAGTAGCTCAAGGGCTACCCCCGGAGGAGGTGTGTCTTCCGGTGATATAAGATTCTCTTTTCTGCCTGAAACCGCAATCTTACATGAACTCTTATTTGCCAGGATACCCACGACATATCAAGCCATGGGCCTCAAGAGTTTCATTATCGTCTTGGTCCTTGTTTCAGCCACAATAGCATCGTTCTTTTTGGGAGGATATTATCCACTTCTACCAGTTTGGTTCTTAGCCGGTCTCTTCTGCGTCTCAGCCGCCAGCCTCTGGGCAACTCTAAGAATAGAAACCAGAAGACTCCTGACTCTGGTAGCAACTACCCTCACAATGGCAACTATAGACGAATACTTGCATGTCTCTACCGAGATCTATACGTACTTCGACAAAGGCGTCCCCTCACCGATATCAGTATTCGGCACAGGTCTCCTGATGATATTCATCTTAGCGACCGCAACAAGGCTCTCGAGGTTCCTTCCATGGAAGAACAAGGGGCTACTCGGGACTCTACCAACACTCGTATCTATCATGCTTCTACTGGCCTTTGCTCGAGTGCAAGGGTACCTGCCAATTCTCAAGTGGCCCGTGATACTTCTCTATGTTGTGATGGTGGCAGTCGGCATATTCTATGCTTATACGCATCCAATAGGATGGACTGTCTCCTTAATCGCAAGCGGTATGGCCGTAGGAGCGACAATGGAGTTCGTTGGGTCACTGGAAGGCATGTGGTCCTTCCACTTCCTAGAACCTTTACCGTTGTTCATGATCTGTATCTGGGCCTTTAGAACTCTGACGGTGCATGCATCCTGCTTCTTTCTGGGTGTTGATTTTGGATCGTGTAAATACTCAGGCAAGGAACCAAGATGAGTATGAAAGTCATTAGCGACTTACCTATCGTCTGGGACGGGCTTTGAGAGCATTCGCTCTTGTGCTTGCGCTCCTGTCTTGAAGCGTGGATAGATAAGAGCGAACATCTTTGGTTGTCACTTGCGTTAGGTGCTTGTTCGTCGCTGCTAGGAAACGCCTCAATTGAAACAAATAGTCCTCTATGGTCCTGTCAGCGGATTGTCGGTCAATCCGACAGAACTCTGCGAACTTCGGCAACAACTCATTTGCGCTGGTATTAATACCTGTATTAACACCCGAAGCAAAAGGACTACAAATTCCGTCTAGATTGGCGGGCCCGGCGGGAGTTGAACCCGCGACCCCCGACTTAGAAGGCCGGTGCGCTCTCCATCAGCAATAGCTTATCCGGGCTGCGCCACGGGCCCACTTGGCACTACCAAGGCTACGCCATTCATATGTTTGCCTTTTCCTACCTACGAAAGAACGTTCTCCAAACCTACGCCTCTATGAAGATCGCCGGCCTGTACGGCTGAGCCAGCTCCGACCTTTCCTTTGGATCGTATCGCTGCGGATCCTCCTGCGCAAACACAGTCACTTCGGCCTCGAATTGCTTTGAATAGAACCTCTGCGCCCCTCTTAGAACATCCAGCTCATCGATCCTTCCAAGTTGAAGCTTCAGCTTTCTTGCATCTGATGGCAGTCTCAAGACTTGCTCAGCGACGCTTCCAGCGAATGATGCCACCTCTCTTGCCTTGGCTTTCAGCAAGGGATCCGAAAGAAGCTCCTTGATCAAGGCGCCTCTGTCGAGCTTTCCCGCCTCAACTTTCCTCAACATCTTCAGATAGACATCCCATTTCCAGTCTGGCGCCGCATAATAGCAAATCTTTCGTGGCTTGATCTTCATCGCCTTGAGGAGGTTTGAAGTATCCTCCATAGTCTCCCTGACTATCCTCTCAGCCTCCTCAGCCATTGGGTCCACCTTGCTGGGATCATAGCTCGGCCAAGCCGTCTCAGCGACAAATCCCGTGCGACCCATCTTCTCCCAAATCTCTTCACAAAGATACGGAGCGAACGGCGCCATTAACCGAACCCAGATACTCAGCGCGTCCCTCAAAGCTTCGCCGTTTGGGCTCTCGCATCTTCGGAGATACCATCTGAAGTCGTTCCAGACCTCAAAGAACGCGTTCTCCAGCGCAGTTCTATTCTTCATCACCGAGATGGCCTCCTCGATACGCTGGATCTTGGTTTGCAGGCTGCTCAGCAACCATCTCTCCAACTGGCCCATTGAGGCCGAGCCTTTCAGGTCGATGATCTCGCTTGCGGTGTTGTGGAAGGACTCAAGCTTGGCCTTCACGTCACGAAGCGTCTCAGCCCTCCAGTCCGGATCATCCATGCCCTCAGCCGCTAATAGGAGGCTACAGCGGGTCACGTCGGCCCCGTGAAGCTCCAGCGCCTTCAGCATGGGTATAAAGTTGCCCTTGGACCTGTGCATCGGCTGTCCCTCGACCAGAATGAACCCGTTTACACCCATACCTCTGGGCCAGTGTTCTGGAGGAAACAGTGCGGTATGGTGAAAGAGGAAGAAGGTAAGGTGGTTTGGAACCAAGTCCTTGCCTGAATTTCTTATGTCAACCGGATACCAGTAAAGGAACTCTTCACGAACCGTACGCAGAAGCTCAGGCTTCAAGCCCAGCTTCCTAGCTATCGCCTCAGGCTCCCCAACTCCCAAGAAGACAAAGTCGAAGAACTCGGGCGTAAGCTGATCCGCTGAGATCTTTTTCTCATTCACGAACTTACTCACGGCGTAGTAGGCCATGTACACCGTTGAGTCACTTAGCGTCTCAACTATGGAGTCTGGACTCCAAGGGATAGGTGTCCCCAAACCAGTCTTTCTAGAACACGCCCAGTCATGGAGCCAATCCACCACATCGTGAAACCACTTCCTAGTCTCCTCAGGGTAGACCTTCATCTGGTCAAGCCAGTCATGCACTCGTTCCTTCCAAGCCTGATCCGAGTAGCGGAGGAACCATTGATCTTGAATGATCTTCACGCTGCACGGCGTTGTGCAGCGACAGACAACCTTTCTGGGCAGGTCGTACATCGTGTCGATTATTCCTCTTCGTTTGAACTCGTCGATGAGCTCCTGCTTGACCTCAGAGACCTTTCTGCCAGCGTATTCCTTGGCGATTGGCTTCAGAACGCCTATGTGGAATTCCTTCTTGTACAGAATACTTGTTGCTTCATCGGCCTTGGGGTCGGACTGGTCCCGGACCTTCATCTGATCGACAAGCTCGATCGCTGGGAACTCGCCAAACCCCTCGACACTGATCATCGAGATTGGCTTGATAGCCCGAACCGCATCGATCGAGATGTTGAACTTTTCAAGAATTGTAGGGTTTCGCTCTAGGTCCCGTTGAGCCAGCCAATCGTACGGAGCGTGCGCCGGAACACTGTAGACCAGGCCAGAAGCGCTGTCTGGCATAACGAATGAGCCCGGGAGTATCAGCAACTCTCTCCCGTCGATCGGTTCTCTACATGTCTTTCTAACAAGCTCGGCACCGGCGAGTTCTCTCAGAACCTCGACTTTTCGCAACTGGTCAGATAGCTTCGCTGCGCATTCCTTGCTCACTATCCACCTCTCATTGTCCACAGAAGCCTCCACGTACCTTGCGTCAGGGTTGATCCAGAGATTCGTGACCGCATAGATCGTTTCCGGACGGAACGTTGCACAAGGAAGGAACGCACCATCGTACCTGAACTTCATGAGAACGTATTCTTCCGGTCGAACTTCTTCTCCTTCCAGTCTGTCCGCGTCCCCGGTGGGGCTCTCGCATTTAGGACACCACACAACTGGATGCGTCCCCAACGCCACGTATCCGCGTTCCTTCAACCGCGTATACTGCCACTCGATGAACTTGCTATAGGCGGGATTGAGCGAAGTTGTGTGAAACTCTCGCCTCCAATCAACAGCGAGGCCAAGTCGCTTCACGGCTTTTCTTCCATTCTCTGTGTAATATCTCGCCATGTGGACCGGATCAACGAACTTCTTCAGGTCCTCTTCAGGGACCTCATCAACCTCTCTCAACGCATCAATGAACGCTTTATCGCCGATCTTCACTCGCTCTGCCGCGCCAGCCACAGTTTCCCCAGTCCAATGCCAAGCCCAAGGAAACAGAACATTGTATCCCTTCATCCTCATGTATCTGGCATAGGCGTCAAGCCTAGTACTTGTGAAAGCGTGCCCGACATGCAGGGGGCCACCCATGTACGGATAGGGAAACGTCACGAAGCATTTCTTCCGGCCAGGATCAGGGTCAGACTCGTATAGTTTGGCGTCTTCCCATCTCTTCTGCCACTTCTTCTCCATGGCATGCCAATCCACTACAGATCACCTAGACCTAACCATCTTGGCCACAATGTCCTTGGCCTTCGTCAGCACCCTGTCGACTTTCTTCACATCGGCACCTCCGCCCTGACCGAAGTACGGCTTTCCTCCTCCACTACCTCCCACAATCGGTGCGAGCTCTCTCGCAATTCTGCCGGCATCAACGCCAGATGCAACCGCTTTCTTACCTGCAGAGACAATCACCCTGGCCGTCTTCTTAGCCAAGACTATGACCGAGACTGCGTACTCATCCCTCTTCGCCAACAGATCGGCCAGCATGATCACCTCATCCTCGTTTCCCTCTGTTCTCTTGCACGTTATGAGACGCATCCTTCCGACTTTCTTGGCCTCTCTGAGCATCCTCTCCGCCTCAACGCTCGCAGCATTCTTCCTCATTGCCTCCAATTCCTTGAGCAGACGATCATGATCCTCCACCAGTGCTCGGACTGTCTTCACAACCTGCTCAGGAGTCTTCTCTAGAAGAACTGCAAGCTCATCGATCGCTCGATCTCTCTCCTGCACAAGCTCCAATGCAGGCACTCCAGCCGCGAACGTAATCCGTTCAACACCATCCTGAACCCGATCCACCCGGACTATCTTGAGGAGGCCCAGCTCACCCGTACTTTTACAGTGAGTTCCACCGCAAGCCTCAACCTCCCAGTCCTTGGTCTTCACGACACGTATCTCCTTTCCAGGAACGACTCCTCCCTGATACAGCCTGTATCCATACGCTTGCTCCGCCTTGTCACGAGGCATCCACATTGTCTCGACGCGCAGATCTTTCACAACCGCCTCGTTCGCCAGTCGCTCTATCTTCTCGATCTCCTCTTGAGTGAGCCTCTCGTAATGGGAGAAATCTAACCTCGCCCTGTCAACATCCTTCTGCGCTCCTGCCTGCCATGCATGCGCCCCCAAGACCCTTCGGATCGCGCCCATCAGGACATGCGTCCCAGTGTGGTGCCGCATGAGGCTGATGCGCCTGTTCCAGTCGATCTCACCTTCAACAGTCTCGCCCACTGAAGGCGGTTCTTTGTCCGCGAAGTGGAGAATCACATTTCCTGTCTTCTGAACGTCCACGATGCCGATCCGGCCTCGACCAGTGACAATTGTACCGTGATCGGCTGGTTGTCCTCCTCCCTCAGGGTAGAAACATGTCTCATCCAATACGAATGAGCCATCATCAATCGATGCCAGAACCCTTGCCTTGAACCTCGTCATGTAAGGATCTTCGTAGTACAAGGCACGTGTCGGAGGCAGATCAGCGACCCTGTCCCTAGTTTTCCGCTCGGCCTCAGTTTCAACCGGCTGCGGTGCCTGCATCCGTTTACCTGCAACCTTGGCATAGAAGTTCGCGGGGACCTCCACCTTGATGCCGCTCTTCACACCGATCTCTCTCACCTCGTCCGGCACGAGTCCGTGAGAGTCGTAGAGTTCGACCAACTTTTCCAAAGGCATTTCATTCAGCCCCTTTGACTTCAGCTCTGTGGAAAGCCTTCGAACCAGATCCCGTCCTCTCTCTAGAGTAGCTCGGTACTTCTTCTCCTCAATCTGTAATGCTCGAATGACTTCACCCCTCATCTCCTTCAGACTCGGAAAGTCGCGGCCCCAATGCGAGATCTGCATGTCGACAATGTTCTGTAGCTCATGTTCAATTCCGAGGATCTTCAACAGCCTATACGTTCGGCGTATCAACAACCTAGTCAAGTAGCCTTCCTGAACATTGGATGGGACTACTCCCTCAGAAAGTATGAATGCTATCGATTTGGTATGATCTGCAACAGCGAATACACTTTCGACTGGAGCCAGCAATCTTTCAAGCTTTCGCCAGTCGATACCTAGTCTCTCAGCAACCTTCCTCCTCGACTCGATTCTGTCTGACAAGTTTTCAACAATCATCATGCCAGACAGGCTTGAGGCTATAGCAACCAACTTCTCCTCAACCTTCACGCCTGCTAGCCGCATGATCGACTCCAAGACTTCGCCGTAGATCGGTTGGAACCCGTTCGTTGAGCCCTGCGTCAGCCAGGTCCAACGCTCGATTCCATAGCCCGTGTCCACCGTTCTGATCGGCATCTCGACAAGCTTGTCTCCGACGATCTTGTAGAACATGAAAACGAGCGTTGAGATCTCTAGACCGTTCACACTGGCTTCAAGGTCGGGACCTGCGTTTCCTCCCCCTGACCAGAAATGCTCCTTGTACTGGACGAGCTCTGATTTGACTCCTAACTTCTCGGTAAGCAGCTCGTGATGATATCTTACGGTCTGATCCTTCCAATATACCTCTCGATCCGGATAGTTGAATGCGTGCGCTCCACCCATCTCGAAGATAGTCAGGTGCCTTCCCATGGTTGGGCCTACGTTGTCTATGTCAGTGAACCTGAGGCACGGCTGACTGATCACAAGCGGATTCGCAGGCGGAGGCAAAATCCCCTCAGTGACGTATGGCTGGAAATCAAAGATCGAGGCTCCAGTAAGATACACATCGTTCCGCCATCGAGCAATGAC
>Ga0315314_1000215_pt1 | contig 74643 bp, 49 predicted proteins | sample TDP9_MG_FD_203631 | JGI IMG/M metagenome (GOLD analysis project Ga0315314, IMG submission 203631) | Freshwater sediment microbial communities from Lake Towuti, South Sulawesi, Indonesia - TDP9 | ecosystem: Environmental > Aquatic > Freshwater > Lake > Sediment | place: Indonesia: South Sulawesi...
GCCGATATGAGAATAGTAGTGTTCATATTGGCCTCCATGAAAAAGGTTCGTTATTACCCATTTCATCGGCAGGCCATTTTTATTTTTACAGTTTTTCATGATTAATCAAAAAAGTGCGAAAGTTCACTTATACTGTGATGTTCCTTCTTTAACAAGGATAAGACTATGGGACAAAACAAGAGGAATCTTTCGGGGGTTTTCGCTCCGGTGGTAACGCCGTTTCGTTCCGATGAGCTTGCGCTCGATGACTTGAGGTTTAACTTACGAAAACTCAATGAGACCGGCCTTACCGGTTATTTCGCGCTCGGCTCGAATGGGGAGTTCAGGAGCCTGACCGACAAAGAGCAGATTCAGGTTCTCAATGTTTTCGCCGAAGAAAAAGGTAGCAAAGTCGTTATGGTCGGAACCGGTTGTGAATCCACCAGGCAAACCATCGAGAAATCAAAATTGGCGTCTGAGATGGGTTTTGACTATGTGAGCATTCTCGCTCCGAGCTATTTTGCCAAACAAATCAGCGGTGCCACTTTACAAGGTTATTACAAACGGGTTGCTGATTCGGTTGATATACCTGTATTACTCTACAACGCTCCGGGTTTTGCAGGCGGAGTAGAGATACCGCCGCAGACTGTTCTCGAACTATCACGGCATCCCAACATTGTTGGTATTAAGGATTCCTCTCCAACGGGGCCGGGCAAATTCCTTACTCGTTTTGAGCCGGATGCAGATTTTTATGTTCTTGCCGGTTCTGCCAATTTTTTCTATCCGGCTCTTCATTTGGGAGCTACCGGCGGCGTGCTGTCAATAGCTAACGTTCTGCCGGGTCCATGCTGTGAACTATATCGCTTATTTACACAAGGCAAGTACGATGATGCCAAAGAGCTTTCCTTCAGGCTTGCCCGGCTCAATCAAACTATTTCAGGGGCCTGGGGTGTAGCGGGTGTCAAGGCCGCTATGGACATAATCGGATTCAAAGCAGGTCAGCCGCGGCATCCACTTCAAGGTCTTACAGATGAAGCCAGGGAACGAATCAGACAAACAATTATCAATGAAGGCTTTCTATCTGCCTAAATAAGGTAGGCCCCGTGCTTTCTTGCCAAAGCAAGAACGGGAGCCGGTTCAAATATAATTGAGGTGTTCTAAAGAAGGTCCTGATGACTCAAACCCAAAGACAAAAGACAACCAACGGAAATACGATATTGGGGGTTGATATCGGAACGACCAGTATGAAGATGGGCGTATTTCAGATTGTCGATGATGCGCTGAGTCTGGTTAGACAATTCACGCAAGAGTACGAGGTGAATATTTATAACGATGGTTTGTTTGGTGATATTGAGCAGGACAAATGGAAGATGGCCTTCACCGCCGGATGCAAAAAAATGGAGGACCTTATCGGCGATGTTGATGTAGTTTCCCTTTCCGGGACCACACCCGGGCTGACGGCCATGGATAAAGATGGCCAGGCGCTTTACCCGGCTATTTTAATGCTTGACCAGCGTTCTCGCAAGCAGGCCAAATTCATAATAGAAACCATTGGAATGGAGCATCTTCTAAGGACTACGGCTAATATGCCGGTCGCAGGCGGATGTTCGCTGGCGAGCATTCTTTGGCTCAAAGATAATTGTCCTGAAATCTTTGACAAAACTTACAAGTTTGGTCATTCCAATACGTACATTGCTCATTGGCTGACAGGCAGTTTCGCCATCGACCCCTCATCGGCGTCTCTGACAGCTCTGTATAATACTGTTCGCAACGATTTTACCTGGAATGAGGATATTGCCTTGACTTTTGGCCTCTCGCTTAGCCGATTGCCGCAAATAATCCCGGCGTATGAAAGTGTCGGAAGGATTCACAGAACGCTCGCGCAAAAGCTGGGCTTTAGGAAGGAGCCTCCTGTACTGGTCGGCGGTAATGATGCGGTGCTGGCGGCTTATTCGATGGGAATCAACGAGCCGGGGGACATCATCAATGTCAACGGCACCTGTGAAATTACCCTCGTATGCCTTGATAAATGTCTGGCCTGTGCTAATTACAACATCCGGGCTCACGTGCTGCCGAATCGCTGGCTCACGTTGCACGTTATGAACGCCGGAGGCAAGGCACTGGACTGGTACAAAAGCCTGTTCTGCAGCGAATTGAGCTCTGAGGAGTTTTACAGCAGCTTCCTTCCCCAGGTGATTGAGACCTGGCTCAATCGGCAAAGCGATGTTACTTATGTGCCCTACCTTATGGGTTCACGTTACAGTCTGGAACCGCTTAAAGCTCAACTGTTGGGATTGACCCAGCAGACGACCCGCGAGGAGATATTAGCTGGGATTGTCAGAGGACTATGCGAATACCAGAAAGCACACTTGGACGAGATTGGTAAGAACGTAACCCTTAAAAATGTAATTCACGTGACCGGGGGCGCAACAAATCCCGCTTTGATGCGGGCAAAATCAAAGTGGATGAGGGACTGCGAATATGTCCATAACGAGCAGTCATCTATGAAGGGGGCTGCTATGCTTGGTCAAAAATATTTATAAAGTTATTTCGCTATATTCTTGTTTGAGGCCAGGACAGTTTTATGTTTAGTCTGCACCCGCTAATAATCCTTGTTGTCGGCATACTGACCGTCGTACTTATGATTACGCTGTTGAGAATGAATGCTTTTATTGCATTGATTACCTCAGCCGTGGTTGTTAGTCTGCTTAGCCCCGGGGATTTGGCTGAAAAGATAAGTCGAGTAGCCACTGCATTTGGAAGCACGGCCGGCAGCATCGGTATTGTTATCGCTCTGGCTGTGGTTATCGGCAAGTGCATGATGGACAGCGGTGCAGCGGACCGCATCGTCAGAGGGTTTCTATCACTGCTTGGGGAGAGTCGAGGCTCCACAGCGCTTATGGCCAGCGGGTTTGTGCTTTCGATTCCGGTATTCTTTGACACAGTTTTCTATCTTCTCGTGCCCTTGGCAAGGTCTATGCACCGGCAGACGAAGAAGCACTACCTCAAATACGCGATGGCCATTGCAGCCGGCGGAGTGGCTACCCACTCTCTTGTCCCGCCGACTCCCGGACCGCTCGTCACGGCACAAAACCTTGGCATTGATATGGGTGTTATGATTATGGTTGGTACGTTGGTGTCGCTTCCTGCTGCGGTCGTCGGAATGTTCTTCTGCGGGTATGCAGACCGGCGAATGAATATACAGATGAAACCGCTTGACGGCGAGCTGTCTGAGCCGGAGCCGCTTGAAGACCATCAGTTGCCGGGCCTGCTGATGTCACTTGTGCCGATTATTCTACCCGTGCTGCTGGTCTCGACCGATACGATTGTCCGCGCGATGGCCGGGGGCTCGGGCATAAGCCGGGTAGCCGGTATAACCGCCGTATTGGGCAATGTGAATTTGGCGATGCTTATGTCGGCTGCAATTGCTATGTGGATGCTCAAGAGCAAACGTGCTCTAACGAATGCACAATTAGCGAAAGTCGCCGAAGTGTCATTGATGAGCGGCGGTGTGATTATCCTGATAACGGCTGGAGGTGGCGCCTTTGGCGCAATGCTAAAAGCCGCCCAGATTGGCCCGGCGATAGAAAACTTATTCAAGGGTGATAGCCCGCACGAGGCCGGACCGGCAAGTGGTATGATGCTGCTGGTGCTGGGTGCTTTTATCGCTTCGCTGATGAAAATAGCGCAGGGCTCGACCACTGTTGCAATGATAACATCATCGGCGATGATTGCCGCAATGGTCACTTCCACAAAGACGTTGGGTTATCACCCTGCGTATCTGGCTACCGCCATTGGTGGCGGCGCCATGATAGGTTCATGGATGAACGACAGCGGATTCTGGATATTCGTAAAAATGACCGGGCTGACCGAAGCTGAAGGACTCAAATCCTGGACGCCATTGCTGGCTATAGTCGGTTTCGCAGCGGTCGTCATCTCGTACCTGTTAGCTCTGGTTTTGCCGATGGCATAAAGGCTTATGCTTGATACTCAATGCTTGATGCTTGATACTCGATATGGGATGCTCGTCGAGAATCGACATATCCTAAATAAGCCCGATAACCACATCGAGGATTGTTCCGACCGAGGTGATTCAAATATTGGCCCTTACCCTTGGAAACATCAGCTTATGTCCGAAGCTCCAAAAAACTTTTTTTAGTGAACACAATATACCCCTGGGGGGTATATTGATATGAAAGGGATAATAGATGAAGAAAAATCCGAGCCATGAAGACAATCTGGTTGCCTTGAGGCGAATTGAAGGGCAAGTTCGCGGCGTTCAAAGGATGATTGAAGACCGCGAATACTGTATCGACATTCTGAACCAGATATATGCTATCAAGGGTGCCCTTGGTCGTGTAGAAGAAAAAATTTTGGAAAAGCACTTTCAACACTGCGTAACGGAAGCTGTAAAAGGAAGTTCCGAAAAGGAAAAACAGCAAAAGCTGGATGAGATTCTGACACTTATACATCAGACACGCAGGGCATAAAAAATGGTCGTCCTGCTTCGCTCGATCAGAATCGAGCTACGCAGGATGCCCTACGTAGCTTCAGCGAAGTAGGGCTTTTTTTGTGGAATTGAGTGTAGTAAAATGACGATAAAATATGGAATAGTTTGGGGGCGAATATGAACAAACGAGCCATTTTAGCTTTGGGGGCAATCGTACTTGTTTTTATGCAATACGCAGATGCTTCGCAGCAGCCAGGCGATTCAAATGATTTGCAAACACTTCCGGATTATCTTCATTATGCCTCCATCAATAATGCAGAGCTTAAAGCAAAATTCGAGGAATGGAAGGCAGCCTTAGAACAAGTGCCACAGGCAAGAGCCCTGGACGACCCAAAATTTACATTTATGAAGGAAGTTCAGACCCCGAGCGGGCCAAAAGAAGAAAGGTTCAGCATAATGCAGGAATTCCCGTGGTTAGGCAAAATTGAGGCAAGAACAGATGCCGCATCAGCAAACGCAAATGCTGCAAGAAAACAATACGAAGCGGCAAAGCTAAAACTCTTTTGGCAAATCAAAGACGCATTTGGCGAATATGTATATCTTGCTGAGGCAATAAAGATAGCAAAGCAAAATCTGGAGTTATTGGAACATTTTGAAGAGATTGCTCGAATTAAATACGCCACGGCTGCTGCAGCCCATCCGGATATAATCCGCGCACAAGTAGAAATGGCAATACTCGAGGATGTCTTAAAAAGTCTGGAAAAACTTAGAGAGCCGATAGTCGCAAGGTTGAATGCGATGCTAAATCGGCCAACAACCGCAGAATTGCCCTGGCCCAAAAAGCAACAGTTAAAGCCCGCTCGTTTGGACAGGGGTCAATTGATAAAGATATTAAAAGATAAAAATCCAGAACTTGCTGGCCTGAACTGGGAAATTGAGGCTGCAAAAAGTATGGTCGATTTAGCCAAAAAGAAATTTTATCCGGATATTGGAGTTGGAGTGGAATGGATGCACGATGGCGGGGTGATGTCAGCGGGGGATAATGGCAAAGACCCGATTTTTTTAATGTTCTCAATGAATCTGCCGTTATGGCGTGATAGCTATAAGGCTGCAGAGCAGCAGGCAAAAGCCAACGTCAGGAAAATTCAGGAGCAAAGAACAGATATCGAAAACAAAATATTATCAAGTGTATTTGAGGTGCTGTACGATATTGAAGATAGCCAAAGAAAGATGTATCTTTATGGGGATGTTTTGGTTTCAAAGGCGGAGGAGCTTGTTCAGGCGTCTGAAACCGCCTACCAAGCGGGTACGATAGATTTCCTCTCGCTGATAGATGCTCAACGCATGCTGCTTAAATACGAGCTGGACTATGAAAGAGCCGTTACCAATAATCAGCAGAAACTGGCTGAGCTGGAAATGCTTGTTGGGACGGAACTGCCATCAATGGCTGAGCCATCAATGGCTGAGCCATCAATGAACAAGGAAACTGTGGAAAAGTGATTCAATCCTTCATTGGATTTGCCCCTGCTTGTTGCTGGCAGGGACTATATTTAATTGAACAGATACCCTATGGGAATAGTATGATAAGATATTTTAAGTTATAGGTAGCTGATATGAAAATGACACAAGCCAAATCGTTATTGTTTAATCGAAGGCTCAAAAACATTTTTTTGGTGGTCGCTGTCTTTCTTGCGGGTTATTTTGTTAGCTCACTTTTGCAGGGACCCCGCAAGGCGGGAACCCTGCAATCCCCCGCCGGCCAAGAGCTTGAGCATCCCAGCGGACAGACTGCTGCGAAGGCTCCGAAGGTGTGGACGTGCTCGATGCATCCACAAATTCGTCAGCCTAAACCCGGCAAGTGCCCCATTTGTTTTATGGATTTAATACTGATAGCTGCTGAGGATGGTGGGGTTGGTGAAAGGCAAATCACCTTCTCGCAAGAAGCCGTCAAGCTTATGGAAATTCAAACCTCACCAGTTGAGCGTAAATTTGTAGAGGCTGAAATCCGCATGGTTGGCAAGGTTGATTATGATGAGACCCGCGTAAAAAATATCACCGCCTGGGTGCCCGGCAGAATCGACCGGCTTTATGTGGATTTTACCGGCATCACGGTTAATAAGGGCGACCATATGGTCGAACTTTACAGTCCCGAGCTAATCAGCGCACAGGCTGAGTTGCTTCAGGCCCTAAAAGCTGTTGGCAGTATCGAAGACAGTACTTCTGAGCTAATGAAAAGAACCACCCTGGCCACGCTTGAGGCAGCAAGAGATAAACTTCGGTTGCTTGGTCTTGCACCTGCCCAAATTGATAAAATCGAAAGCTCCGGTGGGCCGGTTACTCACATAACAATTTATTCACCTATAGGTGGGATAGTCATCCATAAAAACGCCACGGAAGGTATGTACGTCAACACCGGCACACCTATTTACACTCTCGCAGACCTTTCGCGTTTGTGGGTTAAGCTGGATGCTTACGAATCTGATTTGCCTTGGATTCGGTACGGCCAAGAAGTTGAATTCTCAACTGAGGCGTACCCTGGGCAGGTGTTCAAAGGCAAAATTAGCTTCCACGACCCCGTACTTAATGCGAAGACCAGGACGGTTAAGGTGCGGGTCAACGTCGATAATCCTGATGGCAGACTCAAGCCTGAGATGTTTGTCAGGGGCGTGTTGCGGGTCCGCCTGGGCGGACTCGAGGGCGGCGCAGTAATGGACCCGGAGCTGGCGGGCAAATGGATTTGTCCGATGCATCCATCTGTTGTCAAAGACCGGCAGGGCGTCTGCGATATCTGCGGAATGGATTTGGTGGCTACTGAGTCGCTATTCACAATAGCCAGTGAGCCTAATAAGCCGCCTCTAGTTATACCAGCCACTGTACCTTTGATAACAGGCAAACGAGCGGTTGTATATGTCCAGATACCGGATGCAAATAAGCCGACGTTCGAAGGCAGAGAGGTAGTTCTTGGACCGAGAGCAGGAGATTACTATTTGGTTAGAGAGGGGCTTACCGAAGGAGAGATTGTCGTTACTAATGGTAACTTTAAGATTGATTCATCTCTTCAGATACAAGCCAAACCAAGTATGATGAATCCGCAAGGTGATGGTGAGGTGTCTGGCCACCATCACGGACGAAATCAAGAGCCACGCACACCACAACATCAAGACAGCAAAGGCGAAGAACAAACTTTTTGTCCTGTCATGAGTGGGGCAATTAACAAAGATTACTACACCATTTACAAAGGCAAAAAAGTGTATTTCTGTTGCCCTGGTTGTGAAGCAGAGTTTCTAAAAAGTCCTGAAAAATATCTGAGCAAGTTGCCTCAGTTTAATAATTAATAATCACAGCAAATTTTGAAAGGGAAATAAAATGAACGTCAGAAGTAAACATCTAATAACGCTTCTTATTGTAAGTATGCTTATGCTGACAATGATTTCTCTGGCTGGCTGTAAAAATAAATCAGAAACGACCAAACTAACAGCAAAACCGGAGACCAAACAAGTTGTTGCAGCCGTTTCTAAGGAAATTGAACAAACGACATGTCCGGTTATGGGCGGCGCCATCGACAAGAACATTTTCACCGAGTATCAAGGCAAGAAGGTGTATTTCTGCTGCCCAGGCTGCAAGGAAAAATTTGAAGAACAGCCCGAGAAGTACGTCGCCAAGCTGCCACAATTCCAGAAGTAGCCAACTTAGTTGTCTGCAAAACGGCAAATAAATAAAAAAACAACAGAAGGCCAAATGCAGTTATGAATAAAAGCAAGTATGAGCAGATTCCAGAGCAGAAATCTTTTATCGGCAGAATATTGGGATTCTGTATTTACAACAAACTCGTAGTCGGGCTGATAACGCTTTTTATCATACTTTGGGGTTTCTATGTTGCTCCGTTTGACTGGGAATTTGAAAGTTTTCCCCGCAACCCCGTTGCCGTTGATGCCATTCCTGATATAGGCGAGAATCAGCAGATAGTTTTTACTGACTGGCCCGGCAGGAGTCCCCAGGACGTCGAGTATCAAATCACTTACCCGCTCACTACTGCCCTTCTCGGTATCCCCGACGTCAAGACTATCCGCAGCAATTCGATGTTTGGCTTTTCGTCCATATACATTATCTTCAAGGAGTTCTCGGCCTTCGAGAAGCTGCTTGAGGGCAAGAATTTTTACTGGACGAGAAGCCGAGTGCTGGAAAAGCTAAGTAGTCTGCCTGCCGGGACATTGCCGGCGGGTGTACAGCCCATGTTAGGGCCTGATGCAACGGGCCTTGGGCAGATATTCTGGTACACATTAGAGGGAAGGGACAAGGACGGAAAGCCAACAGGCGGGTGGGACCTTGAGGAGCTGCGAACGATAGAAGACTGGCAGGTTCGCCTGAAGCTGCGCTCGGCGATTGGTGCCAGCGAGGTCGCTTCAATTGGCGGTTTTGTCCGCCAGTATCAGATTGACGTTGACCCGGATGCAATGCGAGCCTACAACGTCGGACTGGACGACATATTTATGGCGGTAAAGATGTCCAACATCGACGTCGGGGCACAAACGATAGAGCTTAATCGCGTTGAGTATCTGATTCGTGGTATTGGGTTTATAAAGGATGTTGGGGACATTGAGAACAGCGTCATCAAGGTGAACGACAATGTGCCGGTGCAGATAAAGCATGTGGGGAAGGTAACGATGGGGCCGCAGGTGCGGCTTGGTGCTTTGGACAGGGCAGGGGCAGAGGCAGTAGGCGGCGTGGTTGTGGCGCGATACAGGTCGAATCCTCTGGAGGTAATCAAGAATGTTAAAAAGAAAATCGAAGAAATTTCACCCGGCCTGCCTGTCAAGACGTTAGCCGACGGAACGGTGTCTAAAGTTACGATTGTGCCGTTTTACGACAGAACGGGTCTGATTTACGAGACGTTAGGGACGCTGAATGATGCACTGTATCAGGAAATTTTAGTCACCGTAATTGTAATTGTGATTATGGTATGGCATCTTCGCAGCAGCATAATGATAAGCTCGGTAATGCCGTTGGCGGTGCTGGGCTGCTTTATCGCGATGAAGACATTCCGCGTGGATGCTAACATTGTGTCGCTGTCGGGTATTGCGATAGCCATTGGCACAATTGTGGATATGGGCATTGTCATCTGTGAAAACATTTTGAAGCACCTTGATGAGGACCCGTCTGATATGCCCCGTGCGGAGGTTATTCACCGCGCTGCCGCGGAGGTGGGTAGCGCCGTTGTTTCGGCGGTGGCCTCAACGATAATCAGCTTCATTCCAGTCTTTGCAATGTCAGGGCCGGAGGGGAAACTGTTCAAGCCGTTGGCCTTTACCAAAACATTTGCCCTTTTTGCATCAATTGTGGTTGCACTGACTATAATTCCGCCTGCCGCGCATATTTTCTTCTTTCCGCCGAAGGTGCAGGCAAGGTATGCCAGGGGTATTTTGTACGGGATTGTTGCAGCCGCGGGGTTTGCTATCGGATTTGCATTCGGCTGGCTGGTAGGTATTACAATAATTGCGTTTGCAGCCTATTTTCTTTTCAAGGATTCGATTCCGTCGGGAATGCAAAAGGCGGCGCCATTCGCTGCGAATATCGTTGCGTTAGTGCTTGTGAGCGTTTTACTGACGGCTGACTGGGAACCCTTGGGACCGCAGAAAGGGCTGCTTAGAAATCTTATCTTTGTTGGCGGCCTTATCGGCGGACTGATGGCACTCGTGCTGTTGTTTCAGCATTATTATGAGCGAATATTAGGATGGTGTCTTGGGCATAAGGCGGCGTTTTTGTCGATGCCGGGGGCACTCTTGATATTAGGTATGGTGATTTGGCTCGGCTTTGACAGAATCTTTAGTTTCGTGCCGCATGCGCTGCGGGCTAATCGTGTATGGTCTGCGGCAATACACGCATTCCCAGGACTGGGCAGAGAGTTTATGCCTCCATTAGATGAGGGTTCATTTTTGTATATGCCGACAACGATGGCGCACGCCTCAATTGGAGAGGCGCTGGATATTCTACAGAAACAGGACGTGGCGATAAGCAATATCCCTGAGGTGCAGACGGTGGTGGGGAAAATCGGTAGAGTTGATTCGGCTTTGGACCCTGCACCGGTGGGGATGATTGAGACGGTGATAAATTATAAAGATGAATATATTACCGACAAGGCCGGCAGGAGGGTGAATTTTCGATATGACAATGGTAATGGCCGGTTCATGCGGGACTCGAATGGGGAGCTGATTGCGGATACTTCGGGCAGGCCATATCGGCAGTGGAGGGAACATATCAAATCGCCAGCGGACATCTGGAAGGAAATAGTAGCGGCAGCCCAAGTGCCCGGGACGACAAGCGCACCGAAATTGCAGCCGATAGCTGCCCGGTTAGTGATGCTGCAAACGGGGATGCGAGCGGCAATGGGGGTGAAAATCAAAGGGCCGGATTTGGCAACGGTCGAGAAGGTCGGCTTCGAGATTGAAAAGATACTCAAGGAATCACCGGGGATTGAGCCGGTTACGGTGATTGCTGACAGGATTATCGGGAAACCATATCTGGAGATTGTGCCGGACAGACAATCCCTTGCACGATACGGCGTGCCGATTGAGCAGTTCCAGCGTGTTGTGGAAGTTGCTATAGGAGGAATCGATATAACCACGACCGTTGAGGGGCGATACAGATTTCCAGTTCGGGTGCGATACCAGCGGGAGGTGCGTGATAATATCGAGGCGCTTGGCAAGGTGCTTGTAGAGGGGGCCGAGGGTGAGCAGATACCGATTATTCAACTTGCGGAGGTTCGGTACGTGCGCGGGCCGGAGGTGATAAAAAGCGAGGATACGTCGTTAGTCGGGTACGTGCTATTCGACAAAAAACCAGGCTTTGCAGAGGTGGAGGTTGTCGAGGCGGCTGACCGTTTAATCCGCCAAAAGGAGGCCGGTGGCGAATTTTTGCGGCCTGCGGGTGTGGAGATTACGTTTGCCGGGACGTATGAAAATCAGTTGCATGCGGCCAGGACTCTGATGGTCTTAGTACCAGTTTCGCTATTTACCATATTTTTGATTCTGTATTTTCAGTTCAGAGCGGTTTCGCTAACTCTGATGGTTTTTGTCGGCGTGATGGTGTCGTGGTCAGGAGCATTTTTGCTGATTTGGCTTTATGCGCAGCCGTGGTTTCTTGATTTTAGTGTATTCGGCGTCAACATGCGTCAGCTTTTCCAGGTGCATCCGGTAAACTTAAGCGTGGCGGTGTGGGTTGGGTTTTTGGCACTATTTGGGATTTCCGATGATGACGGCGTCGTGATGGGGACATATTTGCAGCAGTCGTTTAGCAGGCTAAAGCCAAAGACGATTAAGGAGATACGCGAGGCTACGCTCGCGGCGGGCAAACGGAGAGTGCGGGCGTGTCTGATGACGACAGCGACGACAATACTGGCACTGATTCCGGTATTTACTTCGACCGGCCGAGGGTCAGACATAATGGTGCCGATGGCAATTCCCTCCTTTGGTGGTATGACAATTGAGATACTTACTATGCTTATAGTACCTGTTTTATACAGTTTTATTAAAGAGCACAAGCATCGACCTTCTGTACAATAATAATCATTCCTGCATAAAGCTATTTTCAAGCTGGCAAGAGCTTAATTTCCTTTAGTTAGCCTTCTCAAGCATACATTCAATTTCTAATATACATTTCAAAATATTGGTTTTTTTCGGGCCGGAATAGGTTAGACAACTATCTGTATGAACTCTTTTGATGACCGATAACTTATGAATTCCAGCTATGGATTTCTGTTGCCAAGAGGACTTAATAATATCCATCAATTCACTTATGAAAGAGCATCTGAAGCATATCCGAGTATTCCTTGGCAAATTGCGTATCTCTATATTATTAACGGACTTAGTGGCTTTTATTTACAATGCTCAAGTCTTTTTTTATAAATACCTATAGATTTCAACGCCTATTAGTCGGACAAACTCCCAGCTACAAAAGGCTTAATATAGACAATATGGGGGATTTAGTAAACTTTATCCTTGACCTCCAACGTGCAGAATTGATATAATATTAGAATGTTTTCTGATGCACTTCCTTGTTGGGTGTGATGTGATATTGGAAGTTAGTTATTTTTAAAAGTTGCAGATTTTTTTCTGGCCTTCTATGGAGGAGTATGTTAGGTTTTTTGCCGCGATTCTTATCAAGAGTCGATTCTTCATTTAAATCTAACAGGCGCATATAAGGAGATGAGTTATGAATGACGCGACAAGAACGATGTGTATTGCTCTCGCTTTTGCTTTTCTTTGCTTAGCATGCTTGGGTTGCGTTGCGAATACTGCTCAACAACCTGCCCGACCCACATCTGCTAAGACCGAAGCCCAGTTAAGACGGGAGGAAAAAGCCAGGGCTGCAGAACAGATAAAGGCCAATCGGGAAGCTGCCGCTAAAGCCAAACGAGAGGCTGCCGCTAAAACTAAAGCCAGACGCGAGGAGCAAGCCAAGGCTGCCGAAGAGTTGAAGGCCAGGCGTGAAGCTGCCGCTAAAACCAGACGAGAAGTTGCTGCTAAAGCTAAACGAGAAGCTGCCGCTAAAGCTAAAGCCGAGCGCGAGGAGAACGCCAGACTCGCAAAGTTAGATGTCGAGGTTGAGAAAAAGGCCCAGGCTGAAATCGACCAGGCAGAACGTGAAAAGACTGCCAGGCTCGCTGAGTTAGATGCCAAAATCAAAAAACAAGAAGGAGAGCTTGATGCCGAGCGGGCAAACATTAAACGCAAGTTTGAGCGGGACAAGGCTGAGCTGACGGCCGAGTACGAGCGGACTAAAGCCCAAGCCAAGAAAGACAAGGCAAAGCTGGACGCCGAGTACAAGCAGTATGAACAAGCGATTGCCAAGCTCGAATCAGAGAACAAAACAGCGCTGGCAAAGCTCAAGGAAAAAGCCGATATTCAAGCCGCGCAAATCAACCAGGCAAAAAAGGATAATGAAGCCGAACTTGCGAAGTTAGAAACCAGGCTCAAAGAGATTAAGACCGAGCAGGCAAACCTCGAGCGCAAGTTTGACCAGGACAAAGCCAGTTTGGCGACCGAGTACAAGCAGGCTAAAGCGGAAGCCAAGAAAGATAAGGCAAAGCTGGATGCCGAATCCAAGCGATATGAGCAAAGTCTTGCTCAGCTCGAAGCAGAATACAAAAGGGCGCGCGCACAGCTTGATGAAAAGGCTGAACTTCAAACCGCGCAAATCAACCAGACAAAACGCGAGAATAGTGCCGAGCTTGCGAAGTTAGATGCCAAAGCCAAAGAACAAGCCAAAGAGATTAAGGCTGAAGAGACAAACCTCGAACGTAGGCTCAGCCAGGACAAGAAGGAGCAGGAGAAAAATTTCGGTTTAGCAAAGCTGGCTGCTGGTTATATGGAGAAGGTTGCTCGGCTCGAAGCAGAATATATAGAAGCAGTTGCAAAGCTCGAAGAGAAAGTAACCGCCGATTACGCAGCCCAGAAAAAACAAGTCCAGGATGATTACGACGTGAAGGTGGCAAAAGTAAATGTTCGGCTAAGACTGCGAAGAGAGGCACCACTGGTTGCGGAACTTAAACTGCCAGAAGATACTGCCCCCACTTTGACCGTAAGAGCAATTCGCATCAGCGGCAACAGCCTGATATCAACTGCAGAGCTTTTGGAGGATATGCCTTCGATTTATAACGCTTCGGCCAAACCACTGCGTCAGGCCGAGAGCACCGAGCTTTTTGACCTTAGAGTCCTGCAGGATATAATTATTCAGCCTGGTCAGCCTCGCGAGGTTTCCACAAGGTCTATTCAGGGTTTTACACAGTATATTCTCTCGGTTTATCAGGATAAAAATTATGCCGGTATATACGTGTATGTCCCCTCGGAAGCGCTCAAAGAAGGCAAGCGGCTGCAGGATGAAATTCTGCCTGTGAACGTTTTGGAGGCCTCGGTCAGCGAAGTTACAACGACTTATTTCAATCCTAAAAACGAGAAAGTTGAAAAGGGCTTCCTCAAAAGCCCTGCTGTTCTTGACTGGTCGCCCGCAAAAGGCGAACAGCCGGCAAATCAGAAAGAGCTGGATGATTTTGTCAACCTGCTCAATCTAAATCCTGACAGGTATGTTTCCGCGGTCGTATCGAAAGGAACCGAACCGAACTCCATTGCTGTGGGGTACAATATCTACGAAGCCAATCCCTGGCACTGGTTCGTCCAGGTGGACAACTCCGGCACCAGAGAAAGACAATGGAATCCGAGAGTCGGCGTCATCAACACCAATCTTTTAGGCATAGACGACACATTTACCGCAATCTATCAGGCCCCGTGGGATTCGACTGTTGATGAGAATTACGGAATGTTCGGCAGTTACGATTTTCCGCTGTTAGGGCCCCGGCTGCGTTTTAACCTTTACGGCGGTCACAGTGAATTTGATATAAGCCCGGAGGCCGGTCCGTTTGATTTCCTTGGTAGAGGTTCGTTCTACGGCGGAATACTGCGCTATAACCTCTTCCAGGACGAAGGCTGGTTCTTTGATATTAAAGGTTCTTTGGAGCATACAAAAAGCAAGGTTACACCATCATTGTTCCCCAGCTTTTTGGGCACAAACGTCAGGTTCTGGCTGTGGGGAGGCGGGGCTGACCTGCATCGCTCAGATGATATGTCACAAACCTCCTTTAGATTTGACCGTTATGCGAGCCTGGGCGGTGAGTCCAGTTTGGACGCCTTCAGGCTGGCAAGAACAAATTCGCAAACCGATTTTACCATTTACACCGCTTCTGCCGCTCACAGCCAGTATCTGGATTCGGATAAGGTCGGGCGGCTCAGCGGCTTATTCCGCTGGATAACATCGGACGAAAGATTGGTACCGGCGAAAATGACCTCCTTTGGCGGAATGTACTCCGTCAGGGGCTACGATGAATACGAAACTGTTGCCGACGGCGGCATACTTGCTTCCGTCCAATATGAGTTCGACCTTGTCAAATTTGAGGAATCCAAAAACGTCGGCGGCAGCAAGGCAAAACAAGAAGAGCAGAAAGAAACCTTCGTTAGAAAGCTCGCTCCTCTGGTCTTTTTTGACTATGGAAGGGCCAAGACGATAAAACCTGTTGGAACAGACAGGGCACATGAAGAGCTTCTCTCCATAGGCGGCGGTGCGATTGTTGAGCTTGGAGATAATTTTAGTGGAGCTGTGTATTACGGCTATCCGCTCAATCCAACTGATACCACGCGAGAGGGTAAAGGCCAGGTGAACGTTGGCGTAATAATGAGGTGGTAATAAAATAGTAAATTGTGTCCGACAGCGTAGTCGGCAAGGGAATATAAATCGGTTATGGATATAAACTATAAAAGGGGATTTATTATGAGGAAAAGAATGATGGAAAAGCTACAAAAAATTTCAACAATGTATTATCTAAGGCAAATTGCCGCCTGCCTATTGGTGTACGGTATGCTTTTAGCAGTACCTGCCCAGGTCGCCCAGGCCACACCGAGCGGCGGGACATTTGATGTAGGAACGGGTACCATTGTTGACGGTGTTCAAAATAGCACCGTAACAGTCGACCAGGTACAGTCGGTTATCAACTGGAACAGTTTAGATACCATCGGTACCCCTCTAATTGACCGAGAGACTCTTACGTTCCTGCAAAATATCGGAATAACCAATGCTGCGGTGCTCAACAGAGTAATTTCGGGAGGCGCAACGAATTTTAACGGTGAACTCAGTGCTGTTGGCATGCATATTTTCATCGTTAACACTCGCGGCATTGTCTTCGGACCTGAGTCTTTTATTCAGGCCCGTAACTTTGTTGCGTCCGGCATTGACATACAAAACGACAACTTCATTAATGGTATTTATCGATTTGAGAAATTTGAGCCAACCGAAGGAAACCCTTACAGCGACTGGATTGGTAATGTGACAAATGAGGGAATAGGTATAGGCCACGGAATCAATGCTGAGAATGTGGCTCTTATTGGCCAAAATGTTACTAACAAAGGTGTCATAAGAACAACAGCGCCGGGTGGGGCTGTAATAATGGCCGCCGGCGAAAGTGTGTACTTAAGCAATGTTGGCAGCAATGTCGTTGTTCAGGTTGCTATGACTGACCCGGCTGAACACACCGTTGATAACACCGGTACAATCGAAGCATCAAGCGGAAACGTAGGAAAAGTAGTTCTTGCCGCCGGCGATATCTTTTCCACAGCTATCTCAGGCGTTGACAGCTTAGCGGCCGTCGCAAATAGGGATATCACACTCGATGGAAATATTCAAGCAGGCGAGATAATGCTTGAAGCCGATTCTGACAGTGACGGCAGTGGTGATGTTACTACCACCGGCACCCTTACTTCTACCACCGGTGATATAGAAATCTCAGCATCGGATAACACGATATATCTTGGTGACGATGTTGACGCTGCCGAAGACCTTATCCTGAACGATAAAACAGAGGCGGCCTCTAATATAACACTCAAAGCCGGCGACGATGTTTTTATTCTGGAGCTGCTGACCGCGCTGGGTGACCTTGCAATCGAGGCTGCCGGCGGAGCGATAGAGGCCGAAGCTGTCTTTATGGATGCTGATTATTCACGCCTATCGCTTACGCAGCATGACAGCCTGAATATGGAGCAGGCCCTCGACGATGTGTACAACAGCGGTAACACCTACCTTTCGGCGACAAGTACCGCTGGTTCGGTTACTTCTTCAAAAGCAGATACCTGGTACTCTATTGAAGCACAAGCCAGCACATTTATCAATCTTAATGACAGCGATACAGGTGGTAACATAAGCACTGAGGCACTGACTGCAACGAATGGTGATGTTGTCGTCCAATCAAATCTCGGCAAAGTTTATGCCTACGGGCCCATCAGTGCTGGCCGCGATGTCAAGATTACTGCGACCGATGAGTCATCTGATGCGATATTCCTGCTGGGATACATAGACGTCGAGGAGACTTTTGTTCCTATTAACGTTGATGCTGGCCGGGATATTCTGCTCAACAATAATACCTGGGCTGCTGATGGTGTCCAGGTTGACGCTGGCCGGGACGTAAAGGTCGGCTGGGACGCAGTCCACGAGGTTTATCTGCCTAAGACTCTAACCGGCGATGGCTATTTGTGGGTCGAGGCGGCCAGAGACATAACCCTCGGCGGAGATGTAACAGCTAATGGCGATTTGTACCTGATGGCTGATTACGATTTTGAAACTGGCGAAGAGGAGTTTCACGATGGTGTTGGCAATATGACAGCTAAGGGCTCCGTCGTAACCACCAGCGAAGTGCCAGAAAGCGATTTACTCGTTGTAGGAAAGAATATTCAAATTGACGGATATGTTGATATTGCCGGAAGCATTATGATGTATGGTGGGGACAATATCACCTTAGGCGATTACGTAACAGCGGGCGGTGATATTGAGTTGAATGCTAATTATGTTTCAATTGCTCCCTGGGACTTTGACGATGGTATTGGCGATGTGCATGCTCTAAGCTCTATCGAGACCACCGACAGCGATTTATATGTTGAAGGCGAGAATATTCAGATTGAAGGATATGTTGATATTGCCGGAAGCATTGATATGTATGCAGCCGACAGCATAACCTTAGGCGATACAGTAGAAGCAGACGGCAGTATTGTCTTGTGGGCTGATGAGGATGACGATCCGGCTAAGACAGGCCTTATGTGGGCCAAGAGCTCGATAACAACAACTGCCGGTAGTGGCGGCTATTTATCCGTTGACGGTGAGAATATTCAAATCGATGGAGCCGTTGATATTGACGGAAACATTGATATGGGGGCCGAAGACAGCATCACCTTAGGCGATACTGTCATAGCAGACGGCGATATTGGATTGTATGCCGACCAGGATGAAGATGACGACGGCGATGTCTGGGCCAAGAGCTCTATAACCACCACCGACAGCGATTTATATGTTGAAGGCGAGAATATTCAGATTGACGGAGCTGTTGATATTGCCGGAGACATTTATATGTACGCCGATGACAGCATAACCTTAGGCGATACGATAGAAGCAGACGGCTATATTGGCTTGCATGCTGATTTGGATGACGACCCGGACAAGACCGGCCTTATGTGGGCCAAAAGCTCTATAACGACCACCGGCACCGGCAACAACTTCTCCGCCGGAGGCGAGAACATTCAAATCGACGGAGCTGTTGATATTGCCGGATACATTGATATGGGGGCCGATGACAGCATCACCTTAGGCGATACTGTAATAGCTGACGGCGATATTGGATTGTATGCTGATGACGATGGAGATGAAAACGGCGATGTGTGGGCCAAAAGCACAATTACTTCCGGCGGCGAAATCGATATCAGCGCATCGGACAGCACTATAAAGCTTGATGATAATGTTACTGCCGACGAGGACATTCTGCTGCATAACAACACTGTTGTCGCAGCCGGCAAGACACTCTGGTCGGTCTATGATGACGTGGTTTTGGCAGAGGGCAAGTCGATAACCGGCAGCGGCAATCTGACTATTTTAGCAGGCGATGACATAATATTGGGCGTTACTAAATTATATAGCCACTGGGATGAGCCCGAAGTCGGCTATGGTGGTAATGTTTCAGCAAACGGAGACCTTACACTGGACGCTGAGGGTTCGGTTTATGCCCACGGCACTCTCTCGACTACCAGCGGCGGTGATATCGATATTTATTCGTCTGATAGCACGACATATCTGTGGGATAATGTAACAGCAGCCGGTGATGTTATTCTGCATAACAACACCGAAGTAAAGGCAGCTAACAAGACGCTGGATGCCGGTGACGATGTAGTTTTGGCGGCTGATAGGACGCTGGACAGCGATTATGACCTGACTATTGAGGCGGACGATGACATAATACTCGGCGTTACCAATGCGGATAGTCACTGGGTTGCTCCCGAGGCTGGCTCTGGTGGCAATGTCTCGGCGGACGGAAAACTGAAACTGACTGCTGCTGATGATGTTTATGCTCATGGTACACTCACCACTACCAGTGGTGGTGATATTGAGATTTATTCGTCGGATGATACGACATATCTTTATGGTGACTATGTCAATGCCAACGGTAGTATCCTGTTGAATAATACAACAGAATCTTACGGTGACATTATCGCTTCTCAGGATGTAACATTGAACGGTACCCTTGAGCTTAAAGGTACAGGTTCCTATGCCGACCAGCAAATAACCGCTACGAACGGCGCCCTTTATGCAAATGACTGGGTGCACAAGACAAGCTCTGGCAACCTGGATATGTTTGGTGGTTTTGAAGGACCCTGGACTACTGCTTTTTCCGTATGGACCAATGAAGTGAGGGTTGAAGGTGGTGAGTTGTCCATCAGAGGTGATGGCTCCGTTACTATGAGAGGGCCTATTTATTCTACCGGGAATATGCTGCTCAGTGCTAATGACGATGAGGATGTAAGTACTGGTATCCTGCATCATTATTACGGTATGTTGGGAACCATCGAAAGTCGCGATGGCGATGTCGATATGTCTGCGACAAATAATATTATATATCTCTACGGTGGTCCCGATATGCCGGCTGATTATGTTTCAGCCGGTGGTGATATTTTGCTCCGTGACGACACCCACATTAACGGTGCCAGAAAGCTCAATGCCGGTGATGATATAGTTTTAGCGGCCGGCAAGAGCATAGCTTACAATGGAAGCGGAGCTTTGGCTTTTGAAGCAGGCGACGACATAATATTTGGCTCTGCTGATGTCGATAATCACTGGGTTGACCCCACGGCTGGCTCACCCGGCAATGTTACGGTGGCTGGAGACCTGATACTTACTGCTGGAGATGATATTTATGCTCATGGCAAGCTTCAAACCGTGGAAGACTCCGGCGGGAATATCACAGCTACGGCTGTTGACAATATCAACCTTTATGCTACACCGACATCGGCAGATGCGGACGGCACACTTATCCTGACCGCTGACAGCGATGATGGTTTAGGCGGCGACGGTGGTGATTTGACTGTCAATGGCGCCCTTTACGGAAATATGCAGCTTTCCGGCGTAGATGTTACTGTCTATGGAGATATTGTGTCTGATGACACGTTAGATATTGACGCAGATGATAGTGTATATCTCGGTGGTGACGCTGAGGCTGATGGGAAAATGACTATCAACGCCGGGTATCAAATTGAAACTCAGGCCCTGACGACAACGAATCCGGCTGATGGTGATATAGACGTTCATTCAGAAGATTTCTTTACGAACATCTATGGAGAAGTAACATCTGCAGGGAACCTTTGGGTACAATCTGATGACGATGATGTCGAAATCTACGACAACATATATGTAACCGGAAATGCAACCCTGCTTTCTGGCGGGCACATCGAGTTAGCTACCGAAACAGGGGACAAATCCACTATTGGTGGAGATTTTCTTGCTGAGGCGGCTCGCGGCATCGAACTCTACGGTGACGTTGAGGCAGGCGGCAGCTTTGAAGCTTACGCCGCTCTCGATGCGTTTCTCTGGGGAGGTTCGGTTATCGTAGAAGGCGATATCCAGGCAGCCAGCATATTGCTCTCGGCCAGCGATGGACCAGATTTCAGCTATAGTCATATAGATGTCGCTGAAGGTAAGACGCTTACAAGCACGACGGGAGATATAACCGTAGAAGCACATCACAATGTCTTGCTGGGCGGCGATGTAGATTCGGCCGGCAATCTGATTATACTGGCTGACCAGCACAATGATTACTACGAGGACGAAGAACCTGTAACGCATATCTACGGTGGCGATGTGAGAGCACTTGGAACTCTCAACGCAGCGTATGACGTATATATCTCCGGTAATAACATCGACCTCGACGAAGATGTGGTGGCCGGTGGTAGTATTGAACTGACTTCCGGCACGAGCCACGATTTCACAGAGCTGTGGTGGGGTTGGGATACTCCTTATGGCGAGATGTATGCCGGCAGCGACCTCTTAGCCGGAACTGATGTAACTATCAATGGTGACATAGTGCTTGATGAAGGCGATTGGGTTTTCGATGAAGGCCTTGAGGCATGGGTATGGGATGGGGACCAGTTCATAACGGCCCAGAGCGGCACCATTACCGCTAAGGGTGAGGTATGGAAAGATACCCCCGGTGAGTTGACTATGTTTGGTGGAAGCCCTGACCTGGCAATAGACCTTCAGAACCCTGGTAGTCTACTCAACGAGGAAGCTTCAGTGGCAACCACCGGTAACCTATACATACGTGGTAACGGTGATATACAAATCGCCGGGGACATAACAGCCCTTGGTGGTTATTACTGGTGGCACGGCGATTACCCGGATATCCCGGAAGAAGCTGACGTTGTATTTCCGGCGGAAGTAGGCGGTGTGTCGATTATCTCAGAGAATGGAAAGATATTTACACCTGAAGAAGGCGAAGACGGCCTCGACAATGATACCCTTAATGTTACCATAGAAGGGTATTCCGACCAGGCTGATGGTATCGGTGTTGAGCTTCCTCTCGACCCTGACCAAAAAGCGGCAATCGTGATTATAAGCAAGGAAGACTTGAAGTTAGGCGAGGGTTCCAACCTTTCAGCTTCGGGAATGTACTACACTTCTGAAGAATTCGACCTTACAGGCATTGACAACTGGGATGATTGGTATGACTATCTGGCGAGCCTGCAGTATAAGTATGGCAGCTTACTTGAAGATGTCCGTCAAGACTTCGATGAATATTTGAAAGGACTTGGATATGACATGGATGATTTGTTAGAAGGGGAATTCTCAATCTTTAAGAGCCTTGTTGAAGACTATTCAGACTCTATAGGAGGTTTAGTTATCGGCGTTGATGACCGTGCGGCTATGGGTTTGCTTGATGAACCGGCGATTATCGGCGGGGTTCTCAGAGACGAGGGCGAGCCGTTCGACGCCGCAATCTATCTGGCCAGCACAGGCGGAAACGTCGATGTCAGCGGGCCGGTTAGCATCACGTCTTACAACATATTGAATGGCTACGACAATAACTACGACTATGAAGGACCAAGATATGAATATATGCCGCAGGGAGCGATGGTCATCGATGCTTATGACTCTGTGACCTTTGGTGCTCCGTTTGAAGTATCTCTTGCAAATGGAGACGTCGGTGACAGGTTGGAGGTTGTTTCTCGTATAACCGAATGGCTGTTCCAGGCTATTGGCCGTCTGCCCTATCCGTATGTCGGCGGGCCTTTCCCGTTTGATTACACATACGTGCTCCGTGGTGCAGGCCTTGGCAATCCCGCTATCACAGACGGAAGGGCCTGGGTCCTTGAAGACCCGACGCCTCCGGCTCCTCTTTATCAGGAAGCAGGCCAGGCAGCCGAAGAGCTAACATTAGGAGTCGAAGGCTGTCCTGTTCTGGTTGCTGCAGCGTCCGCGGAGCTTGGAATTCCGGCAGACACTATTCAAGTGTCCCTGGCAAATTCTTTCGCCCTTAACACGAATATCCAGCCGTGCGAAAGCTGCGCAAGGCTCCTTAACGCCGCGGCTATTCTCAGCGATGAAGACGGGTCCCGAATGGCTGCGATGAATCAGGTATTTAACGAGCTGGCGCCGGCTGGTGCACCGTTCACACCTGAAGTGGCGGCCTCGATTGTTACGGCATTCGCAGGGCACATCAACGATGGCACACAGTATGCTACAGCCATAGATTACATTGATGCTTTCGTTCGATATATCGCTGTTCTGGATACTGAAATGGGCTCACCGGTAGGTGATGATTCTATCGCCTTTGTGATGGGAAAATACGGCACAGGAATTACTGCGAGCGCAAACAGCAACATCGCCGCTTTTGTTGCAACACGTTTGGAAAGTGGTGAAACTTTCGGCGAATGATAAGGTGAATTAGAAAAAACGGAGTATTGATTGTTTTACTAAATAAGCCCGCCTATGAATAGGGCGGGCTTATTTTTTGAGTCTATCTTGAGGGGGGTAATTTAATGGCTATGCCACTAACCATTTACGGCTTTTGCGACTGGACCGGAAGTGGTCTGGATGCTTGCTCGAATTTCTTCTACACGTTGTTCGAGCCTTGTAAATATGGCTGTGTTGCCGGTTTTTCTAACTGAGGATAGCGCCTTTTCAATCAATTTCTCTGAGCCGACGTAGTTGCCCTTTGCGATGCATACTCTTGCTTTGGTCAGCCAGCTCCCGGCTATAAGGTGGTTGTCAGGTCCGTAAATTTTTTCTTGTGTTGCCACCGTACGGTCAATCAGCTCTTCAGCTTCATCGTATCTTCCCTGCAGCGTATAAAGTCTTGCCATACTGCCGAGGACATTTGCAGTATAAAGGTGGTCCGGCCCGTAACTGCTGTTGATTAAGGTCATCGCCTTTTGATAGTAACTTTCGGCTTCTTTGAAATCACGCTTTTCAACGAGAAGGCCGGCAATATCCACCCAGAATGGGACCAATGCCTTGTCATTTTCAGTATGACTATCGAGCATAATAGTCATTGCTTCATCCAAAGCCCAGCCGGCTTGGCCATACTTGCCCTGCTCCTGGTAGATTGCTCCTAAAGTTCTGAATGTGTAAGCCACGTAAGGATGGTTTTCATAAAGAGCTTTTTTCTGTAGTTCCAGGCCCAGCTTGCACATTTTTTCGGCGTCGAACAGCTTGTTTTGATTCTTATAAAGTGTCGCCAAATCAATCAGGCACATAGCAAGTTCGGAATCGTCCTCGCCATTTTTTTCTGCCAGAGCTAATGCCCGCTCTGCCAGCGGCTGTGCCTTTGCGTATTCTCCATAGGCCATATATACTCTTGCCATTGTTCTCAGTGTCCTGCACGAAAGACTTTTTTTGGCCTGCTGTGGTTCTGCCCCGGCAACGCTCCCTGTAAGCAGCGCTAAACAACTAAGTGCGAATACAAGGAAACGGGTTTTGCCTTCAAGACCTGAGCATTTTGTTTCTTTCTTGTGAGTCATTTACTGTATCTCTTTCTTCTGCCCCGTAATTTGATGGATATCGCAGGTAAAAAAGGTTTTGGGCTAACTAAAGCATAATAATCAATCCTGGCAGCGACAAATTATGCAGAGGTCTTTTTTGCAATAAAATACTCGAAGGCCTGAGGTATCTGCGTTTAATGTTCTCGGACCTTTCTTTTATCGCTCCCATAAAATATGGGGTATCCCCCTTCTCTAATTTCTATAATTTCAGACGCCAGCACCTTCTCTATGATTCCAGTACAAAAAGTACTATTTTCAGGGTTGGGATATACCGATAGTTATCTTTAGGAGCTTAATCTTTCATCCGGGTAGGAGGTTTTTATGTCGGGTCCTGACCGCGATAAACATTATAGGTCGTCTGCCTTCCAGCCTTGCCGGGGTTACGTCTCGGCAGATTGGCCAATGTTGACTGTGCTCTTCGTGGTCTTATGCGCGTATTGCAATGTAGCTGCCGGCAGCGCGCCGCCTCAGTCCGGCCTGGACCGGACTGCTCACGTTGCCGGCCAGACGCCATCAGCCGAATTAGCGATTGAATCGGTCTGCGACAAGATTCTAAAAGGCGATTTCCTAAGTGCACGGGAGATTGTTCGAAAATCAACTGCTGTTGAGAGCAAAGGTCTTAGTCAGCTTGAAACGATTATTGATGAGTATATGGCCATTGAGGCCCGGCGAAAGGCGTCCCAAATCGATGCCTATCGAGAGCAGAAAGATGAGCTTGAAAAGCTTCGACAGAAGAGTTTTCCAAAAGATACTAATGACGTCAGTAAAGTTTTGGAGGTCGCATTGAAGGCTTTAGAGTATTCCAGCGAAGAGCAAGAACAAGCTTTGCTCAACGATATTTTTGTCGGACAAACCGTCCGGCAAGCCAAATACATCGCTGCCGAACTCGAAAAAAAAGGTAAATGGCTCGATGCGTACGAAATCTGCTATTGCAAGCTGGAGAAGATGTACAAGGACGACAAGAAGTACTCGGACTACGCAAATCAGCTTCTGGCCAAGGCCGATATTTTGACATTCCTTCAAGACAGTCAATGTGAGAGTTGTGAAGAGCGTTATGCGGGAATAGAAAAACAAATGTTCATTAACGCCGTGGACGTTCTGGATTCCGGTTACGTTGACATTGTTGATTATCACGGGATGACAATCAAGGCTATCAATCGCTGCAAATTGTTGGCAGAAGTGATGAGCAATTCACATCTTGAGATGAGGTATAAGTTAGCGGATGCTCAATATAATGTTGTATCAGCCAGCCTGACGGCGTTGTTGTATGAAGTGGACCAATCGCCGGGGGCGATAAGAAAGGATGAGTTCATAGATTTTTTTGAACGAGTTTTAGCGCTGAGCGAATCTCCCCTTATAGGGGGAAGGTTGCCGCCCGCGCTGCTGATTACACAGTTTGCCAATGGAGCGTTGTCTGCACTTGACCCTTACACCGTTATCTGCTGGCCCAGTCAGGCACAAAATTTTAGAAAAGAAATAACCAATCAGTTTACAGGAATTGGCATAATGTTCTCGAAAAAACAAGAGTCTGCGAAGGTATTAAGCGTATTGCCCGATACGCCGGCGTACCATTCCGGTCTTGAGGCTGGAGATGTAATAAAAGCAGTGGATGGCGTCCAGACAAGCCAGATGTCTCTTAGCTGTGTCGCTCAGAGTATTGCCGGTCCGGAGGGCACAAAAGTAACTCTGACGATTCAACGCCAGGGCGAACATAAAGACAGAGATATTACCTTACGCAGAACCAACATAGTAGTTCCTTCAATTCGCGGCTGGCAAAGGAGTGAAACAGGTAGATGGCGGTATATGATTGACGCTCAAAACCAGATTGGTTACATTCACATCAGCAGTTTTAATTCCAGAACAGTTGGCGATTTCGAGCAAACACTCGCTCAGCTCGAAGCCCAGGGATTAAAGGGATTGATTCTGGACCTGCGTTCCAACCCGGGCGGACTTTTGAATAGTGCAATCGAAATAGCAGATATGTTCATAGAAGAAGGTTTGATAGCGAGAATACAACCACGATGCGGGATGCCGACTTATATATCGGCCAACAAGGAAAAAACGCATCCTGACTGCCCGATGATTGTGCTCATTGACCGTTTTTCGGCGAGCTCTTCGGAAATTTTGGCGGGGGTATTGCAAGAACCAAAGTATAAAAGGGCGACCATCGTCGGCGAAAGAAGTTATGGCAAGGGCAGTGTGCAATCAATAGTGAGCCATCTCGGCGGGGGCGCAGAACTAAAATACACAGCAGCGTATTATTATTTACCGTCAGGGCAAAGGATTAAAAGCCGAGACTCGGACAAAAAGCCGGGCAGCGAAAATTGGGGTGTCTTGCCCGATGTAAATGTCCAACTGCGAAGCGACGAGTTGCAAAAGTTGGCCGAAGTGCAAAAGGCGAATGAATCAGCGGTAAAAGACCACCTGTACGATGCTCCTGATGCCCAAAGGTTTTCAGGTCAGGAAACGATAGATGCCGACCCACAACTGGCAATAGGACTATTGGTCCTAAAGAGTAAAATGATAGAATCCGGCCATAGGCTGGCCCGAGCTTCGAGTTTCAAAGTCGAGCATCGATACTCCGCAGTCCCGAAAGGGACGCCTTGCGGCGGATGCCTTACGGCAGAGCATCGACAACCTTAAACATAGTGACGAAGCTGGTTTGGCTGCCGCACCAAAATTGGCACCTGCGAGAAACCTTGTTATGTGGAGAGTAAAGTTCGCTCACGAAGAGAATTTTGGTTCGGCATGAAGCTGGTATCGAAACTGGAGGCTGGATGTTCAGCCCTTCCGAATTTGTCGCAAGATGTCCCAATATGCTCCACGTGCACCTTTCCGGATTGCCTGTATCAGCGGCAGGTTTTCGTTGTAGTTATAATTGGCGGTATCTCTGTTATCGGCTGCTTTATAGTCCGTATCAGCGGTAGGCTCAAAGAACCTCTTGTCGCCGTCTATCATGTCCCTTACTGCCTGGGCCGGATGCTCGCCCAAAGCCTTAGATATATAGAAAGTCGGCTTCAATAAATCAATCGGCCCAGGATACTTTCGATGGATATTAAAATCTTTTCCTTCTCTGAGCTCCTGCGCGACTATTTCTCCCATATAGGTACCCGGGTAAATCCTTATGCCTAATGCAGCACCTGCACAATCGGGATTAATCTTTTTAATAAAATCGATCGTCTCCTGTATTGTTTGCAGGGTTTCGCCTGGACCGCCGAGTAGAAGGTCTATCATAACAGCGATATTGTTTAAGCGGCAAATCCTGACCGCAGAAGCAAGGTCTTCTTTGTTGTGCTGCTGTTTATAAGTTTTCAGTATCGAAGAACAAGCGGAATCACCTGTAAAGTCGATTCCGGCACAGCCGGCTTGTGCCATTTTCTGAGCTAATTCTTCGTCGAAAGGTATCGGTGACATATAAGCGTACCAGCGAATCTTTTTTCCGAGTGAGTGCCTGTTGAGCTCTTCACAAATTGCATAGGCATGACTTCGAGGAATATTGAACTCGGAGTCGCAAAAATGGAACACATCTATTCCCTGAGACAACAGCGATTGAATCTCATCGGCAGCTTCAGAGGGGTTCCGGAGCCGTAGCTTGCTGCCTTTGGCCAATGGGTCGGCGCAGTATATGCAATGGCGATTGCAGCCTCGTTTAGTTTCAAGGCCGCACTGTCCGCCTTTCTCAAAATAGCTGCGATTATCAATAAAATTGCGTGCCGTTATTAGCGAAATTGAGTCCGGCCACGATGGTGGATTACTATAAATCTTTCCATCTTTTTGCCAAATAAGTCCGGGAACCTCTGTGAATTTTCTTGCCCTTCTTAATTGGTGAATAAACATAATTGTTGATGCTTCACCGTCGCCGTGTATGCCAAAATCTGCACCTGAATACTCAAAAATCGACTTTGCAAAGATTGAATATCCGACACCGCCAATCAAAATCGGGACATCGCTTATGCTTCGGATAGTTTGTATAGTCCTTTTCAATTCGGGAACAAAGCAGTCGGCACTCGGCCAAAAACAATCATCGGAATTTCGGAAGGAAAGCCCCACCAGCTCCGGCTGTTGAGTGGAAAAGTATTCTTTCATCGCCTTATCCGGCTCTTCGACCAGACAAAGGTCGAGAACTTCGACATCTATGCTGGCCTGGTGGACTGAAGAGGCGACATAATCCAAACCTATTGGCCCAATGGGTGGAGCCATTCTATTTGTATTAATCAGTGTTATCATTTGCTTATTATAATCTGGCCAGAGAGTTATTACGCAAACCTATGGCAGGAATTCATTGACCGTTTACTAATCATATAACCAGCCCAATAGCTTCGCCAACAAATTTTCAATCCACAAAAACCCAAGCGACCCGGGCAGATCGCACAAAAAAGGCCGGCTAAGAACCGGCCTTTTTCATCCATACCAAAATACCATCAGCACTAAAATTCATACTTTACGCCCACGGTAGCCCAGGTCTCGTCCTGATCATCATTGATAGACTTATCCATTGTAACCTGGTAATAAATTCCCGGAGTAAGAGTTACGTTCTCGGCCAATTCGAAGTCCGTCGCAACACCGAATACCACGTTTGTCCAGTCATGGTCCACACCTATTCCTCTGGGATCAACACCGTCGTTGTAAACAATTTCCGAGTGCAGTCTTAAAACCTGCTCGGGGACTTCAGGCAGAAGGTTCTCTAATGGTAAGCCGTAGTCTAACATGAAAATATGGGCAAAACCCGATGCCGTTCCAGGAGGGCCCTTGCTACCGACAAATGAATCGCTTTCGGAAGGCCACAGCTTGACAAGAACGTAGGTTGGGACTAAACCTTCTACCTGTAAAATCTGCGGCCAGGACAAAACAGCGTGTATCTCTTGTAAATCGATTGACAAACCCGGAGCAGCCCCCAGAGGCGCATCCGGGAAGTAAAAATACCTCCACCCAATCATATACTGTGTGGCATAAGATTCGTCGGCGAAAAGGGCGTTCTTGTAGAACAGCGTAAAGTCCCAACGTTCGGTAGATTCGAATCCGCTTGAATTGGCCCTATGGCCTTCGAGGCTGACACCAAAACCCGTGCCATATAAATCAAGCATAACCGACGGCTGAATTGCGCTCTTGTCATCGTAAACATCGATGCCACGCCAGAGATACTTACTCTGGTAAGTCACGTCGACCGAACCATGCAACTCGCCCTCCTGAGCATAGCCTGTGCTCACTGCAGCTAACAAAATTACAACACCTATCAGAATTTCTTTCTTCATAATCATCTCCTTTCACAAACTTTACATTATTCTTACTTCACTTCTTTCCGTATTTTACTCGAAAAGAAAACAAAAACAATAGTCTTACCATCTTCCGCTTTTCCTCATTTCTGCCTTAGGCAGTTTTTCAAGGTCTTTGAGATATTTTGCCAGCTCTTCTTCCGGGAGGTCGTAATCCTGGAGCTTTCCGGCTAAATAGGCATCATAGCCCGAAAGGTCCATCAAACCATGTCCGCTGTAGTTAAACAGAATGACTCTTTCTTCGCCTTCCTCCTTTGCCTTTTCGGCTTCCTCAATAACGGCGGCAAGAGCCTGACTGGTTTCAGGTGCAGCGATAGCTCCTTCTGTTCGAGACCACGTTATAGCGGCTTCGTATGACTCTAGTTGATGGTATGCCCTTGGCTCCAGCAGGCCTTCCACGATTGCCTGGCAGACCAGCGGCGCCATACCATGATATCGAAGCCCTCCTGCGTGGATTGGAGGCGGTATAAAAGCGTGTCCGAGTGTGTGCATTGCCAAAAGCGGTGTCGTACAGGCTGTGTCTCCAAAATCATAAGCAAAAGGCGCACGGGTCATAGTCGGGCAGGCCTTCGGCTCAACAGGAATGATTTGTATATCGGCGCCATCGATTTTTTCAGCAACGAACGGGAAAGACAATCCTGCAAAGTTACTCCCACCTCCGGCACAGCCGATAACTATGTCCGGCAGTTTCTCACCGGCCATCTCCAATTGTTTCTTCGCCTCAAGGCCGATTATTGTCTGATGAAGCAGGACATGATTCAATACACTGCCCAGCGAATAACGCGTCGTACCGGACTTATCGGTTACAGCTTCCTCAATGGCTTCACTGATAGCTATGCCCAGACTGCCCGGCGTGTCGGGCATCTCCGCCAGCACCTTTCTTCCGGCGTTAGTCTCAGTGCTTGGGCTGGGAACGCAATTGGCGCCCCAGACCTGCATCATAATCTTCCGAAAAGGCTTTTGGTCGTAACTTATCCTTACCATAAAGACCTTGCATTCAAGCCCGAGCAATTTACAAGCAAAGGCGAGCGCGCTGCCCCATTGGCCTGCACCCGTCTCGGTCGTCAGCTTCTTTATCCCGAATTGCTTATTGTACCAGGCCTGTGCAACCGATGTATTGGGCTTATGGCTGCCCGGCGGACTGTAGCTCTCGTCTTTGTAGTAAATTCGCGCAGGTGTCTTCAAATGTTTCTCAAGGTAAACCGCCCTCTTCAGAGGTGTAGGACGCCACCGATAAAGTATATTGAGGACCTCTTCAGGGATGTCTATCCATCGCTCGGTGCTGACTTCCTGTTCTATCAAATTCATCGGAAAAACTGGCGCAAGCATATCGGGAGAAACGGGTTTTCCATCAGGCCCAAGTGGGGGAAGCAACGGAGTGGGCAGGTCTGCTGCCAGGTTATACCATTGTCGAGGAATATCACTCTCATCTAACAGAATCTTAACTGTCGCCATTTATATTCTCCTAAATTAAATATGGTTCGAATCCTCTGTTTTCTTTTAACTAACCGAATCTGTAGATACCGAGGGCAGATATAATATTGCATAGGAATATAAGATTCAAACATTATTTTTCTATAATTTTATCTATCCTTCAAAAAAATTTACAGGAGGTAATCTAATGGGATAAGTTCAACTGAGCAATATGGGAGTTAAATTGCCTCTTCCAGTATCTGTGTTTACGTGGAGGCAGGTAACCATGGAAGGCCTAAATTTTTGGTCCAGTAAATAAAAATTGTTTGATTGTTACTACGTCACCCGTTAAAATAACATCAAAGCGGGTTACAAGCCATAAGTCCGGTTTATGTAAAAGGAGTCACATAATGGCCAAAAAAACAAAGAAAAAAAGGAAGCTCAAAAAGGGTTTATGGTCGAACAGTGAGCTGACTCTGCTCAAGAAGCTTTTCCCGAACGCTCCCACTGCCGAAATATCTGCAAAGCTGGGAAGGCCAAACGATGCCGTAAAAAAGAAGGCCTCCAGAATGAGACTTCGCAAGTCAAAGAGATACCTAAAGACCCTTGGCAGAGCGTAAACTGTCAAAGCCGTTTCTTCAAGGACAGACACAGGGATATAGTCGTCTTTCTTTGCACAGTGGGGATTTTACAAGCGCAGAACATCTTACAAAATGGGAGATTTCCAGCGGACTTGCAGATGCTGTTTCAATTAGGTTTTGGCTGAGTTTGTGCCTTTGCGCTAATAGTGTATAAGTTATAAAACATGAGCTTAATGATGGATTCGAGCAAAGAAACATTCATCGGCTGAATTTGAGTGAAGGTTTCTTTTCAATAGTCAATAGTAAATAGAAAATAGTCAATCTTACTTCCACTTCGTTCAGAATGACAAATTGTTTTATGTTATTGTCAATAAAACAGTTATAGTTGTTATTCAACCCAAATCGGTCAGTTTGGGAAAGTTAAATAAATCTCTCTGGGAATCTATCGGCCGGGCGTGGGGGGATTAGCTGTGAACCAGTCGTTCGGGTCGGTGCCACTCGGGTCTTTTTCGGTCAGGGAGAAACCAAGGCCGTCGGTATTCGCATGCAGTCCGGTGTCGGTAGTATCGTTGTCAGCCCATGTCAATAAAAAGCCTTGAGGAGAAATGGTAGTTGCTGCCGGTATGCCATCAGGTATTCGCCGCTTGGTTGGAACTGATAGATTGTCCGTTAGGTACATCCCTCCTATATTAACAGCTCTGGTACCGCAGTTGTATATCTCAATCCAGTCATCATACTGGCCCTGTGGGTCTTGGATGGAACTGCTATTGGACGCCATAAACTCTTTGATGACCAGCATGTCTGTTTTAAGGCCCTCGTTCTCTGCCGATAAGGCAAAGTCAACTATGTTTGCCCCATTTGCTCCATCCAGGTCGGCTGCTGGATGTTGAGCACCGCTCGAGTCGGCACAAAATATGGCTGGCACCAGCGGCAACAACAAGATTGTTATGGCTCTAAGCATTGTACACCTCTTCCGCTATCGATTTTACAGCCAACGAATAATGGTCTTGTCTTGGTGGATTTCGATTCTATTCTCTTATCGTGATTGAATAGGCATCACTGCACAAACAAAATCGTAAAAGGCTTTTTAATTATGTTAATGTATGAGCAACACGTGAGTTAATATCCGAACATTTGGAATCGAAGAGACATCCAGTTCTGGCAACGTCCGATATATCGCCTCTAAAGGCCTCAAAAAAGGCTTTTCTGTGAAACTGTAACATAACATAATTATATGTTTGGATATAATACAACAAACACATATTAGTATTATATGATATCTTATTTTTTATTTATTCTCTCTTGTTTTTCTCAGTTCTCCGCAAATTTTCTTTTGTCAGACTTATGATTTTCACTTTTCGGCTTTTATTTGTTTATGTTTCACGTGAAACATTTTGCAGTTAATGAAATCCAGACTTATTGATTGGACTGGATTCCGTATGGAGTGTGGAATGGTAGCCCTCAAAGCATGCTTGACAAAACACTACAATGGTTCTCTTCAATCACCTGAATAAACAGCCAATCCCTGCTTTTCAAGTTCTGCCAAACCCGGTCTGTTAGTCTAAAATTATTTTGGCGGGTTTCAGCATAATATTTACCTTTCAGCGATAAACTTTACTCGTTCAAATGCGTGCATTTCTGCTGCTGGATTTTCCAATTTGCCTGACTAAATCATTTTTGCCTTGCTAAATCATTGTTATATATACTCCGACATTTCTTCGCCGCGGATTAGCCGTCGGGCCATATATAGGGCTGTTTTTGATAGGTGCGATGAATCTCATTGACTTTTGCATCTTTTCTTAGCCCTCATCCTTTAATATTGTTTCACGTGAAACATTTTTATAAAAAACGCTTTTTTGTCTGATAAGTGTGTAGAATTTACTGTAAAAATCCCGAAATAATATTTGGGTCAATCCCCAGATTTCGGCGTTGTACTGGCAAGGAAATAAAAATTCTAAAACATAATTTGTGAAGGAGCAGTTATATATGGCAAAAATAAAAGAAAAAACAAAGCACCTCGGAAGGGGATTACAATCATTATTAGGTCCGATAATGCCTGAGCTTGCTGAAGCAACAGAAATATTATCTACTCCAGCAACTATCTCTAACTTCCCATTAGATAAAGAGTTACGCGATTCTTTGCAGGAACTCAGGATTGATGATATATCGCCGAATCCATATCAGGCACGAACGGTATGGAACGAGCAGGAATTAGCTGATTTGGCTGAGTCTATCAGGGCTAACGGTGTTATCCAGCCGATTATTGTCCGCCCTTCTGGGGCACGGTATCAATTAATTGCCGGGGAACGCCGCTTACGAGCTGCTCAATTAGCATCCCTGACAACAATACCCGCCCTCGTTCGAACCGCGAGCGATAAGCAATTACTCGAATGGGCATTGGTTGAAAACATACACAGGGCAGATCTCAATCCTATAGAGCGTGCAACGGCCTATCAGGATTATCTAAGTACCTTCTCTTTGACTCAGGCACAGGCCGCTGAACGACTTGGCGAAGACCGCTCTGTTATCGCTAACTATCTGCGAATACTGGACTTACCGCAGGAAATAAAACAAATGTTATCTGATGGCCAGTTGACTATGGGCCACGCTCGGGCGATACTTTCGCTGCCGACAGACGAGCTTCGCCGAAAGTTAGCCAATCGAGCATTGGTAGGTCGGCTGAGTGTGCGTGAAGTTGAAAGATTGGTTCGCAGGTATCTTACCGGTACCAGTCAGGCCAGGACGACTGTTCGCTCGAAGCCGCCTCACATACTGGACCTCGAAAGGAAGCTCAGCAGCCAGCTCGCCACGAAGGTAAACATTGAGACGCGAAAAAATGGGCAGAGAGGCAGGATAATTATCGAATTTTACTCTATAGACGAATTCGACAGCATAACGGAAAAGATTGGCTTGGCCTATATAGAGGAGGTTTGAAAAAGAATCACGGAAAAAGTTGATTTTCCAAAATTATGGTGTATAATTTGATACGAAGATAATTGTGTATTTATGTTAAACAAAATTAGCAAAAACCCATCAACAGTTATTGATTAGCATTCATTTTGTTTCGGAGGATATACAATGAAACGTATGATTATTTCAATATTTGTTTTGTATTTGCTCGCTTCTTCCAACATCGGTCCGAGCTTTGCGGGCATAGACCAGATTTCTGACCTTTTATCAGTGCAGAAAGAGCTTATCAGTACAGAGAACGAGGAAACAGCCACTCCTAAAACTAATTATGTCACCGAGCTTAACAAACTGGGCATAGCGGGGCGTCCTGAAAGCGATAACGCAGCGCCTTACTACGAAAAGGCAGTAGAGCTTTTCGTCGAAAAGCCAGAGGGCTTAAATGTGAAAGCAAGTAGCTGGCCGAAAGAGCTCCCTGCACAAGAACAAGTGCTGTTAAGAAAATGGGTGCAGGATAATAACACCGCACTTGAGCAAATACAACTTGGCAGCCAGAAACAATATTGCTGGTTCAAATATACCGGTGAAACGATACAGAACACTGAAATGCCCCAATTATCAACCGAAAGGCAATTAGCCTTAGCTTTACAGGCTCGGGCAATGTTATCGGCCGAAGATGGCAATATCACGAGTGCTGCTAACGATATAAGTACCCTCTATAAATTTGGGGCACATATTGCAAATGGGCCGAAGCCTTTAGTAGAAAAATTAGTGGGAATTGCTGTAAAGAGCCTGTCTATAAGAGCTGCGTTTAACATCCTCGACCAAAAAATGCTTGATACCGGTATGACGAAAAATCTGGAGGATAAATTTAAACAGCTTGTAACAGACCATAGTGAGCCGTTTGATATTCGAGGTGAAAAAATATTTATGCAGGAGCAAGTTGAAACGAATCCTGCTTACAGCTTGCAAAAGAAGTATTTAAAAAGCACATTTGAATACTACGATACAATGGTTGCAAAGACTCCCTGGCAGTTACACAATGAACAGGCACAATCTGTAGCCAGTCAGAATCCTTTGATAGAAGTTCTTGGGTCTCCGATGGCCAAGGTAATAGAGATTGAATGTCGTATCAGAGCGGAGGAACAGGCCTTAATAACTACGCTTGCCGTCCTTCGATATAATACTGAAAGCGACGGATATCCTGTGATGCTCCAACAGCTTGTCTCATCCGGCTATATCAAAGAATTGCCAATGGACCCGTTCAGTGATAGGCCTCTTGTCTATAAGCAAACAGGACGGGGCTTTACACTCTACAGTTTCGGAGCGGATTTCGATGATGACGGCGGCCTGCACAGCAAATGGGGCTCCGGCGAAGAAGGCGGCGACCAGGTCTTCTGGCCTGTTGAAGCAGCACAAGTGGCCGAAGAGCAGACCGGTAGGGAAAGGTCCTTCGCTCGGACAGAAAGCCCTCAACGCAGTGCTGTAACGGATGCAAGGTCGGCAAACAGGCCGTATCCAATGGATGAGGGGGATGAGACTGTGCCGCCTCGCTCAAGACAAAGCGAGCAGACGCCATCTCAATTACTGCACGATGCTGCGCGTGATGGTGATATTGACCAGGTCCAGCTGCTCATTTCCCAGGGCGCTGATGTGAATGAAAAAAACAGAATGGGCTGGACACCACTGCACACAGCGATACGGAATCGTCAGCAGGCGCTCATCGAGCCTCTTATTGCTAAAGGCGCCGATGTCAATGCCAAAGACAATTCTGGGCAGACGCCTCTGCATGCTGCGGTATATATCGGCCAAAAGGATGCGGTAGAGCTGCTAATCGCAAAGGGAGCCGATGTCAACATCATGGGTGGCCGGGGTGATAACGCCCTATCGCTGGCGAAAAAGAGAGGGAATACGGAAATCATCGATTTGCTGCTCAAGCATGGTGCTAAAGAGCCGAGCCTCGAAGACTTGATGGGGGACAGGTATTATGGGGAGCAGGGAGGGGCAAATCTATATCCTGGTTATGAGGAGCAAGCAACAATCCGGCGCGGAACCAGAGCTGTTAGCCCTATTGCGCAATCACCTGTTCAGCCTGTTCAGGTGGATATACTTGCTGACCCGAACGAGATTAGAGCCAGGATAAAGACATTCGAAGGCCTGGCTCAGGCATTGGAGGAGGTAGCCGCCAAAAGCCAAAATGAAATGCGTCAGTGGGAGCAGAAAAGGTATGATAACAGAACATTACTGCTCAGAACGGTGCAGCAGCAATTTGAGGATGAGTTCAGTCTGATGCAACAGATCGCTGTTGAAGAAAAAGCAAAAAAGACAACTGAGGCAATTGACAGTGTATTGTCCGAAAGGCAGGAGCGGTTTAAAGAGGTCAGCAAAGAGCTCCTGGCTCAGAGAAGAGAGCTCAGACAAATGGAGGAGTCAATGCGTACCACAGGCCGGACTCGAACCTCCGGCAGAAGCACCAGAGGACGGACTTCACAGAGAGGACAGCCATACGGAGAAGAAATGATAGACCCTCTCTATGGTCGTGGCGACGTTATGCCCGGAACGAACAGGCCCCAAATCGCCAGAGAACCAGTCGGGCAACTGGACAGAGAAACTGAAAACGAGATACGCCAGTGGCTCGAGGCAAGCGTTGATGACAAAGAAAATTTAGCCCAGGCCGTGCACGAGCAAATCCGGGTAGAGTTTGGTTCTATAAGAAATGTTGCTGTTGAAGAAGGAGCGAAAAAGACGACGGCGGCAATTGATGGGATGTTGCTGTACAGGCAGATGCGCTTCGACGCCCTTATCAAAGGAATGGAAGAGGAAAAGCAGGCATTGCTGCAACAGACCCAGGACCCGCGCATTCGCAGCAGAGCCAGATATCTGCAGGATAGTTCTGTGCAGCAGGAGAATCAGCCTAGAATTCGGGGCCGGCGACGCTGACAAGGATGGCAAAGCGATTAGCTTCAAAAGTCGCGATAGTAACTGGTGCCAGCAGGGGTATTGGCAGAGCCGTTAGCATTACATTGGCACAAGATGGTGCAACGGTTGTCTTAGCCGCACGCTCCGTTGAGAAGCTGAATGAAACCGCCCAGCAGATAATAAAAGCGGGAGGAAAAGCGCAAATCGTCGTTACCGAGCTTACCGAAGAAGAATCCATCAAGAACCTCGTCAAAGTAACCGGCGAGAAATTCAGCCGACTGGACATCCTCGTCAATAACGCAGGTGTTACTCACTCAGCAGAGTTGGAACAAACCACAACCCAAGACTGGGAACGCTGTATGCAGGTAAATGCCCGTGCACCGTTTATCCTTTGCAGAGAGGCTCTGCCTCTATTAAAAAAATCGCAGGCTGCCTATATTATCAACATCGCATCGGTTGTCGGCGTTAAAGGTTATCCGCTTCAAAGTGCTTATACATCCTCCAAGCATGCCCTCCGCGGCATGACAATATCGTTAGCTGAGGAGCTCAAAGGCTCAAATATTCGGGTGCATTTGCTATGTCCCGGCGGAGTGGATACCGAGCTGGTCCGGAAAGTTCGGCCTGACATTAAAAAGGATGCGCTTATACAGCCGGAGGAAATCGCGGAATTGGTTCTCTACCTCGTTACGCACAAAGGCAATGCCGTTATAGATGAGCTGCACATTCGAAGAGCGGCCTCAACGCCGTGGTTCTAAATTACTGCTTGTCCGAAGGACTCCGCCGCAAGGCGTCCCTTACGGGACTTACGGAGTGCGGAAACGACAAAAAAACGGAAAGGATAATTATGCGGATGGTTTGTCAGCGAGTTTTGGAGGCCGAGGTTAAGGTGGAAGGCAAACAAGTAGGCAAAATAGACAATGGGCTGCTGGTCTATCTTAGCGTCGGAAAAGAAGACACTGTAAACGATGGTCAGTTTATGGCTGATAAATTAGTGAATCTGCGTATCTTTGCAGACCAGGCCGGCAAGATGAATCGAAGCGTGCTCGACGTCGGCGGTGCGATTTTGTTAGTCAGCAATTTTACCCTTCACGGCGATTGCCGAAAGGGTCGTCGGCCCGGATTCGACGCCGCAGCCGAACCGGCCTTGGCACAGCAGCTTTATGAAAAAGTTATTGAGCTGATTGCCGAACAGGGCGTATCTGTTGAAAAAGGCGTTTTTGGCGAATATATGCACATAAGCAGCATCAACGATGGCCCCGTAACCTTCCTGCTCGATAGTACCAGGCTGTTCTGAACTACCAATTGCACCGTTGGTGGATGTCGGCTATGCAAGGGATACGGCAGTTGATGCAGGGACATAAATCTCTGAAGGGAAATATCAGATGGACACGAAAATAAAGGACGAATTCATAAGTCTCTGGGAAAAATATTTTAACGGGGCGGAGCTTCCTATCGCCTTCTACTATACTAATGAGGCAAAGGGAGCTAAAGCGGTGAAGCCCCCTTCGGGGCACAGGTGTATTTTCGCTGATTTATGCAAAGTCAGAACAGGAAAATCTCTCTACTTCGACGCTCAGTCAATCGGCTGTTTCGGCGGGAAAAGGTATCTGGGATTTACTACAGAGGTTATGGAGAACTTTGAATATTTCCTCTCCTGCGGCATCCCCGGAAAGCTTGAGGGTGAGCGTTACAAAAAAACCCCTGACCTGGTCAAAAAAATGATGAAAAACGTCCCAAAGTTAAAAGCGCCTCGTAAGTTCATTGTCTTCAAAAGATGGGATATGCTTGAAGATTCGGACGAACCCGATGTGGTTATCTTCTTTGCCCGTCCTGATATTCTATCGGGGCTGTTTACGCTTGCAAACTTTGATAGATGTGAGCCGAATGGCGTATTTGCGCCGTTTTCCGCTGGCTGCGGCTCCATAGTTCAATATCCTTATCTGGAGAAACGTTCTGGCCGTCCGAGAGGGGTTCTGGGGATGTTCGACGTTTCGGCAAGGCCTTTCATTCCTCAGGATATTCTCAGCTTTTCAGTGCCGATGAATAGGTTTGTTGAAATGATTGAGAATATAAAAGAGAGTTTTCTCATAACACAGTCCTGGACAAAAATCAAAAAGAGAATAAAAGCAGCGAAATCATAGACAAAACCCAGCACTTGTTCGATATTACCTTATCGCGGACTTTGGCTACTCCACGCAATAAACAGACAAATATCGCTTGACGAATCGGCTCTTGATTCATACACTCATTCCTTTGTTTAATGCTTGTTTATCAGGAATCAGGCAGGTGGAAGAAGCTATTGCAAAAGCCGGTGCGCTGATTGAGGCGATGGAGTATATCCGCCGTTTCCGCAGGCGAATCGTGGTTGTCAAGCTCGGCGGAAGCGTCCTCGACGATGCCTCTCTCCAAAAAAAGCTGCTGACCGATATCGCCTTTATGGCTACGGTCGGAATGCAGCCTATTATCGTTCACGGCGGCGGAAAGGCCATCACAAAGGCAATGAGCGAAGCGGGCATTGAGGCCCAATGGGTGCAGGGCAGACGATATACCGACCAGCGGACACTGACAATAGTAGAGCATACCCTCGTGCATAAAATCAATACCCCCATCTGCAGGATGCTCACCGAATTGGGATGTGAGCCTATGGGACTGCATTCGCTGAGCAGTTGTGTCTTGTTTGCCGAAACCCTCAGGCTGGCCGGCGAGGATGGGCGAAAACTTGACCTCGGACTGGTTGGGCAAGTTGTGAGTATAAATGCGCAATTGCTCAAGACGCTTTGTGCCGATGGGACCATACCGGTCATCGCCTCGGTAGCTAAAGACAAGACCGGCGGAAACCTAAATGTCAACGCCGATAGTGCCGCCGGAAAAGTCGCCGCAGAAGTCAGCGCCGAAAAGCTTGTTGTCGTAAGCGACACACACGGGATACGAACTAACATCGACGACCCGAATAGCTGGGTTTCGAGCTTAAATGAAAAACAAATTAAGGAAATGATTGATGCCGGCATTATCACCGACGCAATGTTCCCAAAGGTCGAGGCCTGCCTGACGGCGCTGGAGGCAGGCGTCAAAAAGGCGCATATTATTGATGGACGAATTCCCCATTCACTGCTGCTCGAAATCTACACCGACAAAGGAATCGGCACTGAGATAATTAAAAGTACCTAAAGTGAGCTAAAGTGCCTAAAGTGAGCTAAAGTGACAGCGAAGCTGTCATTCTGAGCGAAGCGAAGAATCTCTTATTCGTTGGCCAGGTCCTTCGGCTTCGCCTCAGGATGACACTTACGTGTCATTTTCGGAGCTTTAGGCACTTCCAAGGGACATGAACTATGACTACACAGGAGACTATTGAATTGTTTGACAAATACGTTATCGCTAATTATGGTCGGCTGCCGCGGGTTATCGTCAGAGGCCAAGGCTGTTATCTATATGACGCCGACGGCAACGAGATACTGGACATGTTCCCAGGCTGGGCCGTCAGTGCCATAGGGCATTGCCATCCGAAGGTTGTTGAGGCATTACGCAAACAGGCCGGCGAGCTTCTGCATATTGATAATACTTTCTACTCCGAGCCGCAGGGTAAATTGGCAAAGCTGCTCAGCGAGAGGGCCTTTGGGGGTAAGTGCTTCTTTTGCAACAGCGGCGCCGAAGCCAACGAAGCTGCGATGAAGCTGGCACGTTTGCACACATTGCCGGGGAAGTACAAGTTTATTACCGCCGAGGGCAGCTTCCACGGCAGAACCCTTGCGACCCTGACGGCAACCGCTCAGCCGAAACATCACGAAGGGTTGCTGCCGCTGCTGCCGGGATTCACTTATGTCCCTTTTAACGATATTGCCGCGCTCGAGTCGGCTTTCAACGATGAGGTGGCGGCTGTTATGGTCGAGCCTATTCAGGGCGAAGGTGGAATTAATATCGCCACGAAGGAGTATCTGCAGGCAATCCGCCGCCTTTGTGATGAAAATGCAGCCCTGCTTATCTTTGATGAAGTTACTACCGGAATAGGCAGGACCGGAAAATGGTTCGCATATCAGCATTTCGACGTCGAGCCGGACATTATGACCCTGGCAAAGGCCCTCGGCGGGGGCGTGGCAATAGGGGCTATGATGGCTAAAGCCGAAGTGGCCGCTTCACTGGTCCCGGGCAAACACGCTTCAACCTTCGGCGGCAATGCGCTGGTCTGCGCAGCGGCGGTGGCGGTTATTGAGGCGATAGAGGAAGAAAACCTTCTGGAAAACGCCGCCCAGCTTGGACAATACACTATGGACAGACTGGGGCAGCTAAAACAAAAACATAGTATTATAGATGGTGTTCGCGGGGTCGGCATGATGATTGGCGTTCAATTAACCGGCCCCGGAAAAGAAATAGTCGATAAGTGCCTCGAAAATGGCCTGCGCATAAACTGCACCCAGGATACGGTTTTGCGTTTTATGCCGCCGATGATTGCTACTAAAAGCCAGATAGACAAGGCCATTGAGATTTTCGATAACGTTTTAACAGAATAAAAAAGAAATCCCACAATTACCTATGGGGAATGGAGACCACACTCGTGAGTGTGTGGAGGTAACAGATGAAACATTTTCTTTCCATAATTGATTGGCCGAAAGACCAGTTAAAAGAGCTGCTGCGGATAAGCACCCGGCTAAAAAGTTTATACAGTGTTGGTGGTAATGATTTATGTCTTCAGGGGAAAACTTTAGCGATGCTTTTCGAGAAGCCGAGCCTGCGAACAAGAATCAGTTTCCAGGTCGCTATGAACGACCTCGGCGGCAGCGCAATCTATGTTAAGCCTGAGGATATCGGCGGTATCGGCAAGCGTGAGCCTGTTAAAGATATAGCCAGGGTCCTGAGCCGGTATGTTAGCGGCATAATGGCACGAACATTCGAGCACAGCACCATTACCGAGCTGGCTGAATTTGCAACAGTACCCGTAATAAACGCTCTAACGGACTGGTCGCATCCCTGTCAGGCAATGGCCGATGTCCTGACAATCCAGGAGCATTGCGAAGATATAAAAGGCACAAAAATTGCTTTTATCGGTGACGGCAATAACGTCGCCCGCTCCCTGGCACATGCCTGCGCAAAGTTTGGTATGAAGATGGTCATTGCCTCGCCGGCCGGTTACGAGCTTGATGCCGAAACAATCCAGAAGGTAAATCAAATATCAGCCGAAAGTGTCCGGCAAACGAACGACCCGCGCGTCGCTGTTCTTGATGCCGATATTATCTATACCGATACCTGGGTCAGTATGGGCCAGGAGAGTGAAAAGCAAAAAAGGCTGGCCGATTTTGCAGGTTTTCAGGTCAACGCCGAATTAGTCAAATCCGCACCGGCTCACGCCAAGATTATGCACTGTTTGCCGGCTTATCGCGGCTCTGAAATCACCGATGAAGTCGTCGAAATGCCCAATTCGATTATGTTCGACCAGGCCGAAAACCGCCTCCACTTCCAGCGGGCGCTATTGAAAAAACTTTTGAGCTAATTGAACAATGACACATCATAAAATAATTATTGGTGATTCCAGATGTATGATGGAGGTGCCCGATGAATCTATCCATCTGGTTATTACCTCACCTCCATACTGGCAGCTAAAGGATTATGGCGATAGCAATCAAATAGGTTTCGATGATAGCTATGAAGATTATATCAACAACCTAAATTTGGTCTGGAATGAGTGCAACAGGGTTTTACACAGAGGTTGTCGATTGTGTATTAACATCGGTGACCAATTTGCCCGCTCTGTTTACTATGGAAGATACAAGGTTATTCCTATAAGAACCGAGATAATAAAGTTTTGCGAAACCATAGGTTTTGACTATATGGGGGCGATTATCTGGCAAAAGGTTACAACCTGTAATACTACGGGTGGTGCGACAATAATGGGCTCGTTTCCTTTTCCGAGGAATGGAATTCTCAAAATTGATTATGAATTTGTTCTGATTTTCAAAAAGCACGGTGTTGCGCCAAGAGTAAGTAAAGAAATTAAAGAAAAATCAAAGATGACAATAGAGGAATGGAACCAATTTTTTGCCGGTCATTGGAATATCCCGGGGGAAAAACAAGACAAGCACCTCGCGATGTTCCCTGAAGAGGTGCCTAAACGCCTAATCAAAATGTTCAGTTTTGTAAATGATACGGTTCTTGACCCGTTTCTTGGCAGCGGCACAACCATTTTAGCTGCCAGAAAGCTCGGCAGAAATTCCATAGGATATGAGGTTAACCCTGAGTTTCTGCCGGTGATAAAAGACAAACTGGGAATTAGACAGAAGATGCTTTTTGCGGAGTGTGACTTTGAAATAATAAGTCAGGCAAAAATGGAAATAAATCCCAAAGAAGCAATTTCTAAACTGCCTTATGTTTTCAAAGACCCTGTTAAATTCGACAAAAAGATTGACCCGCGAAAATTGCAGTTTGGCTCTAAAATCAATGGCGACAGCAAAAGGCAGGTGTATCATCATGTCAAAAAAGTCATTTCTCCTACGGAGCTTGAACTCGATGACGGTCTGAAAATACGTCTGCTTGGAATAAAGGAAAAAACTGAAAAAAAACAACAGGCCATCGAATTTTTGCAGTCAAGAACGAAAGGGCAGAAGGTTTTTATGAAATTCGGACAGGTTAAACACGACAGCCAGAATAACCTATTGTGTTATTTATACCTGCAGAACAAAACTTTCATCAATCGTCATCTGCTTAAAGAGGGACTTGTAGTAACAGATACCGACAGAGAACATTTCAACTTATTTCAGGAAGGTTAAATGGCCAAGGAATGGATACTAAATGGGGCGAATATGCGGTGGGGACTCACACGTAAGAATAAAGTTGGTCCAGTAGCTGAGCATATAAGGAAATGTACCCCAAAATCAATAGAGGAATGGGAACAATATTATTATAGCAATGTTTATCCCCGCGAACATTTGGAGCAGCTCGGAAGGACATTATTTATAAAGATAACCGAAATTTGTCAAGCTGAGATAGAAAGTATTACTGAACAGGATTGTATTGATTTTGTAATCAATCTTGTAATTTTAAGAACATTTGATGGCTATAGGTCTGAAATTCAAACTATTTATGGTCGTCTTGAAAGAGAGTTGGGAGTAAAAGTACTACCCGCACCTGATGAATGGGATAGAGGATATAATGTTGATTTTTATATCGACATCAAAGGGAAATATATAGGCCTGCAAATTAAACCGGCTGGTTACGCTTATATTACACAAATTATAAATGAACTCGAATTCCAAAAAAATACCCATGAAAAATTTACAAAAAAATTTGAAGGCAGAGTTTTCTACGTCATCTCGATAACCGAGGGTAAAAATAAAATCATTCACAATCCCGAAGTGATAAAAGAGATTCGGGAAGAAATAAGGAGGTTGCAAAGCTGAAAATTCTCGTTGCAACGACTAATCCTGGTAAAATCACCGAAATCAGGGCTATGCTCGATTTAGATGTTCAATGGCTTGGAATGTCGGATGTCCCCGATATTGTTGAAATCGAAGAAGACGGCCAAACTTTCAGTGAAAATGCCCGCAAAAAAGCCCTCAGCTATGCCAAGGTAACCGGCCTTTGGACTATCGCCGATGACTCAGGCCTGGTGGTTGATGCACTCGGTGGAGACCCAGGGGTAAAATCATCGCGATTTTCCGGGGCCAGAGATAAGGACAGGAAGGTTGTTGACCGCAAAAACATAGGCAAGCTGCTGAATCTTCTAAAAGGCATTCCCAAAGAAAAGAGGACTGCACGATTCGTCTGCTGTCTGTGCCTGGCAAGCCCGCAGGAGGTATTGGCACAGACGCAGGGTGTGCTTGAGGGAGTGATTGCCGATAAACCGGCGGGCGAAAATGGTTTTGGTTACGACCCGATTTTTTTTGTGCCGCACTTGGACAAAACCGTCGCTCAATTAACCAGCGAAGAAAAAAACGCAATCTCGCACCGCGGCAACGCCATCAGAGAATTAAAACCTTTGCTCGAAGAACTACTTTCAGGCTGAAAATAAACCCGTCGTAAAACGCCGGAACAAATTTTGATGCTCGACGAGAATCGAGTATCAAGTATCGAAAATCAATAAAAAGGACATATTATGAGCAGCGTAAATCGCAGAAGTTTTTTAAAAAATTCTGTTGTGGCGGCTGCGTCACTGGCTTTTGGCCGAGGACGCACTCAGGCTAATCAGGGAAAGGATTTTACTTCTAATAGCAACAGCCGACCCAATGTGATGGTCATAATGACGGATGACCAGCGATGGGACTGCATGAGTTGCGAAGGGCATCCATTTCTGAAAACGCCGAACCTCGACCGCATCGCAAAAGAAGGCGCGCGGTTTGCCAATATGTTCGTTACCACATCGCTTTGCTCACCGAGCCGGGCATCGTTTTTGTCCGGACTTTATGCTCACGCCCACAAAGTAACAGACAACTTTACCGATTATCCCGCCGACCTGCCGAGTTATCCCCTCCGCTTGCAACAAAGCGGTTACGAGACGGCTTACATAGGCAAGTGGCACATGGGCGAACAAAGCGACGAGCGGCGCCCGGGTTTTGACTATTGGATTACTCACAAAGGGCAGGGTAAATACTACGACACAACCTTCAACATTAACGGAGATAGAACGGTCAAAAAGGGTTACTACACTCATCAGGTAACCGATATGGCAATCGACTGGCTCAAGCGCGAGCACAGCAGGCCTTTCCTGTTGATAATGGGACATAAAGCACCCCATACGCCGTTTACCCCGGAGAAGAAATACGAAAACATCTACGATGATGTGGAAATTCGCTATCCCTGGACCGCCTTTAACCTGAAAGGCAAACCCTTATGGGTCAAAGAGCGGCTGAACACCTGGCACGGCATATACGGCCCAATATTCGGATTTCGTAAAGTCTTCCCTGACACCAGTGCCGAAGGTGTGCTGAAATTCGCTGAGTTTGTACGTGCCTATACAGCTACGATTAAGTCGATAGACGACAGCGTGGGCAGGGTTTACAAGACACTCGAAGAGCTTGGCCGGTTGGATAACACCGTGCTCATTTTCACCAGTGATAACGGCTTCTTTTTGGGTGAGCACGGCATGACCGACAAGCGAACAATGCACGAACCGAGCATCCGGGTCCCATTGTTAGTCAGATACCCCAGGCTTATTCACCCGGGCACAGTCATCAGCGAGATGGTCTTGAACGTTGACCTGGCACCGAGCATTCTCGATATCTGCCAAGCCGAGCCGATTAAGAACATCCACGGAGAGTCGTGGAAAAAGCTGCTTGCAGGCCGAACGAGCGATTGGCGTAAGTCGTGGTATTACTCGTATAACTATGAAAAGCAATTTCCATACACGCCTAACGTTCGTGGGGTAAGAACGGATGAGTGGAAATATGTCCACTATCCCAATGGCGATGGTGAGCCGGACCGGTACAAAGCGGAACTTTATAATCTGAAGAACGACCCTCTCGAAACTAAAAATCTGATAGACGACCCAAGATATTCTTACAAAGTCAAGGAGCTCAAAGCCGAGCTTTACCGGCTGATGATTCAGACAGGGGCATTGCCGGACAAAATGCCGCTCTATTTAGGAATAAAAGCAGAACTGCCTGATGAAAAGATTAGATAAAGTCCGAAGATATTAGATGTATTTAACGCTCTGGTCTGTATTTTCAGTAACTTGACTTGTTTTCTCTTGACATTCCCGCAGCTCATCTATATTTGTCCTTTTTTAAATTATGTCGTGGAAATCGCCGATAACGGACTTGTGATTGGTAAATCGTAACCATAAATTGCAATCGAATAGGTTTTAATGGCAAAATCGGGTTTATCCAAAAAATCTCTTGTAGTTGTCGAGTCGCCCGCCAAGGCAAAGACTATAAACAGGTATCTCGGTCCGGACTTCGAGGTGAAGGCCTCGATGGGACACGTGCGGGATTTGCCTTCAAAGGGGCTTAATGTTGATATAGAAAATAATTTCGAGCCGACGTATGAGATAACGCCCGGCAAGAAACGCACCGTAATATCGTTAAAAGCGGCAGCGAAAAAATGTGATAAGCTGTTTCTCGCTACCGACCTTGACCGTGAAGGCGAAGCAATCGCCTGGCACCTTGCGCAAATTCTTGGTGTACCCGAAGAAAAAACCTACCGCGTGATATTCAATGCCATAACTCAATCCACTATAAAACGCGCCTTTGCCGAGCCGGGAAAGCTCAATATGGACAAGGTTATGGCTCAGCAGGCAAGGCGAATCCTCGACAGAATTGTCGGCTATCAGATAAGTCCGCTGCTGTGGAAAAAAGTTACACGCGGTTTATCGGCCGGCCGCGTCCAGTCTGTGGCCGTCAAAATGATTGTCGAGAAAGAAAGAGAAATTCGTCAATTTGAGCCTGTTGAGTACTGGCTTATACCGGCAGTGTTCACTACCGACCTGCAAAGCAGCTACAGCCGGGAATGGCTTGATTTTGTAACACCAAAAACTGAAAATGACAATCCACCCACACTCGCCGAACAGAATAAATGGCTTAAAAAGCACAATGCCTTTAAGGCCGAGCTGTACAAGGTTAATGATGAGAAGTTCGAGGCCTCCAATCAGGAGCAAGCAAAGAGGATATTTGATGCCCTGAAGGGAGCGGTGTTTAACATCGCTGATATAGAAAGGAAGGAGTCTGTTTCTCACCCTTCGGCTCCATTTATAACTTCAACAATGCAGCAGGCGGCGGCAAATCGGTTAGGCTTTACCGCAAAAAAAACTATGGCTGTGGCCCAGCAGTTGTATGAGGGTATTGACTTAGGCTCGATGGGTTCTCTGGGCCTTATTACGTATATGAGAACCGACAGCACGCACCTCTCAGATGAAGCTCTCAAAGAGGTGCGAAATTATATCAGTATGCACCTCGGCCAAGATTACCTTCCTGACAGACCGAAAATTTATGCCTCCAAAAAAGCCGCCCAACAGGCACATGAAGCCATTCGACCGACCGACGTTGACCTTACCCCACAGGATATAAAGTCGTTCCTTACAAACGAGCAGCTCAAACTCTATGACCTTATCTGGCGCCGCTTTGTAGCCTGCCAGATGGCCCCGGCTAAATGGAATGTAACAAATCTGAATATCACGGCACAGACGTCACTGGGCCAATGCTGCTATAAAAGCGCAGGACACATACTTGTCTTTGAAGGCTTTATGAAAATCTGGCAGACTGCGTCAGACGAACAGCAGTTGCCCCCGATGGAAGTCGGCCAAAAATTAGAGGTAGTTGATATCAGGCCCCAGCAGCATTTCACAAAACCACCCCCCCGTTTTACTGAAGCGTCCCTTGTTAGGGCGCTCGAAAAAGAAGGTGTCGGCAGACCAAGCACATACGCCACCATAATAAGCACCATACAGGAACGTGGCTACGTCGAGAAACAGGACAAAAGATTCTTCGCCACCGACATCGGCGAGGTCGTTACGGACAAGCTCAACGAGTACTTCCCGGAAATAATGGATATCGCTTTTACACGCTATATGGAGGAACAGCTTGATAAGATAGAAGAACAGCATCTGGATTGGCTTGCTGTTTTGAAAGGCTTCTACGGTCCGTTCAAGCAAAGCCTCCAGATGGCGCAGACCCAAATGAAACATGCAAAAGCCGAAACGACTCCCAGCGAGTACGAATGTCCGCAGTGTGGGCAGCAGCTTGTTTACAGATTCGGCAAAAACGGCAAGTTTCTCAGTTGTTCGACCTATCCGGAATGTAAATTTGCCTGTCCCTGTGACAAAGAAGGGAAAATGCTCGAAGAAAAAATAAGCGGGCATAAATGTCCCCAGTGCGGTAAGCCGCTCGTGCATAAAAACGGTCGATTCGGCCCTTTCCTCGGATGCAGCGGCTATCCGGATTGCAAAACAACTCTCAAAATAGACAAGCAAGGCAACGTCGTGCCGCCGAAGCCGCCCCCGCAACCTACCGGAATAAAGTGCTATAAATGCAAAAACGGTGAGCTGGTAATCAGGCAGAGCAAGAAAGGACCCTTTTTAGGCTGCGGCAGGTTCCCAAAGTGCAGAACCATAATCAGCATCAAGAAGCTGGACCATCTAAAACAACTCCAATCAGAAGGAATATGGCCGCCCGAAACCTGGGAAGAAGCCGACGAAATCCTCGGAAGAAAAAAAGCCAGAGAAATTGTAAGAATCAGCAAATAATGCGATAGTACCCCTCAAGTGCATACCCGTACATATAAGGAAAAGCTCGGCTTACAAAAGACTTTTTTCCCGTCAATAATCCGCTTACAGCAATCCTTAAATCCTTTCCAGATTGAGAATCCCTGTTTCTAACGGCATAAAGCCATTTCGCCTGCGCATAGCGATAAATCTTACCAGTCCGGAATTGGTGGTCCGCACGGCCAGCTTAATACAAAAGTATTACCAGCCGGATATGCTGAAACGCGTTCGACATGCGCGTCCAGAAAGACTGCATTAGCGAAACCCTTCTTTATGTCACCGCCGGGAGCATTGTGATAGGTAGCGAAGCAGTCAGTGTTACAGGGAGGAGTGGAACGTAAATTGTTGTCATTGATTCCTGCGCCGCTAAGGCCAGGAATAGAAAACGGATTCTCCTCAGAGAAGAAAAACACATGCTGCGGATTCACTACCTGGGACTCCTTCCGAACCTTCTCGTAGCTGCCACGAAATTTTGCTGGTACGTACCCCCATGCGTCACCGTTGAGGTAGGAATTCATACAGTAACTATATTGAGGTTCAATGGGAATTGTCCTGCCATTACACATAGGGCAGCCCACCATTTTGGCAACAACGCTGAAATCCGGACACAGGTGAACATCTTTTTCCTTCAGATAAGGCCAGAGTTGGCCGGCACGGTCCGGGTTATCTTTAATATTCTTGCTCGCATCGTGCCATCCGCACCCGACGAAGCCACCATCGTCGTAGAGCCAGCTGAATGAATAAGGAAAAGACCCCTCATTATCGTCTAAGTACATCCTCGCCGCCAGGCCGTATTGCTTCAGGTTGTGTCTACACTTAATGTCCCATACCTGCTTTTTCGCCCGCTGCAGGGCCGGCATCAGTATCGCCATCAACAGTGCGATAATGGCAATCACCACCAGTAGCTCTATTAATGTAAAACCTTTTCGTTTGTGCATAACAGTCCTCCTTTTCCTTCTCCTATTGGGAATTCTTATTTGGGTTCCCGCAAGACGGGTCCCTCTAACGGCGTAAGGCCGCCTCATTTGCGCATAGCGTTATATCTTACCAGTCCGGTATTGGTGGTCCGCACGGCCAGCTTAATACAAAAGTATTACCAGCCGGATATGCTGAAACCTGTTCAACATGCGAGTCAATAAAAACCGCATTGGCATAACCCTTATTCAGATCACCGCTCGGAGCGTTATGGAAGGTGGCGAAACAATCAGTGTTACAGGGAGGTGTGGAACGTATATTATTGTCATTGGTTCCTGCGCCGCTAAGGCCCGGAATAGCCCACATATTCTCCTCAGAGAAGAAAAACACCCGCTGAGGATTTACTACCTGTGACTCCTTCCGAACCTTCTCGTAGTTGCCACGAAATTTTGCTGGCACCGCACCCCACGCATCCCCGTTGAGGTAGGAATTCATACCGTAACTATATTGAGGTTCGATGGGAATTGTCCTGCCATTACACATAGGGCAGCCTACCATTCTGGCAACAACGTAGAATTCCGGACACATGTGAATATCTTTGTTCTTCAGATATGGCCAGAGTTCGCCGGCACGGTCAGGGTTATCTACAAGATTCTTGCTCTTATCGTGCCATCCGCACCCGACGAAACCAAAATCTTTGCACAGCCAGGTGAATGAATAAGGAAAAGAGCCGTCATTATCATCCAGGTACATCCTTGCCGCCAGCCCGTACTCCTTCAGGTTGGCTCTACAAATCATTACCCTTGCCTGTTTTTTCACCCGCTGCAGGGCCGGCATCAATATCGCCAGCAACAATGCGATGATGGCAATCACCACCAGTAGCTCTATTAACGTAAAACCTTTTCTTTTGTGCATAATAATTCTCCTTTTCTTTCAAAGAAAATTCTTCCGAACCAACATTTTATCTAAATTTTAATATACTTTGTCTCTGTTTTGAACCGACATAATTATAACATAAAAGTTGCAAGACCGCATTAAAAAAGATATAATAATTTTATAATATTTTAAATAAATTATTTTTGCAGAGAACTGGGCTAAATGGATAAAAAAAGACAAATTGACACAAAGCCGCTTGAAACAGTCGAGCCGATAGGCAAACGTGTCCTGATTCGCAAAGACCAGGACAAAAAGCAGACTAAAGGTGGTATCCAGCTGCCCGACAACATAGAAATCCCCACGATAACCGGTCGAATCATCACTATTTCCGCTGAGGTTCAAAACTCACCGGATATACCACTGCGTCAATACGACAAAGTGCTGTTCAATCCCAAAGGTGCTATACCCGTCGATTTCGAAGGTGATAATCGTCTGTTCGTGGTCGAGGTTGAAAACGTCGTGGCGGTCTTTAGAAAATCATAAAATCGTTCACCGATACAAGCCTGAAAAAACAGTCGGCCGGCATGAGCAACGCATAGTCGATAGACTCAAATTCTGACTCGGCTTTGTTACAGTATTTGGGTATATTTCTTAAAGCATCTATTTGGCCGGCTTAATCACAGTGCGGAAGAAACCCGATTTTTGTGGCGTCCCGCAAAAATTGTGAACATTTTATATTTGTAGCATCATTGCTTATGACTGACAAAAGAAAAAATACCTGGCCCGCTAAAATAAAGAGGACTTTGACCTCAATACTACCTGTCTCACCAAGACGCAAAGGCCGATGTATTAATTGTGGGGCTTGTTGTAAACTGCCGAATGTATGTCCCTTTCTCAGGTACAAACCGGATGGCAAAACTTACTGCTCTATTTACATAATTCGTCCGTTAAACTGCAGAAAATACCCGCGAACTGAGTCAGAATTTATTACAGCAGATACATGTGGTCATAGATTCGACTAAGGTCTGCTTTTCGCACTCCGTAAGTCCCGTAAGGGACGCCTTGCGGCGGAGTCCTTCGGACCACGTCTCACAAAGGCAAACAAACTACCCAGAAGAAACAATACGCCTGTGGCAGGCTCAGGTATCACTTCAATGCTTTTCACATATACAACCTTGGGTGATTTTGCTCTTCCTCCTGTGCCACTGCTCATGCCGCCCATCTGGCCGAAGTTTGTAAGAGTGGCCATCAGACCGCTGCCGCCGGCACCACCGCCGAAAGATATGCCCTCTTCCGCAATCGATGTATCATTTTCGGTCCGCCCAAATACCGCAATAATAATCTTCGGTTTATCAAGATAGACAACAGTGCTGGCTGCCGCCGGGTCGCTCACATCGCCCAGCCAGTAGATGAATTGATAGCCCGGTTTTGGCACGGCGGTTAAAGTAACCTCTGAATTTAGTTCAAAGTGATAAACACCTGCTATCGGTGTTATTACGCCGCCTTTGCTTGGGGTCTGCTGAAGAAGAAGCGCTACTTCGGGTGTTTGGCAATATGCGGGCGCAAACAGCCAGCACACAATGATTGTGATGGCTGATATAAGCCCCCTCCATCCGATGAATGGCAGACCCCCCGGCTTCATCACACCCCCCCAGCGATAAAATCAAGCTATGAATTCCGCTTGCTTCTAATAAAGCGTGCAGTTTTAAGCTTCGACACTATTATTTAACCAAATTTGCCGCAAAAAGTCAAGTTTTTTCTCGAATTTGCAGCCTTTACTGCCGAACAGCCTGGATGAAACCGGTTGGGATATTTCATATCAGAGTATTTATAGGACCTCTCTTATTCTGCTGGTTTTTGCGTTTCTTATCGGTCTTCGCGGACAAATCGGCTGATGTTGCGAATCGCCTGCCGCAGACGCTGCTCGTTCTCCACGAGGGCAATTCGCATATAATCTTCGCCCCTTTCGCCAAAAGCCCTGCCCGGAGCGATTGCAACCTCTGCATGCTCCATCAGGTCCAATGCGTAGTCGATACTGCCTTTACCTTTGGAATGTTCCTGCGGCACTTTTGCCCATACGAACATTGATGCCCGCGGCTTTTCCACCTCCCAGCCGAGCCTTCCGAGACCCTCGCAAACCACATCCCGCCGGGATTGATACCTCTGGTTTTGAGCGATTATATCCTCATCGCAGTGCCGAAGGGCAATAATACCGGCTATCTGTATCGCCTGGAATATGCCGTAATCGTAATAGCCCTTTATCGTAGCAAGATAATCTATCATATCCTTATTACCCGCCACAAATCCTATGCGAAAACCTGCCATATTATATGGCTTGCTCATCGTGATAAATTCAACGCCGATGTCCTTCGCACCTTTAACCGAGAGAAAACTCGGCGCTTTGTAACCGTCAAAACAGGTCTCGCCATAAGCGAAGTCGTGTATGACCGCCACGCCGAACCTCTTTGCCAGCTCGACTACCGGCTCGAAAAATCCTTCATCGACGGTCATAGCGGTCGGATTGTGCGGGTAGTTGAGAATCAGCAATTTGGGTTTTGGATAGAGGTTTTCAATAACCATTGCGACGTTATTGATGAAATTTTCATCGTTGCCCAAAGGCACAGATACGACATTTGCTCCTGCCAATGCCACGGCGTAATTATGTATAGGATAAGCCGGGTCAGGAACAATCGCTGTATCGCCTGTGCCCATCATTGCCAGGCACAAATGACTGAAACCTTCCTTCGAGCCGATACAGGCCAGCACCTCCGTCTCCGGGTCGAGTTGCACATTCCATTTTCTTTCGTATTTTTTCGCTATTTCTCCCCGTAGATTCTTAATGCCCTTGGATGCGCTGTATCGGTGGTTGCGTGGGTCCCGGACCGCTTCGCACAGCTTGTCAACTACAATCTTCGGTGCCGGGTCGGTGGGATTGCCCATCCCCAGGTCGATGATGTCTATGCCCGCCTGTCGTTTGGCGAGTTTTAGAGCATTCAATCGCCCGAACAAATAAGGCGGCAAGCGCATTATCCTTTGTGCCGGTTGAATCTGCCGGTCGGTGGCCCGCCTGCGAGGGGTGGAATCGTAGCTGACTGTGGATGTTGTTAATTCAGTCATAATCTTTCTCATAAATCGAAAAAAGCATTTCTTTCAATAAATACAATCGGATAGTTTATACCGAACGGATGAATTTTCAATCCTTTTTATTCGTCTCCTCAATAATTATAAGCATTCTGAGATAGGCTGCAATCGCTGAAAAACCTTGACTGTAGTTCCTATAAGTGGTATAATTATAGGTCGAAAAACAGGATTGATTCAGTTCATTTTTCAGGAGGGCAAAATGGGCAGTTCGACCACAACTTTTGGATTACTTTTATTGCTCGCTAATTGTGTTTTTGGTCAATCCTCCGAAGCCCAGACGAGCACCTACGTGTTTCTGTCCGGCCAAAGTAAAGTAGTCCAGACCGGCGGGATTGCCGGAGTCCACTGGACCTATTCCGTCAAAGGACAGTTCCAGCTTACTGTCGCTCCGGATGCTGCCGCCGCTTCATTCGCCTATGTCGATGCGAATGCGACGGACGACAGCCCGTTCAAACGCAACCTAGACCCAAACCACGTTTTCAACATAACGTCTCTGGTCGGCACGGTTGTTGACGATACGACGATATCGTTTACGGGCAATACCTCCGACGGCAGCGATGTTCGCATCACGGTGACCCTCCAGGACGATTTAGCCCACCTTATCGGCCAGACGACTCCGCCTCCCAACAGCGCCGACTTTTTCATCTTCAGCCTGGATGCTATTGCTCAACGCAAATACGCCGGCGGCGCCGGAGAACCCAACGACCCCTACCTGATATACACAGCCGAGCAGATGAACGCCATCGGAGCCGAACCAAACGACTGGGACAAGCACTTCAAGCTGATGGCGGATATTGACCTTTCGGCCTATACAGAAACAGATTTTAATATCATTGGATATTATGAAAGTTATGGTTCTGTTAATAATAAACCCTTCAGCGGAGTATTTAGCGGAAATGATAAAAAGCTATTAGGTTTTAACTACAGTTCTATTTATAGAGATGGCGTAGGAATTTTTGGGTACGTTAAGGGAGAAAATGCTGATATCAAAGATTTAAGATTGATTGACCCTAATGTTGATGCGGGGACGGGAGATTATGTTGGCTCGCTTGTTGGCTGCCTGGAACAAGGAAGCCTTACCAACTGCTATGCCCAGGGCTGCAGTGTTTCGGGGGCTTTTCATATTGGCGGACTGGTAGGGGCTAATTATAGTACAATCGCAGATTGTTATGTCAGTGGTAGCATTTCGGGAAATTACCAGGTTGGAGGGCTTGTAGGGCTCAATTCATCGACCGGCAAAATCTCCAAATGTTATTCATCGAGTGCCGTTTCAGGACAGTCATCGGTAGGCGGATTCGTGGGACTAAATGCCGGCTACGGAACTATTGTCGATTGCCATGCTGCAGGCAGTGTTGCCGGAGCGACTAAAGTCGGAGGTCTGGTGGGGGAAATTTGGACCGGCAAAATCACAAACTGTTATTCGGTAGGAAGCGTTACAGGAGCAACTGATGTTGGCGGGCTGATTGGAGACAAGGATGAATCTCTTGAGTCTGAATGTACGGATTCTTTCTGGGATGTTCAAACCAGCGGACAAGCAAGCAGTGTTGGGGGGACAGGGAAAACGACGGCAGAGATGCAAACAATAAGTACCTTTACCGATGCCGGCTGGGATTTTGTGGACGAAAGCGTAAATGGCACCGAGGATATCTGGAGCATCTGTGAGGGAACAAATTATCCGAGGCTCACCTGGCAAATCCCGGCAGGAGATTTTGTCTGTCCGGATGGCATCACGATAGAAGATTTTGTGTTTTTCATAGAGCACTGGCTGGATGATAACTGCAATCTAAGCAATGATTTTTGTGATGGTACAGACCTTGATAAGTCCGGTATAGTCGATGCAGCCGACTTTGAAATCCTTGTTGAAAACTGGCTGGCAGGTGGCAATGATTAGTTATTAGTTGATTAGAGAATTAGTGGATTAGCAAAAAAGTTAATTGGTGGGTTAGTGATTAAGAGCATTACTTTTCGATTTGTTTGTTTCGGTATTGAATATAGGCTTCGCGCATTGCTATGTAAGGTTCCAGAGATGCGGCCTTGAAGTCCTCGTACTCTCCAATGTGAAATGAGCCCTCGTTTAGGGCCGACCCGGCGGATATACCTACCGAGGTCTCCCAGGGTTCGACATAGCGCACGGGATTTAGAAACTGGTCGCCTGCCATACCCACCGAGTCCCGTACGGTCGATGGGCCTAAGAACGGCCAAACAATATAGAAGCCGTTGTCAAAACCATGTATCGCAAGTGTCTGGCCCAGGTCTTCCTCGGCGGGTTCCAGTCCGTATTTGTCTCTTGCCGGGTCGCCAAACCCCAGAACACCTACCGTAGTATTGACCAGGAACCGGCGTAATTCAGTGTCGGCGGAATCCCCTTTTCCTTGCAGCAGGCAGTTTACGTAACGAATGGGCGTAGTAAGATTATGGAAGAAATTGCGCACACCGGTTCGAGCCGGCTCCGGTACAACTGCTTTGTATGTCTGGGCGCACGGTTTCACTACCCAGAAATAAAGTGTGTCATTAACGTTGAACATTAGCCGATTCCAGGGCTCCAGCGGGTCGGCCACCTCAACTATCTGCTCGTCAAGCTCATCTTCCAGAAGGTCAAATTCGTTATCGGTAGTTGGTTCGGCAGAATTTTCTGAAGCCAACGCCCCGTTGTCGGATGCAATCAGGGCTTGTTGTCCATTTGCTGAAATCTTCGCGATGTTGTTAGCAGATGGGCTTTTCTCGGAAACCGCGCAGCTCACATTTATGACAGCCAGGACAGCAGAAATGAGGGAACAAAGAACAGATTTTTGTCTTTTGTCTCCTGACTTCTGTTTTCTGCCTTCTGCCATCTGTCTTTGCCGTAAGGTATCTGCCGACAGGCATCCTGCGGACTGTGGACTGTTTTGCACCATCTTATAGTAATCGGCTCGGACTCTCAAGTCTCTTTACCAAAAGGTTTCACCAGAATCAGCATTTGTGGCAGGAGGGTAAGGGCGGCAAGAAGTGCAATAACCATGGCTAATCCGGTCAGCAGGCCGAAATAAACGCTGGGAATGAAATTGGACATAACCAGGATGGAAAAGCCGATGATAATAGTAATCGAGGTATAATACATAGCGTGGCCGATGCTTCCATGGCATCGATGCATTGTAGGCAGATACCTGAGGTCTTTCAGAAATTCATTTTTGAATCTATGGATATAGTGAATTGTGAAATCGTCCGAGATTCCCAGGCCGATAGCAGCGATGGTTATGGTCATTATATCCAGAGGAATGTTGAGCCAGCCCATCACACCGAGCACGAAAGTGATGGAAAGCGCGTTCGGAATTATAGCGATAACAGCTATCCTCAACGACCTGAACTCCACTAAATACGTTGCCATAAGCACCAGCATAGTAAAGCCTGATGTTAGTATCTGGGAGCCGAACAGGCTTTGCAGCATATTGTTGTACAGGACCAGCAGGCCGGCCAGATGAATATTTTCCTCGTTAAGCTCCAGCATGCCGGTGAGGTCTTTCTTGATTTTCTTCAGCAGTTCGTTACGCCTGAGAGTCTTTTCGGAATCCCTGACCCGGGCCCAAAAGCGGACCTGATTATGCTCTACTGAGACGTAGGGCTTGATAAGCATGGTCTTGAATTTTTCCGGGTTTTCACTGTAGAGGAGGGCAAGTTCAAAACTGTCCAGAGGTTTGCCATTATTCAACTTTTCCGTAATTTCCAACATCGTTGCCAAAGATAGCACCTTTCCGGTTTCCGGCAGGCTGTCGAGATAATTATGCACGGCTTTAATGCGGGCCATCTTTTCGGCGTTAAACCAGTATTTCTCCTCTGCTGCGGCCTGGTCGTATTCTTTGAACTCATCGAATTCGTCGAATGTCTCGTTACTTTCTGTTACAGCGGAGGCTGTGGATGCTGTCGGAGTGTTGGGTTCCTCAAAATCTATAATTACATCCAGTGGAGTGGTGCCGCCGAGTTTTTCATCGATTACTTTCATACCCTTATGTATCTCGGTATCTTTGTGGAAGTAATTGATAAAACAGTTTTCCACCTCTAATTTTGAGATGCCAATAATGCTGCTGGTAAGGACTATGCCGCTGACGCCCACAATCAGCAGGCCGTGATTTTCGGTAAATTTCGCCAGGATGGATGTCAGGGGAAAATGCCGCCTTTCCGCTGCGGTCTGCCACCGGCGGAGCGTTAGCGTTTCTTTCGGCATCAGCATCAGCACGGAAGGAAAAAGCAAAAATGTTACTATCAGCGATACAATCAAACCCCCTATCATCATCCAGCCGAATGTGATGACCGGTAAGATGTTACAAGACAACAAAGACGCAAAGCCGACAATCGTGGTTAGAACTGCATATACGGATGGTACCACCTTCGTCTGCATGGTATCGAGAATCAACTGGCGATTAGATTCTTGCGGATTCCGGACTAAAAGTTCACGATACCGCACAATAAGGTGAATTACAAGAGACATAGTGATGATAAGCTGCAAAGAGATGAAATTGGAGGATATGACCGTTACCTCCCAGCCGAACCATCCCAATAGACCAATCATACAGATTGCAGAAATCACGCAGCAGAGCATCGGCAGTAATATCCAGCGTATTCTTCTGAAGATGATAAACAGCATAAGAATCAGAAAGAGTAGAACCCCAAGCCCAAACACCTTCAGGTCGTTCTTGATGAAGGTTATCATGTCGTCTGCAATCATACTGACGCCCCCCAGAAACAGCTCTGCATCTTGGCGATAGTTATTCATAATGGCACGTATCGCCGAGATGTCCCGATGTCGCCGCTGTCTCATTACGTCTTTATATTTACGGTATTGCTGCTCCGCGTTCTTTAGCTCGGGAAGCTCTGCTGGAGTCAGTGAGCCGGCGGTTTTTTTTTGCCGCAACTCGTTGCGGTGCTCCTGCAATTGGCGATAAGCATCATCTTCTGGTAAATAGACTAACAGAGCGGTAGTCTTTAAGTCCGAGCTTATCAGCAGGTTCTGATAAATAGGGCTCTGGCGGAGTTCAATCCTGGCCAGGTTCATATCTGTCGTTGGTGATTCGAGTGTGGGCAGCTCACCCGTAAGCTCCTTGAATGAGACCGGGGGACTTTCCACTAAAGGCACATCCAGGATGGAAAGCACCGATGAAACTCCCTCTAAAGAACGTACATCGTCTCGTAGAAGAGCTAATGTTCTCAATGTTTTTTCCGAGAACAGGTTGTCACTGGGGGTATATGTCAGGACCAAAAAGTCTTGTTGTTCGTAGCGGGAGCTGATAACACGCGCGTAGCGCAGGTCTTCGTCGTTCTCCAGAACTAAAGTCTCGGCGGAGGCATCCAGTCTGAAGCCTCTGGCCTGAAAGGCGAGAAAACCGGCCGCTGCCAGTACGCAGAGAATGATTGTCTTAGGATGTCCCAGGACCATTCGGTCGAAAAGGAATAGTGCCGCTGATTGATGTTTCGTCATAATACCGTGCCTGCTCAGCATTTTGGGGCTTAATCGTTTGGTGGCTTCTCCAGCCGAGAAAGAAGGTCCTTAACAGTGCCCCGGCTAAGAATTTCATCGAATTGCGACCGGTAGGTCAGAAGGATGCTGACGCCTTGTATTTCCACATCATATATCTTCCAGCGTTTGTCTATCTTGCGAAGCTTGTATAGTATGGCTACCTTCTTATCCTCGTGTATTAGTTCCGTTGGTATAGATATAGTATTCTTTTGTTTTTGCGTTGCCGGCTTGAAGAGGACTTTTTCATCCTTGTAAAGAGAGACTTTATCAAGATACGAGTTCTTGAGCAGTTCGCTAAAAAGCCTGGTGAATTTCTCGCGTTGTGGCGGGGTAAATTTTGGCCAGTGTGTTCTTCCAAGCGCAAGTTTGGCCATTAGTGGAAAATCAAATATCGGACTTACGATTTTACTGATTTTCTCCTCTTTTACGTTCGGGTCGATGTCCTTTTTCTGTAAAATTGAAATAATAGCGTCCCACTTGTAACGCAAAAGCTCATTCGGGTCCTTCGGGACATTCGGGTCGGCGGGTTCGTTCGGTTCACTCAGGTTATTCGGGTCATTCGGGTCCTTATTATCCGCATTGACAACCTGATAGGCAATCAATAAAACCAGACCTGCACAAAGCAATCCAAGCCAAAATCTTTTCCGGTTGACTTTATCCATTTAAAATCCATCCAAAAAATATTCGTTTTGAAAAATCAGTGTGTGACCTTCTGCGACAAATCAAAAAATGTGCTTTTTAACGGTGCAACAGTTTTGATTGATGGTTTTACGATGAAAAGTTCAGAGTCCGGCTCTGTATTTTCGATTCTTTTTGTTGCCATTTCGAAGTATTTTCTATCTATTTCAAAACCTATAAAATTTCTTTTTAGCTTTTTTGCAACTACACCGGTTGTTCCTGACCCCATAAATGGGTCAAAGATAGTATCGCCCTCTCTGGTACCGAGCAGAATTATCCGTTCAAGAAGTTTTTCTGGTTTTTCAGTGGGATGGGAGGTTACGTGTCGAGCGGCTGGCAGTTCCCAGAGATTCCGCATTTGCTTTCCATTGTTTATCGTCTTTGCTAAATCATAGTTGAAATAGTATTTTTTGGATTTACTTGCGAACCAGATAAGTTCTGTGGAGGGTGCTAACCTTTTTCTCTGAAGCAATGGAGCAGCATTGGGTTTATACCATATTATATCATTGATTATCCACAATCCAAGTTTTTTTAATATTACGCCTATGGAAGGATAATTATGCAGTGTTCCAGAAATCCATATCGTACCCTCATCTTTCAGTACCCTTACACATTGGGTTAACCATTTAATGTTGAACTCAAATATATTATCAATTTGGTCCCATTCCCCCTTATTGCAGTCTGCCACTTTTCCGCTTTTACAGGTTAAATGATTTTTACCGGAGAGGTTATATGGTGGGTCTGCAAAAATCAGATCAATACTTTTTTCAGGCATTTCCACGGATAGTTCTAAAGCATCGCCTTGAAGCAAGCATATTCTGCTTTTATCTGACATCCTGTTCTCCCTGTATACGCCTATTCGCTATTTTGATATAGTCTTTATTTATTTCAATCCCTATCCATTTTCGCCCAAGCTTTTTAGCTACGATTCCTGTTGTTCCAGTGCCAAAAAACGGATCCAAAACACAATCTCCGGGACTTGAAGAAGCAGCCACAATAATCTCTATCAATTTTTCCGGTTTCTGAGTTGGATGAATAGCACGTCCATCTGACCCTCTAATGCGTTCCTTTCCTTGAACTATTGGGAGTTCAATAAAATCTCTCATCTGTTTTAGTTGGCCGTCTCTGGTTTTTTCAGGATTCATTAATTTTAATTGACTATAGTTGAATTTCCAGTTTTTTCCTCTAACAAACCAAACTATGTATTCAGTAGCATGAGTGAAAGTCCTCTTTGTAATATTTGGCATTGCGTTGGATTTGTACCAGACAATTATATTGTTAAGTTTAAAACCGAGTTTCTTCCCAGTTATTATAATTTCTCCTATATTATGGTATGTACAGGAAATATAAATACTTCCCGAAGTTTTCAGTACTTTATATGCTTCTGACATCCACTGTTTAGTAAACTCGGCGTATTTGTCATAGTCCCATGTGTCCCATGCCTCATTCATTTTATAAAAAGGGCCGCCTGTTTTATTTGAGATTAAATTAAGTGATTTGCCTGAAAGATTATATGGAGGGTCTGCGTAAATCATATCTATTGTGCCACTTACGATTTTGCTGTGCATAATATCTACACAATTTCCATGATATATTATGTTATACTGCATATTTTGACGTAATTTCTTCTCTCCACTTGCATATAACTTGTGGGATATATTTTGCCCAGTCGGAAAAAGATGAAATAGTATCGCGCACAGAAGTAATCCGTTCATATAGTCCAAGAATATCCTTGTGTGAAAATTCTTTCTTTTTCTCTATCAGTTTTAGAAAAACCTCAAGAAAATCTGCAAAGAGATCTGTGGTCATAGGTATAATTTGTTGTTTATTCCCATCATATTCATATTTCACAGCCATCCAGAATTGTGCAAAAGTATCGTTATGGATTACTGGTGCGACAAAGAGGCAAAATACAGGCTGCTGGCTATACTGCAATTCAAAATTGCGTAAGTGTCTCATGACTGGTACAGTTTCTCTGACCCATTGAAGCTTTGAGCAATCAAGAGTTACCTCGCAAATACTATTGAAGCTTTGATAGTAACATTCTATATCTGTCTTATTTGGCGGTGCATGATTTATCGGTTCACCCTCATCGTCAGAAATATAATTAAGTTTTATATTGATTTCATCGTTGAGAACCAACAGAGCCTCACCTATCAATTTTTCAAATTGCTCAGGAGAGTATTTCTTTATCTGTTTTCTGCTACGAAGACATTGGATAATTTCAATCAGCTTTTTTCTATTACGCATAAGTAAGGATTTTTTCACACGAGTTCTTAGCAAGGCATTAAACTGTTGTAATGTTGAAATATACGCTTCAATCTCCTCCCTTGTCATCTTGTCAAAAGATTTTCGCAGAAGGTTTGATTCTTCTTGGTTTACTGAAATTTTGTATTCGGCGATATACAGTTTTATGGTATTCTGCCATGATTTAGCTATTGTTTTTAAATTATCTAATTTTTCCCACGGCAGTTCAGGTTTTGCGATATCTGAAAGGTAGTCAATATATTCTGACCAATTTTTAAAGTCTTTTGCTGACCCATCGTACATTTGTATGAGCTGTGCAATTTCCGTTTCTCTGGCAGGCTCAATGTCGATAAAACAATCCTGCCCCATCGGATCCGATGAAACGTGGAAATATCGGGTGAGCCGAAAACATCTTAAAATATTATCACCGTACTCAAAGGGTCTTTTGATATGCTTTCGGGTAAGAGATGGCAAATCATAAAAGTTTTTAAGAAATTCATCGGTAAACTTTTTCTTATCTTTGCTTCTTCTAAAATCCAATATCAGTTTTATCTGTGAATCAATGTCAGCAAAATTAATAAGTGTTGGAACAAATAAACAAAATTCATCCTTATTTAAACCTTTATGTTTAGAAATATTATTGATTCTTGTCAATAAATGCAACGTGCTGACGAAGGGTACTATGTTGAAACCGCGTTTGGCGGAAAAAGCTTTGCTCCAAGGATTAGGAAATTGAAGTTTTAGAAAACTTTTGAAAAATATATGACTAATATTTTCGGGCTGTGTTAGGAATTGATTGCCTAATTCTGTAATTCTGATAGGCCCTACTCCCGCTTTTGCAACAGCAAATCCCAGTTTATTTAATGGATTGACTGATTGTCGTCCGCGCATCGGAGGGTCCTTATAATTTGTCAATTCAAACATTTCCCTTGCTTTATCATAGGAAATACTTTGTGGGTCTGTGTCTTCAAAGAGTCTCTCGAAATTTATAGGTAAATTTTCGGGCTTATATAATTTTGCCTGAATCAAAAGGATTTGGTAATGGCATTGGTTTTCCTTGTCAAACGTCTGTCTTTCCAATTGCTTCAAAACTGCCAAAAACCCTCTTAATCTTTCAGGGTTTCTGACAGTTGTTGAAATTGACCAAGGAATATGTCCCATATCAATCTTCAAAAGGTACGTTCGCCGAATAGTTTGGCGCTTCTTTGGTTATTTGTATATCGTGCGGATGCGACTCGCTGACTGAAGCTGCGCTTATGCGAACAAATCGGCTGTTTTTTCGTAGCTCTTCAATATTTCGTGCTCCGCAATAGCCCATACCTGCCCGCAGACCGCCGACTAATTGATAGACAAAATCACTGAGTGTCCCGCGGTATGGCACGCGCCCTTCGACGCCTTCGGGCACGAGTTTGCTTCTTTCGGCTGTGCTGCTTTGTCCGTACCTTTCCGCCGAGCCTTTGACCATCGCTCCTAAAGAGCCCATACCTCTGTATTCTTTGAACTGTCTGCCTTTATAGATGACTAATTGGCCTGGACTTTCTTTCAGGCCGGCAAAAAGTGAGCCTATCATCACACTCGAAGCGCCGGCTGCAATGGCCTTGGTTATATCGCCGGATTGCCTTATTCCCCCGTCAGCAATAACCGGAATATTGTGCTTTTGTCCAGCCTTGGCGCAGTTGATTATTGCGGAGACCTGAGGCACTCCCACGCCGGAAATTACTCTTGTGGTGCAGATTGCGCCGGGCCCGATGCCGACCTTCACGGCGTTGGCACCGGCTTCTATCAAATCCTGTGCCGCCTCGGCGGTCGCAATGTTGCCCGCAATCACGTCAATATCGTACTCGGCTTTTATCTTCTTTACGGTATCTATGACGTTCTGCGAATGGCCGTGGGCGGTATCGACCACGATAATATCGACATCCGCCGCTATTAAGGCCTCGATTCGCTCATACTCGTGCACGCTCACCGCAGCACCGACCAGCAGCCGGCCTCGCCGGTCCCTGGCCGCTATCGGGTATTGCTGAACGCGGTCGATGTCCCTCATTGTAATCAGCCCTGCTAATTTGCCGTCTCCGTCAACAAGCAGCAGTTTCTCGACCTTATGTTCCTGCAGAATCTCCTTGGCCTGCTCAAGGGTCGTGCTGGCCGGGCCTGTAACAAGATTGTTCTTGGTCATTACAGAGCTTATCTCGACGTCATAGTCTTTTAGAAATTTCAGGTCTCTGCGTGTCAGAATACCCACCAGCTTTTTGCCCTCGACGATGGGGATGCCGGAGACGTTCTGCTCGTTCATTAGCTCCTGTGCTCTCCTGACGGGCTGGCCCGGCGATAATGTTACCGGGTCGAGAATCACCCCGTGCTCGGAACGTTTGACCTTGGACACCTCTCGCTTTTGTGCCTCTATTGAGAGGTTTTTGTGAATTATGCCGATACCGCCTTCCTGGGCCAGCGCTATTGCCAGTGCCGACTCAGTAACCGTATCCATAGCAGCCGAGACAATCGGTATATTTATCGTGATATTGTTGGTCAATTGCGTGCGGGTGTCCGCCTGGCTCGGCACAAAATCGCTTTCAGCCGGTATCAGCAGCACATCGTCGAAGGTTATTCCCTCAGCGACAATCTTACTCTTATTCATTTCTTGCTCCAATAATACGCAGTATCCCTTACAGAAGTAGTATCAGAGCCCGTGTCTCCCGCCTGCACCCGCGTAACCGCAGTCCACAGGATGCCTTTCGGTAGTGCGAGCGACGCGAGCCGGGGCGGCGGGCAGTCGTCATTCCTGCAAAATATTGAGAAACGAGTATAATATTGCTGCAAACCATCGTCAAACCTATTTTTCTCTCCCTGCCATATCTCTTCTTGACATCCGTAGCTTTTTTGTTCTAATAATCAGTGATTCAACCATAGGAGGCTGACTTATAATGCACCGGAATAGTATCTGTTGGCCCCGTGATGACCTGTCGGAAGTTATTCGCCCCGTACTTGTTATGGTGGGTTTGATGGCCACCGTTCAACCGGCTATCGCTGCCAGGCCCGGAGTGTTCAGCATTCGAGACTTCGGGGCTGTGGGGGACGGCGAGACGCTCGACACTATGGCCATAAATAAAGCAATTGAGGCCTGTGCGGTGGCTGGGGGCGGCCAGGTCCTGTTCCCGCCTGGTAGATACCTTTCGGGCACCGTGCATCTGGCCAGTTACGTAACGCTCTTTCTCGAAGCCGGCGCCACGCTGGTCGGGACCAAAAACCTCGACAAATACCAGTATCCCGTACCGCCGGCCTTCATGCCCGAGGCCAAATGGGGCAAGTGGCACAGGGCGTTGCTCCTCGGCAACGGGCTGGAAGATATAGCGATTGCCGGACAGGGCGTGATTGACGGCAACAAAGTCTTCGACCCCACCGGCGAGGAAAGGATGCGAGGGCCGCATACCTTCGTTTTCATCAATTGCCGCAAAGTTACAGTGCGCGATGTTTCCTTCGTGGACTCGGCCAACTACGCCATTTTCTTCCAGATTAGCGACCAGGTGGACATTCGCAATGTCAAATTCACCGGCGGCTGGGATGGCGTACATTTCCGCGGTGCGCCGGACCGCCCCTGCAGAGACGTGAGCATCGTGGGCTGCCAGTTTTTCACAGGGGATGACTCCATTGCAGGTCGGTATTGGGAGAATACCCTGATTTGCGATTGCATTGTGAATTCCTCTTGCAATGGCGTCCGGCTTATTGGCCCGGCCAGGGGCCTGATTATTCACGATTGCCTCTTTTATGGTCCCGGTATCCACCCCCACCGCACCTCGAAGCGTTACAATATGCTTGCCGGCCTCAACCTGCAGCCCGGCGCCTGGGACGCCACGCAAGGCAGTCTCGACAATGTGCTGATTTCCGATGTCACTATGCACAACGTTTCCACGCCTTTTCACTTCTTGCTCAAACCCGGCAACACCGCAGGGAACATCGTCGTCAACCGCGTAACAGCTACCGGTGTGTATCGGGCCGCATCTTCGGTCGAAAGCTGGGCAGACACGGCTTTCAAGAACGTCGTCTTTCGGGATGTAACTATCGAATACAAAGGCGGGGGCACACTGGAACAGGCACGCAAGAGCGTGAAGTCGCCGGGTGTGGATGCCCGGCCGTTGCCGGCCTGGGGCTTTTATGCGCGGAATGTGGACAACCTACAGTTCGACAATGTCCGGCTGCGCTGTGAAAAAGAGGACTTAAGGCACGTGCTTATCTGCGACGGCGTGAGGCAGCTCACACTGGACGGCTTCAGGTTTCGGCGTTCAGCCGGTGCTGCGGACTTGATGGTTCTGGATAACGTTGACCAGCTTCATGTTCAACAGGCCGATGTATCGCTTGTGCAGCCGCAGTTCACGGATATAAAACTTACTTCGGATGATGTTTCAGGCCGCTTTGTCACGCCTGGAAAGTACACAGTAAGTGTGGCGGTGGAAAATGGTAGCCAGGAAGGGCTGGCAAAGGTCGAAGTAACTGTTATTGAGCAGACGGCCGCGCGTTGGGTGTGGCTGCAACCCAACGAGAAGAAAGAGGTCGTTTTCCGAGGGCTGACCACGCCGGGCCCGGGTACACATCAGGTCAGAGCAGGGAATCTTAGTAAGAGCCTGATTGTTGAGGACCAGCGGTAAGTCGCAGGAGGAAGGTTTGCGCAGGTTATAACAACCCGGACGACCCATAAGAATCAGGTAACTAATGGTAGCTGCGGGGGTGGTCTTCAATCGCGTGTGAGTAAGCACTTGCAAGCCATTCTGGGGTCATATATAATCCAGTGTGATTTTGGGTTTATATTTGGATTAATTCCGGGAGCAATACTTATGGACCGTCGTGAGTTTCTTAAAGCCGGCGCAGCCGGTCTGGCTTTTTCAGCTATCGGTAACTACACCCCACTGTTTGCCGACCAGAAGTCAAAACGTGTCGGGCTGATTGGTTGCGGCTGGTACGGCAAGAGCGCTCTGTTCCGCCTGCTTCAGGTCGCGCCGGTCGAGGTGGTGTCGTTGTGTGACGTGGACAGCAAGATGCTCACCGAGGCTGCCGAGATGGTGGCTGCCCGCCAGACGTCAAAGAAAAAGCCGCGCACCTACGGCGACTATCGCGAGATGCTCAAGCGGGAAGAGCTTGATATCGTGCACGTCGCCACGCCCGACCATTGGCATGCGCTGGCGATGATAGCAGCCGTCAAGGCCGGCGCCGATGTCTATGTCGAGAAACCCATCAGCGTGGATGTCATCGAGGCGCAGGCCATGCTTGCTGCAGCTCGAAAGTATAACCGCGTCGTGCAGGTGAATATGCAGCGACGCAGTACGCCGCATCTAATTGAAGCTCGTGAGAGAATCATCAAGGAGGACAGGCTTGGTAAGGTCGGTTATGTCGAGATTTGCTGCTACTATCACATGCGCGCCCGGGGGAACCCGCCTGATACGGCTCCGCCCGAATATCTCGATTATGACTTGTGGACAGGGCCGGCTCCGATGCGACCGTATAACTCATTGGTGCACCCGCGGGGCTGGCGAGCCTTTATGGAATACGGTAACGGCATCATCGGCGACATGTGCGTGCACATGCTCGATATGGTTCGCTGGATGCTCGATTTGGGTTGGCCAAAGCGCATCAGCTCGTCTGGCGGCATCCTGGTGGACAAGGACAGTAAGGCCAACATCACCGACACCCAGATGGCCACGTTCGACTTCGATGGCCTGCCTGTGGTCTGGACGCATCGCACCTGGGGCAATGCGCCCGACCCCGATTATCCGTGGGCTGCTTTCATCTACGGCGAGAAGGGAACGCTTAAGGCCGATGTCCATAAGTACGATTTCATTCCTCGCGGCAAGGGCGAACCGGCTCATGGCCAGGCCCTCTACGAGTACGACCAATTCCCGGAGGATGAAACCGAGAAGGACCTGGAACGTCACGTGGCCTCCGCAATACGCCGGCACTGGAAAAACTTCCTGGAGGCAATCGAGACTCGCAGTAAGCCCGTCTCCGATATCGAGCAGGGCTATATAACAGCTACCGCATGCATCCTGGCCAACATCTCGTGCCGGCTCGGCCGCTCGCTTACTTGGGACCCCGAAAAAGGCCGGGTCGTGGATGATTATGAGGCGAACCGTCTATTGCGAAGGCCGTACCGTCGGCCATGGACCCATCCTGAGCCTGAAAACGTTTGAATCAGGACGTGGGCTCGTATGAACTCTGTCGGTTGTGCGGTTGCCGGCAACGCATTCAGTCCGGATGTTCATATATCTATTGCCCCAAGTGTGGGTCGAGATTTAATCCCATAATCCCATATTATATTTGGAAATATATTGACACATTTAGCGTTCGGTGAAATAATTAATATAATCACCCTTAATAAAGGGTGTTTTTGTGTTTTTTAAACGCGAAAGGATAATATTATGAATAGTCTCTTCATTAGACTAAGAGTTTTGACCTGCTTTGTAGTATTCTTTATTGCTTTCAGCTTGGGTTGTCGGTCCAAGTCCTCTGAGCAGGCCGATGTCGATAAACCTCAGCCGGCCCCTGCCAAAATTGAAGCCAAAGCCGACGTCAATTTAGCTGAACCCCAGCCTGCTGAAGAACCCGCCGAAAGCGTTGCTGTAACTGTCAACGGCGTCGATATTACCGAGGCCGAGCTGCAAAAAATTATCAAGCCGCAGCTTGAGAGAATGGCCCAACAGGGCAAACAACTGACACCTGCTTTTGCTCAGGCAATCGAAAAACAGCTCAGACAACAAGCCATCGATAGAATAATTATTGGACTGCTGCTGGATGAAAAGGTAAAAGAGGCCAACATAGTGCTTACCGAGGAAGAAGTAATTAACCAGATAAAAGAAATCCTCGCTGCCCAGAGACCGCCATTATCATTAGAGGAGTACAAGAATAAAGCAGCCGAATACGGCCAAAGCTTTGACGAAGTAAAAGAACAAATCCGAAAGGGAATGGCATATCAGAAAGTTGTAGAAGCTCAATGGGCTGGCAAGATAAATATTACCGAAGAAGATGCCAAAAAGTATTATGATGAAAACCCGGCGCAGTTCGAAGTAAAAGAGCAGGTCAGAGCAAGTCATATTCTCATAAAACCTGATACCACTGACCCTAACGCCGACCCGAACCAGGCCAAAGCCCAGGCAAAAGCAAAGATTCAGGGCCTGCTTGAACAAATCAAAAACGGAGCCGACTTTGCCGAATTAGCCAAGGCCAACTCAGACTGTCCTTCAGCGGCACAAGGCGGTGATTTGAATTTCTTCGCCAGAGGCCAGATGGCACCACCCTTTGAAAAGGCCGCATTCGAGCTGGAAGTAGGAAAGGTCAGCGATATTGTCGAGACAAAATTCGGATACCACATAATAAAAGTTACTGACCGCAAGGACGCCAGCACCACTTCGTTTGAGCAGGCCAGGAACGACCTCATAAAGAAGCTGACGCAGAAAAAACAGACCGAATTAACCAACAAATATATCGAATCGCTCAAGGCCGCAGCGAATATAGTCTATCCGCCCGGCAAAGAGCCTGCACCTCGGCCCCCGTAATCCGTCGTTCGAATCAGCACTTACGATTTGGGTTCCCGCCTTGCGGTGTCCCTCAAAAGCGTAGCCGGGTCGAGATTGTCTGATTCTATGTCCTTAAAATATTTTACTGTGCCGACCTTCAGCTCATCTGTGGCCTCTTCATCGCAGACAATAATGCCCTTCGGATGCATTTGCAGGGCGCTGATTGTCCACATGTGGTTTACGCTCCCTTCAATAGCATGTTTCAATGCACGGGCTTTATTATGACCGTTAACTATAATCAGCACCTCCTCAGCATCCATAACAGTCCCTACGCCTACTGTCAGAGCGGTTTTGGGCACTTTGTTCACGTCATTATCAAAGAATCGCGAATTAGCCACGAGCGTATCGTAAGTCAGCGTCTTAAGACGCGTTCTTGACGATAATGACGAAGCCGGTTCGTTAAACGCTATGTGGCCGTCAGGGCCTATACCGCCGAGAAAGAGCTTGATGCCGCCTGCCTTTTTTATTTTTTTCTCATAGCTCGCACATTCGGCTTCGAGGTCCGGCGCATTGCCGTTGAGGATGTTGACATTCTTTTTTTGAATATCTATGTGGTTGAAAAAGTTGTTCCACATAAATGAATGATAGCTTTCAGGGTGCTCCTCAGGCAGATTCACATACTCATCCATATTGAAGGTAACGACATTTTTGAATGAAATCACCTTTTTCTTATTGAGTGTTATTAGCTCCTTATACACTCCAAGCGGCGATGAGCCTGTGGGAAGACCAAGCACAAAAGGTTTGGTCTGGCTGGGCTTAAATTCATTTATACGATTAGCTATGTAGTTAGCACTCCATTTGGCTGCCGACTTATAATCCGGCTCAATTATCACTCTCATAAATGCGTCCTCGTCATTTGGGTGAGCAGTTAGTTGGTTAATTAGTAAGTGGTTAATTGGCCACTCACCAGTTTTTGCATTCGGCTGATAAGCTCATCGCCGAGGGCTGTTTTGCGAGTTATATGTTCTTCGATTTCCAAAACGAAACTGTTTTCTTCAAAAGCCCCCCTCACCTGCCTGAAATCAGCCTGCTTGGTTTCTTTCTCGCCGTCCAGCCCGTACCCGATTTGAGCTGTAGCGGCAAATTCTTTTTTTGCGTCATCGTAAAGCATACGGTCAAGTTCTACGACCGCCATCTTCCATTTCGTTACAAGCTCAATAATATCGTCTGCAGTTATCCGCTCGAGCGTTTTGCCTAAGCGCTGCTGCAAAATATTGGCTGCCCAGGCCCATTCGTATGCAGGATAATTGTCATACATAGATTGAAATTCATTTGTTAGCTGCTCCAATGTACTGATAGTACCGTTTTCAATGCTGCAGAGCATCTTTTGCACAGCTTGTTCCGGAGCAAACAAGCCGGCTAAGTCCACCCATTTGCCGGGCCCTATATTGGTTTGCGGCTTCAGAGCCTCTCGAAGCTCATCAATGCTTGTAAGCTGCTTGTCTTCCAATCGCTTAATCAGACAATTGCCTAAAAATTTATCAGTACCTATCTGGTAAAGTTTAATGCCTCTGTCCAGCGCTGAGTTTTTAATCCTGACGTTGTGGTAGGTAAAGTAGTCGGTGTTCTGGCCGGACGTTGCTTTAAGGTTCGCAAGCAGCTGGCAGCCGTTGAGCATCTTTTGAATCGTATATGGGCTTAAAAGTTTGAAATTTATATAGTCCAGCTTCCTTGGGTCTTTTCGCTTGTCTCGTCTGGGCCATTTTCGAGCATCGCGAACAGTCCCTACACTGCGTAAATTCACGCCGGGCACAAGAATACTTTCGTCTTCGTGCTCAATAAGGTATGAAAAAGGCAAATCCGAAGTATCCGAGTTCTTATAATGTCGGCCCATCACAACGGTAAACGCCCCGACCTTTGCCGGCCAGAGCATATATGAATCGCTTGCGGTCTTCGAGCCGCGCTCGACAACGCCTTGATGGGTCGGTCCCAGCTTGTACATATGATTGCTCTGGTTGGTTCCGCTGCCGGCGTTCAAAAAGGAAAACAGCCCGGAGATTAGCAGCGTGGATTTATGATGTGTTACGGTATAAGGCCCGGCAAATATTGAGCAGGCCTCGCCGTGAAACCCGCCGCAGTTCGCGAAGAACACCGAGTTTTCCGCTGAATACTGCTTGGCTAACACAGTGCCCTGACCGACAAAGCATTTATATATTATTGTCCCATCTGTAATCCTTGAGCCGCTGCACACAATAAAATCTTCTGCAAAAACACCTGGTCCAATATAAACAGGGTCCTCCGGACAGCTATTGACCGAACCGTTCTCCAATCTGCTCACGCCCTCAATCACGCTTGCCGGACCAACTTTGGTGTTCTTGATAATTCTGCAGTTAATAAGCCTGGCGCCTGCGCCCACAACGCCCATAGAGCTGGTAGCAGAAGCGGTGTAGTCGGCTATCATTTTTTGCAGCTTTTTAATTACCTGCGGCCTGTGACGGTAAAACGCTATTATATAAGCCGTATGAGCAGATAAATGGTCATAAATCGCTATTTCTCTCCCGCCGGCCTCATTAACAACAGCAACTTCCGTGCCGTTTCCAAATGAGCTTTCGCCTTCTACCGCAAGCAGGTCAATGTTATCTATCACTACGTCATCTTCAATTATATAGTTGGCGATATAGTTCCGTACATGACTTATATATACGTTATTGCCGATTATACAGTTATGAATCGTTGCATGACTAATCCCTGCCGGCTTTTTAACCCCGCCGAAAAACGACACCTGCTTTTCAAAAGCACCTAACATAACCATCCCGCAGAAATGCGTCGATTTCACTGTATCTGCTTTAAAACCCTCGGCAACCTGGACCTTCGACCAGTCCTCACAACTGCATCCCTGGTTGGTTAGTTGAGTGATTTGCTCCGCAGATAGCGGACGAGGGTTCCCGCCTTGCGGTGTCCCGAACCTACCTTGATGGAAATTGAATTCCGATGCCATTTCTTTTCTTCCTGCCCGTCTGGCGCTCCGTCTGGCACCGGACAGGCCGGGTCGACAGATTTTCCAAATTAATTTAACAAAGCAAATCTTATAAACTGTAATCCCATAAATCAACACATTTATAACAAGCTACTTGTGAGATGTTTTATTTTTCACCTCTTACGAAAACTCGCAGCGCCTATATTTCCTGAAGGATTTTTCCCTTCTTTTCGGACGAAGTTGCGGCTCTGAGAACCAGTAAAAATAAATTGGAGATTTTTTAGACAAAATTTGGAGTAATTCGTTTGTAGCTGCCGATGTTTACTGTATAAGGGAATGCGCTTTTGTTGAACATAGGCTCCATCGTGCATCTATTATTCCGTGAGCATCGGCTCGATAGATGTTCGATGGAAACCTGAGCATCTGGGTTTTTAGCGTTCAGGGATGATATTTTATAGAAAACTTCGCAAGTGAGAGCTCTCAAGGATGAGACTATGCCGAATCAGGCAAGGGTAGCAAAAGTATTAGCGACACTGCTGGCCTCAATGACAATCGGGGCGATAGTCCTAATGGCCCTGGGGCATAATCCCCCGTCTGCCGGCCCATTTTCTCTTTGGACATATTATCGGCTGGACCCGGTCCAAAAAGCTATTTCTTCTCGGGCTGCCCAGTCCCCCGACCGCTGGAACCGCATCGAGATTTACTACAGCGGCACCAAAGCCGGAAATATAGAGCAGTTGGCCTTGCTCAGTGGTCTGGCCAATCCCGATGATATTAACTTCCATTTCTGTCTTTGCAACGGTAGCGGCGGCGAAGACGGCCAAATACAGCCAACTGAAAAATGGCAGAGACAATGGCCGCTTATCCCAGGCCGCACCTGGTTCGGCAGCAGCCAGACTATCCGAATCTGCGTTATAGCTGACGGCAAAACCGCTCATCCAACCGATTGCCAGATAAAAAGGTTAGAAACACTCGTAGATGGACTGTGCAAAAAATTCCGCATTCAGCCTGAGTCCATTTACTACCCGAACGATTGGCGCTAAAAACACGCAACACTTATCATTCTGAAGCACAGTCTTCTGTCCTCTGCCTTCTGTCTTCTGCTCATAAATCGACATAGGTATGCCCTCGCGGGCTTTCCCTGTCACACCACCGGGCATACGGGTCCGTACCACGGCGGTTCGGCTGGTTAAGCTGTTCCCTGTTCTGCCAATGATGAAAGCCCCAAAGAAC